>Ga0207639_10003735_pt1 | contig 10246 bp, 10 predicted proteins | sample KBSCornC32_FD_184299 | JGI IMG/M metagenome (GOLD analysis project Ga0207639, IMG submission 184299) | Corn rhizosphere microbial communities from Kellogg Biological Station, Michigan, USA - KBS Corn C3-2 (SPAdes) (version 2) | ecosystem: Host-associated > Plants > Roots > Rhizosphere > Soil ...
GGCGACCGACATTTTTGCGCGCGCCACGGGGCTGCTCATCGTCACGTCGGTGCTGGCGCCGGCGGCGCCGCTCACCGAGGTGCTGACCGGCCTTTTCGACCTGACGCCGGCAGAGGTCCGGATCGCCCGCGGCATCGCCACCGGCATCTCGATCGACGACATAGCGGCGGGCGGGGCGATCTCGCGGGAAACCGTGCGCACGCAGCTCAAGGCGGTGATGGCCAAGACCGGCACCAGCCGACAGTCGGAGCTGGCGCTGCTGCTCAGCGGCGCCTCGCTCAACCTCAGGCCGCGAACGAACTGACGCGTCGCCCGCCGCACGGGGTGATTAGGCCTCGGCTGGACTTGGGTCGTCGTCCTCGGGCTTGTCGGCGAGGCGGCTTCGCCAATCGAGCCAGGAGGAGGTGAGGCGCCCGCCGAACCGGGCGCGCCGGCGCTGACGTCGCGCCAGTCCCAGCAACTCGAGCTCATGCTCACCCAGAATGAACGAGGCATTCTCGCTCATGAGCAGCGGTCCAAATGTTTTGCGCCAGCGCCGGCGTGCCGCGTTGCGGCGCACCATGCGCGGCAGAAAACTCGATTTCATCGATATTCCCCCGTTTCGCCATCCTTTCCAGCCGGCGACGATCCCACCTCCTCCACCAGCAGACGCAAAGCCGACCGCATTCCCTCGAACGACCGCGCCTGCCCCTATTGCTATGGCAGGTCGGGGGTGCGGGCATCACCCGAGCGGGTGAAAGCCGACGGGATCAGGGTTTTCGCGGAGCGGAGGTGCTGAGGCTCTGGAGGGTCGCGATGAGGCGGGGGGCCATCTCGCGGATCTCGGCAAGATGGACGGCGCTGAGCCGGGCCAGCATGGCTTCGGCCTCGGCGGTGAGCGCCAGCGTTTGCCGGCGACGGTCATCGGGATCGGCGGTATGGGTGACGAGGCCCGCCCGCGCCAGCCGCCCGGCGAGTTCGGTCGCCGTGTGCGGCGCAACAAAGAGCTGCTCAGCCAGCAAGCCGATGGTCATCGCCTGTCCGTCGGGGCTGCCCTTGATGGCGAGCAGCGCCTGATGCTGCTGCGGCGGCAGGCCCGCCGCCTGCGCCGCAGCGGCGCTGAAGGCCGAGAAGCGGCGGAGGGCCAGGCGGAACTGGGCGAGGAGCTCATAGTCGGCCTGGGCGGGGAGTTCCGGCTCTGCTGATTTGGTCATGGCTGGGTCCCGCTGCGGCCGGTTGCATTATATCGTAACCCGATATAACCGCCGTGGCGCGATCCAGAATCGTGCCCTTCCTTCATTGGCGACCATTCCATGCCCGTCACCGACCTGCCTTTCGTCCACCGCCAGGCGTCTTCCGCGCCGCGTCCGAGCATGCACACGCTGGGCGATTTTACCACCGACCGGCGTGTCGTCGTGCTGCTCGGCATGGCGTTTGTTGTGGGCACAGGCGGCGCCTTCGCGGCCTGGGTGCTGCTGAAGCTGATCAACCTCGTCTCCAATCTCGTCTGGCTGGGCCATTTCAGCGTCGACAATTTCGTCATGAGCCGCGGCGCGCCCTGGTACTGGATCGTTGCCGCGCCGATGCTCGGCGGCCTCGCGATTGGCCTCATGGCGCGCTTCGGCTCGGAGAAAATCCGCGGCCACGGCATTCCCGAGGCGATCGAGGCGATCCTGATCGGGGGGAGCCGCATGTCGCCGAAGGTTGCGGTGCTGAAACCGCTGTCGTCGGCGATCTCGATCGGCACCGGCGGGCCGTTCGGCGCCGAGGGGCCGATCATCATGACCGGCGGCGCCATCGGCTCGCTGTTCGCGCAGCTCTTTCACCTGACCGCGGCGGAACGCAAGACACTGCTCGTGGCCGGCGCGGCCGCCGGCATGACGGCAATCTTCGGCACGCCGATCGCGGCGGTGATGCTGGCCGTCGAACTGCTGCTGTTCGAGTGGAAGCCGCGGAGCTTCATTCCGGTCGCGGCCGCGGCGGCGGTCTCGATCGCCTGGCGCCCGTGGCTCTTCGGCGCCACGCCGCTCTTTCCGGTGTCGCTGACCTTCAACCTGCCGTGGTGGGGCCTCTTGCTCTGCGTGCTGATGGGGCTGATCTCGGGTCTCCAGTCGGGCCTCCTCACTCGGCTGCTTTATGCCATCGAGGACGGGTTCGAGCGCCTGCCCATCCACTGGATGTGGTGGCCGGCGATCGGCGGGCTCGTCGTCGGGCTCGGCGGCCTCATCGAGCCGCGGGCGCTCGGGGTCGGGTACGACATCATCGCCGAGATGATCTCGGGTCACATGCTGGTTGCGACGGTGGTGACCATCCTCCTCGTCAAGGCAGCGATCTGGCTCGTCGCGCTTTCGTCCGGCACCTCGGGCGGCGTGCTCGCGCCGCTGCTGATCCTCGGGGGCGCGCTCGGCTGGATCGTCGGGCTGGCGCTGCCGGGCGGGCCGGCGCTCTGGGCGCTGATCGGCATGGCGGCGATGATGGGCGGCACGATGCGTGCGCCGCTGACCGGGGCGTTCTTTGCCGCCGAGCTCACGGGCTCTTTCAACCTGCTCCTGCCGCTGTTCGTCGCGACGGTGACCGCCTACGCCGTCACCGTGCTGCTACTCCGCCGCTCGATCCTCACCGAGAAGATCGCGCGGCGCGGCCAGCACATCACGCGCGAATATGGGGTCGATCCGTTCGAGCTGACGCGGGCGAGCGAGATCATGATCCGCGCCGTCGACACGCTGCCGGCGACGATGCCGCTCGAGGAGGCCATCGCGTTCTTCGCCGAGCCCAACCATCCGCACCGCTCCTACCCGGTAGTGGATGCAGCCGGTGTGCTCGTTGGGCTCGCCGAGCGTGCCGATGCGCTCCGCTGGCGCAGCCGCCCGGACGTCGGCGACCAGACGCTCTACGACATCGTCTCGGACGCGTCGTGGCCGGTGGCGCATCCCGAGGACACGGTCGGCCGCGTCACCGACCTGATGATTGCCGAGAACATCGGCCGCGTGCCGATCGTCGAGCCGGGGACCGGGCGACTGGAGGGGCTCATCGCGCGCAAAGACCTGCTGCGCTTGCGGGCAGCGTCGGCGGCGAGCGAACAGCGGCGCGAAGCGTTCCTGCGGCCCGTGCCGAAGCGGACGGCGCCTGCCGGGAAGGCAGGGACGCCGGCTGCGAGCTAGCGGCGCGCTCCGTCCGGCGGGCAACTGCTGCCGCCATCGTGGCTTCACAGCCGCGGTGGCGCCGGCCTATGGTTGCGCCGTTCATCTCACGGAGTGGTTTCATGGATCTCGGCATCGCCGGCCGCCGGGCTATCGTTTGCGCCTCGAGCAAGGGGCTGGGCTATGGCTGCGCCTTCCGCCTCGCCGAGGCGGGCTGCGAAGTCGTGGTCAACGGGCGCGACCCGGCGGGCACCGCGGCGGCCGCGGACAAGATCGCGAAAGCGACGGGCGCCAAGGTGATGCCGCTCGCCGCCGACGTTGCGACGCCCGAAGGGCAGGCGGCGCTCCTAGCCGCGTGTCCCGAGCCCGACATCCTCGTCAATAACAATGGCGGGCCGCCGTTCCGGGATTTTCGCGACCTCGACCGCGAAGCGATGATCAAGGGCGTCGTCGGCAACATGATCGTTGCCATCGAGCTGGTGCAGAAAGTGATCGGCCCGATGCGGACGCGGAAGTTCGGGCGGATCGTCAACATCACCTCGGGCTCGGTCAAAATGCCGCTGCCGGGTCTCGACCTTTCGTCCGGGGCCCGTGCGGGTCTCACGGGCTTTCTTGCCGGCGTCGCCCGGGAGGTGGCGGGCGACGGGGTGACGATCAATTTCCTGCTGCCCGGAAGTTTTGCGACGGACCGTTTCGAGTCCGGCGTCAAGCGCGAGCAGGAGGCGCGGCATGTATCGGCCGAGCAGATCCGCGCCGAGCGGGCGGCGAAGATCCCCGCCAAGCGGATCGGCGATCCGGACGAATTTGGCGCGGCCTGCTCCTTCCTCTGCTCGACGCATGCCGGCTTCATCACCGGGCAGAGCCTCCTCATCGATGGCGGGGCTTTCCCCGGCGTGCTCTAGCGCGCGGCAGCCATGCACAGGCGTGATCGGAGCGGTAACCCTTCGTTAACCATAAGCCGGCCTAGACTTGCGGCAAGGAATGGACGGGAAGGAGTTTTTCCCATGCCGACAAGCAATGCCGCGATCAAGGAAGACGCGATCCGCGAACAGGCCTACCTCATCTGGGAGCGCGAGGGCCGCCCGTGGGGCCGCGAAGCCGAGTTCTGGGATCGAGCCGCCGCCGAGCTGGCGGCGCTGATGAAGCGGCCACGCACCGCGGCCAAGGCCGCCCCGAAGGCGCCGAGCATCAGCGCGAGCGCCAAGCCGGCCAAGGCCAAGGCGCCGGCGAAGCCCAAGGCCGACGATAAGGTGATCGTCGATCCGCCGAAGGCACGGACGGCGCGGGGCAAGGCTAAGGCCTGAGCCGAACGGCCCGCTTCAGGCGGGCCGGCGTCGATCCGCATACCGGCCGAGAGCTGTCTCAGCCTTCGACGACAGGTGCGCTTGCTGTTGCTTGCGTGAAAGGCGGCAGGAGCCTGACGCAGGCGACCAGCGCAACGATGATGGCGAGTTGCACGCCAACCGTTATCGCAAACGCGGTGGCGATGCCGGCCGGCTCGAGCGTCAGGTAGATCGTTCCCAGCGTCGCGACGCCAAGGGCCAGCCCCGCCTGCTGCAAGGTGATGAGAACGCCGCCGCCGACCCCGGCGTGATGCGCCGGCACATCCGCCAGCACGGCGCGGAAGAGCCCCGAGAACAGCATCGACTGGCCGGCGCCAACGAGCACCAGCGGCACGGCAAAATCGCTCAACGCCACATGCGGCCAGCGCCAGGTTACGACGGCAATCAGCGCAGCAAGGCCAATGGCCTGAGCGATGCCGCCCATCGCCAGCGCGCCGCGGCCGAAGCGGCCGATGAGGGCAGGACTCAGCGCCGAGCCGACAAGGAACATCACTGCCATCGGTAGAATCGCGAGCCCGCTTTCGAACGGGCCGGCATGCAGGCCATTTTGCACGGTCAGCGCGAAGACGAACATGAAGGCGCCGAAGCCGATGCTGTAGGGCGTGATCATGGCGAGCCCGCGCGACATGGACTTAAGCCGGAGGAGCGAGGGTGGCAGCAACGGCACCTCGCCGCGGCGTTCGGCCCGCGCTTCGACGATGACGGTCGAGACGGCCAGCACGATGGCGGCGGCGAGCATCGCCCAACACCAGAGCGGCCAGCCGAGGGCGTGGCCCTCGGCCAGCGGCACCAGCAGCGCCGTGAGGGTCGCGGCGAACAGCAGCGTGCCGATAATATCGATGCCCGTGGGACGCGCCGAGCGGCTGGCCGGGATCACGGCGCGCGCGGCGACGGCGAGCGCGATACCCAGCGGCACGTTGACGAGGAAGATGGGCCGCCAGGCGCTGCCGGCGATGTTGGCGCTGACGAGGAGGCCGCCGGCGAGCTGGCCGATCACCGCGGCGATGCCGGAGGTTGCGCCGTAGAGCGCCAGCGCGCGGGCGCGGCGGGCGCCGTCGAGCGTTGCGTGGCAGATGGCCAGCACCTGCGGCACGAGGAGCGCGGCAGTGGCGCCCTGGACGAGGCGAGCCACGATGAGAAGCTCGATGGTGGGCGCGATGCCGCAGGCGAGCGAGGCGAGGATGAAGCCCACAAGGCCGATGCCGAAGAGGCGATGCCGGCCGAAGCGGTCGCCCAGCCGGCCGCCGAGCACAAGGAGCGCCGCGTATGCCACACCATAGACGGCGACGACCAGCTCGAGGGCCGCCGGCGGGGCGTGGAGGGTTGTGCCGATCGTGGGCAGCGCGACGTTGACGATGAAGAAGTCGGCAATGGGTAGGAAGGCGCCGCCGAGCAGCACGAAGAGGCCAATCGGGTGGAGGCCGCCGGCGCGCGCCATATCGCGGGGCGACGAGCCGATGGCGGGAGGGGTGGAAGCAATGAATGTCATGGTCATTCTCCTTATGCTCGCATAATTATAAATTGATAATGATTATGGCCATATACATTCTTTCGGTAGGCGGCTAGGGTGACGACATGCCGCGCCACGCCGACAACCGAACGCCGACCGATACCGCCTGGGCCGATCTTGCCGATCTCGTGCTCAGGGTGGCGCGCGAAATCCAGGTGCGGGGCTATGAAGACGTGGAGGCGGTGTCGCTTTCGCCGTCCGAAGGCGCCGTGATGCGGTATCTCTACGACCGGCCGGTCGCCTCACCGGGCGAGATCGCCGACGCCACGGGCCAGCAGCGCACCAACCTCTCGACGGTCCTGGCCTCGCTCGAGGGGCAGGGTCTCATCGCGCGGCGCGGGTCGGCGGACGACCGCCGGCGCGTCGAGGTCGTGCGGACGGCGCGGGGGGCAGCAAACTACCAGCTGGTGCGTCGGGAATGGGCAGCGGCGGTAAAGGCGGCGGCCGGCACGGGGGAAGGGCAGCACCTTGCCGCCGCGGTGGAACTGCTCGAGGCAATCGAGCAAGGGCTCATGCGCAGCAGGCGCGCGAAGGGGTAAGCTGCGGGGCCCTCAGCCTCAGGGACCGTCTTCGTCGAGGCGGCGGGCGATGGCGTTGACGAAGCGATCGACGAAGGTTTTGCCGTGCTTGAGGCCATAGGCCTCCGCGGCGCGGCGAAACACCACCGTCTGCATCTCCTTCAGCATGGCGGCGCGTTCGTCGTCCGGCAGCACCCGCAGCACGGCCACGGCCTTGCTGACGAGCGATTCCAGTTGCTCTTGCGGATCGTGCAACATGCCGCAAAGTGAAGCATCCGCCGCCCGCCGTGGCGAGCGTTGACGCGGATTCACCTTAACGATCAACGCTATGTCCAGCATTTGCAGGGCTTCCGCCGCGGCAAGCCGGAAGAAATCGTCCGACTTCCGGTTGAGCGTTAATACTGATCCGTGCAATGTCCCGCCGCCGCAGGGCCGAAGAGGCGCGGCGAACGCATCGAAAGGGACGGAAATGGACTATCGCATGCTCGGCAACAGCGGGGCGGTCGTAACGGCCTACTGCCTCGGCACCATGACCTTCGGCTCGGAATCGGACGAAGCCGCCTCCCACAAGATGCTCGACGACTATTTCGCCTGGGGCGGCAATTTCATCGACACCGCCGACGTTTATTCGGGCGGCAAGTCGGAAGAGATCATCGGCCGCTGGCTCAAGGCCCGCCCCACCGAAGCCAAGAAGGCGATCATCGCCACCAAGGGCCGCTTTCCGATGGGCTTTGCGCCCAACGACATCGGCCTCTCGCGCCGGCACCTCAACCAGGCGCTCAACGATTCATTGCAGCGGCTCGGCGTCGATCACATCGACCTCTACCAGACGCACGCCTGGGACGCGCTGACGCCGATCGAGGAGACGCTACGCTTCCTCGACGACGCGGTGCGGGCCGGCAAGATTTCCTATTACGGCTATTCGAACTTCGTCGGCTGGCACATCGGCAAGTCGGTCGAGATCGCCAAGGCGCGCGGCTATACGCTGCCGGTAACGCTCCAGCCGCAATACAACCTCCTCGTTCGCGACATCGAGCTCGAGATCGTGGCGGCTTGCCAGGACGCCGGCATGGGCCTCCTGCCGTGGTCGCCGCTCGGCGGCGGCTGGCTCACCGGCAAATACAAGCGCGATACGCAGCCGGTCGGCGCGACCCGCCTCGGCGAAAACCCGAACCGCGGCTCCGAGTCCTACGGACCGCGCAACGAGCAGGAGCGCACCTGGGCCATCATCGCGGCGGTCGAGGAGATCGCCAAGAGCCGCGGCATCTCGATGGCGCAGGTGGCACTGGCGTGGACCGCCCAGCGGCCGGCCGTGACCTCGGTGATCCTCGGCGCCCGCACCAGCGAGCAGCTCGCTGACAATCTCGGCGCCGCCAAGGTGAAGCTCAGCGACGACGAGATGGCGAAGCTCAACGACATCTCGGCGCCGATGCCGCACGATTACCCGTACGGCAAGGGCGGCACGAACCAGCGGCACCGGAAGATCGAGGGCGGCCGCTAGGCGAGACGCAGCGCATCCGGCGACGGGGCGGCCGTTGGCCGCTCCATCGCAGCCTCAGCGGCCGCGATGCACGGTCGCGATGGCTTGCGCCAGCTGCTGCTCGAAGAACGGCTTATCGAGCTTGAGGAAATCACCGCCGGCGGCCGGCAGCTCGGCGTAGCCGGTCGCGATGATGACCGGCAGATCCGGGCGCTGCTGGCGGATTTCGCGGGCGAGCTCGAGCCCCGTCATCTGCGGCATCGCCTGGTCGGTGATGACGAGGTCGATCTCGGGCTCCCGCGACAAGAGGTCGAGGGCCTTCTTGCCCGAGCTCGCCTCGAGCACGCGGTGACCCATGTCCTCAAGCATGGCGGTGGTGTTCATCAGCACCAATCCGTCGTCGTCGACGGCCAGCACGGTAAGCGTCGAGGGCTGATTGGCCCGGGGCTCAGGCTCCTCAGCGGCCGGGCTCGGCTGGGCAATCTCCGCAATATCGGCGGCAGGCAGCCAGATTTCGGCGGTCGTGCCTTCGCCGGGCCGGCTCTTGAGGGTGAGCTTGCCGCCGAGTTGGTCGGCCATGCCATGCACCATCGACAGGCCGAGGCCGGTGCCCTTGCCGATGCCCTTGGTGGTGAAGAACGGCTCGGTGGCGCGGTTGAGGGTATCGGCGTCCATGCCGGCGCCCGAGTCGGTGACCCTGAGGCAGACATAGGCGCCCGGCGCCAGACCCATGGCATCGTTGGCGCCGACCGCTTCGTTGGTGGCGCTGATGACGATCTCGCCGCCCTCGGCCGGCATGGCGTCGCGGGCGTTGACGGCGAGGTTGAGCACGGCGGATTCGAGCTGGTTGGCATCGGCGCGCACCGGCGCGAGGTTTTGCGCGAAATCGGTTCGGATGCCGATCTGCGGTCCGAGCGAGCGCTCGAGCAGTCCGGTCATGCCGGCGACGAGATCGGCGACGTCGAGCGGCACCACTTCGAGCGCCTGGCGGCGGGCGAAGGCCAGCATGCGGCGTGTGAGCGAGGCGCCGCGCTGCGCCCCTTCGAGGGCGTTGTCGACGAGCTGGACGTTGCGCGGGTCGTCGGGGAGACGCTTGCGCAGCAGCTCGAGGCTCGCAATCACCGCGGTCAGCAGGTTGTTGAAATCGTGGGCGATGCCGCCCGTGAGCTGGCCGATGGATTCGAGTTTCTGGGCCTGGAAGAAGGCCTCGCGGGCTTGTTCGAGCTCGCGCTGTGCGTTGGTCCGCTCGGTGATATCGCGCGTGACCTTGGCGAAGCCGAGCAGCGTGCCATCGGCATCGCGAATGGGGTCGACCACCACGTTGGCCCAGAAGCGCGTGCCGTCCTTGCGTACGCGCCAGCCCTCGCGCTCATAGCGGCCCTCGGCCAGGGCGCGGTCGAGGGCGCGCTGCGGCTCGCCGCGGGCGCGGTCCTCTTCGGTATAGAAGCGGGAAAAATGCTGGCCGACGATTTCCTCGGGCGCATAGCCCTTGATGCGCTGGGCGCCGAGGTTCCAGTTGGTGACGTTGCCGTTGGGGTCGAGCATGTAGATGGCGTAGTCGGTGACGCTCTGCACCAGGAGCCGGAACTGCTGGTCGCTGCGGCGGAGCGCCTCCTCGGCGGTGCGCCGCTCGGAGAGGTCGCGGGTGATCTTGGCGTAGCCGAGCAGGTGCCCGCCGGCGTCGCGGATCGGGTCGATGATGACGTTGGCCCAAAAGCGCGTGCCATCCTTGCGGACATGCCAGCCCTCGGCTTCGAAGCGGCCTTCGCGGGCGGCCGTCGCGAGCGCGTTTTGCGGGAGACCGGCGGAGCGATCCTCGTCCGTATAGAAGCGCGAAAAATGCTCGCCGAGGATTTCCTGAGCGCGATAACCCTTGAGCCGCTCCGCGCCGGGGTTCCAACTCGTCACGCGACCGTCGAGGTCGAGCATGTAGATGGCGTAGTCGGTTAGGGCGTCGACGAGGAGCCGGTATCGATCCTGCGGTGTCGCCGTTACGGTTGTTCCGTCGGTGGTGGCAGTTCTGGCCGCTGCGTTCATCAAACCCCGAAAATGCCCCCGCGCGCCGCGACGCGAACGAAAATTAGCCCCAATAGGCCGAGAACGTCGCAGTCCTCCAAAAGGATGCGTCGCCGCGCAAAAAAAGTGGGGGATTAGCGCGACCTTGCGACCCGGCGCGGCCGCTCAACGTGCTGCGGCGGGCGGCGGGCGGGGGTGACGGCGAGGTCGATGAGGTGGCCGGCACGCAGAATCTTGGCCGTTATCGCTCGGCCGATGGC
>Ga0207639_10003738_pt1 | contig 10244 bp, 6 predicted proteins | sample KBSCornC32_FD_184299 | JGI IMG/M metagenome (GOLD analysis project Ga0207639, IMG submission 184299) | Corn rhizosphere microbial communities from Kellogg Biological Station, Michigan, USA - KBS Corn C3-2 (SPAdes) (version 2) | ecosystem: Host-associated > Plants > Roots > Rhizosphere > Soil ...
GATTATATAATTTGATAGGAGAAAACTACAATACAATTTATTTATTGAAAATATAAATTTCTTGATATTCTCAGTTGAATAAGTCTAATATATTAAAAAAGGGACTGTTTCTCAACAGTCCCTTTCAAAAATCCAAAATATATCCGATTAAGGTCTTGGTCTCAGATAAGTTAATGTATCAGTCATACGACGGGATACGAAATCACTCCATACAGAACTTACATAGAATGTTTTAGTTGCTGGATCCCATCTTGAAGGATAACCAGGCTCATTCTGCATACCTGCAGGGAAAGTACCACCATCACTAGAGATCAGTACTGTGTTATTAGCCGGGTTAACAGTATAAGTAGGATTACTAACTGTTGCAGCAATACCGGCAGGACCAGATGCTTGCGACCAGCCATGATTCTCAGCCATTCTTACTGAATAGGCCCCGGTTGTTACTAGGCTTCTTTCAGCAGGGCCTGTTACGCCACTCAAAGAAGCATCCCCAGCTCTAAGAACGAAACCTTTCATATTGTAGATACCATCATACTGGTTCTTTACAGACCAGGAGATCAATACCTTTTGCTGATTGCTGGCAATCAGGTAACCACCATCTACACTGGCTATTTTAAAACCTAAAGCATAAGTAGTAGTAAGACTAAGTAATGATGCATTGGGGATAACGATTGGTACTATAACATGTGTTTGGCCAGCAGGTATTGTGAAAGAAAGAGATGCAATAGTGTATTGGCCCGCAGTTGGTACTGTTAAGGCTGTACCATTTGCAGTGTTATACGCTGTAACGATGGTGGGATCCAACGTTAGCGTTACATGCACATCTGATGAAGCTGGTTTACCAGAATTAATGTTAATGAATGGCGCAAAAATAGTTTGTGGTGTAGCCACACTATTTACAGCAAAGCCATTGTTCGACTTGGATGATTCCGGAAAGCCAACACCCGGAGGTTGTGTATCGGGGTCGTTGATCCCATACTGGTTATTTTCAAAGCCTTTGTCTTTTAAACAGCTACTGAACATAAATGCTGTTGCTGTTAAAAAAGCAGAAGCCAAAAGTATTTTTTTCATATTTCTGATTTTTATTGGTGTGTAATTTAGTTAATATCCCAGAAAATACGTGTGCTAGCCACTACAGTACCTTGTGCAGCTACATTCCCAGCATTATAGTTATATTCTGTTTGCGGATACAGGTATCTTACAGGAATCTGTGCTCCTGAAGGAAGCTGTGGTGAAACAGAAATAGCAGGACCAGGAGCATAATCAACACCAGCACCATACACAAAGTGTGAAGTGTTAGCACCTGCAACTGTAGCTACTTCAGAATATGGAACTCTTCTGTAATCTGTCCAAATTTCCAGTGTACTAATACCATTCATAGCAAACCATTTTTGAGAAAGAATGGTAAAGATTCCACCAGCTGGGAAACCAGCATGCAGAGGTGCAGCAGTAATATCAACATCTGCATAACCTGCATTGTTTGACATATAAGTAGCTGCATCAGCAACATAACTAGCATCTCCTAAATATCTGAAATTTTCTTCCACAGCTGTTTTTAACAAGGCTGCGGCTGTAGGACCTGAGGTAATGATACCTCTTTGTCTTGCTTCTGCCTGCAGGAAGAAACTTTCTGATGCTGAAAAGATACACTGAGAAGCACTGTTAGTTTTAGTAAGGCTTGCACCAATACTTGCAACAGCACCAGCAGCATTCGCTGTAGTAGGTGGTAATCCATAAGGAACACCTACATAACCTAAAGTACCTGCAGCATAAAAATGGGTTTGTCTGTAGGTGTCACCATTGTAACCATAATACTCAATACCCCATTTGTTGGCAGCATAGTAAACGTTATTTACAGATTGCGTACCTGCAGTAGTTGCTTTATAACTATTGTAGAATGGATTTGGTTTATCAGACTTATAGCCTGGTTGTACCGATGCATCTGAACCGGCATCAATGTATCCACTTCCTTCAGTATTGATGATACCAATTTCAGTAGCCTTATTGATACCTGCTACAGCATAACAATGCAGCAACATTCTCAATTTAAGAGTATTGGCAAATTTTGCCCATTTCACTTTCATTGCCCCTACATCACCTACTGCTCCTGTAGTTGCATTCCCAAACATGATGTCATTTGTCCAGATATTCTTATCAGCATTCGTAGCAGATGGTTGAGAACCTTTGATCAAAGCAATACCTGCATCTATTTCTCTCAATAAAGCTTTGTAAATATCAAGTCCATTGTCATAAACCGGAGTAGGGTTACCACTTCCTTTCAATGCCTGTGTATAAGGAACGTTACCATATACATCTACCAGCATCTGGTAATTAAGTGCCTTCATGATGCGGGCAACACCCTCATAAAATGGAGCACCAGCTTTATTAGCTTTTGACTGCACGATATTGTAATCATAGTTATTATCGTAGCAAGCATTCCAGATACCATTACCAAAACCTGTAGTGATCTGGTAAGTTTCCTCAATTACTGAGGGAGCATAAGTACCTGATCTTGACCAGTAGCTCATCCAGTTTTGAATAGGTCCCCATTGCGTGGCAACGATAGTTCCCGTAGCATGTAATGCTGAAGGAAGTACAACATCATAGGTAACAGAACTATCCGTAGGGTTGTTCGGGTTCCTGTTGATGTTGAATTTTGCTTTATTACAACTGCTTCCTGCAGCGATAACAATCGCTGCAAAGGAAACGCCGTATAGTATTTTTTTCAGTTTCATGTCTTAATAATATTTATTGGTTATAACTGAACATTTATGCTTGCACCAAAGATTCTTGTTGGAGGTGTATTGTCAAGACCACTCACACCCTGGGCATTACCAGTTGTGTTAGAGAACTCAGGGTCTGTCCATTCGTTCGTTTTAGGAAGGAACATGAACAAGTTTCTTCCGCTTAATGTAAGAGTTACACCTTTAACTGCATTTTTAGTAAAAGCAAACATTTTTGCTGGTACGTTATAGCTAAGACTTACTTCTCTTATTTTCCAGAAAGAACCATCTACTAAGTAGTTAGTATTTGCAGATGTATTAACCGCTGTAGACCAGAAGCTATAACCACCTGTCATGTATATGCTGGTATTATCAACATATTTAGTTCCATCATAGTAAGAAGAGTTTGGCATAATGAAAGGCTGACGACTGTTTTGTCCGCTTCTTTTAGAGATACCAGAGAAGTCCATTGGATTACCAAGGTTACCAGTCCAGATCTGGTTTCCACCACGATAATCAGCAACTGCACTGAAAGACAAATTCTTCCAGTTAACGTTCAGGTTCAATCCCAATAGATCTTTAGGAGCTGTTTGTCCATAAGGTTTGATCGTTGGATCAACCGTAGGAAGACCAGTACTTGCATTTACAATAACACGGCCTTGATCGTCTCTTGCATAGTCAGTCAATTGGAATGTATAAGCAGGTTTGCCTACTATCACATAGCTACCGTTACCGATACCTAACTGGTTTACACCATCAATGATCTTAACAACCTCGTTCTTTTGGTTAGTGTAATTCACTTTGAAATCAATAGTTACTTTACCTAATTTAACCAACGGAGTTAATTTAAGATCAAGCTCAAGACCATCGTTATTAAACTCAGCCGCATTCAACCTTGCAGAAGTAAATCCTGTTGCAGCAGAATAGGCAACGTCAACGATCTGGTTAGAGTTTCTTTGAGCATAGAAAGTACCCTCGATATTGATCCTGTTCTTCAATAAACCTATTTCAAGACCAACTTCTCTGTTACGTACAAACTCTGGCTCATATTTATTCAAACGAAGCAGGTTGCTTGAAGTATAACCAACCAATGATCCGTAAGGGAAACCACCACCAAGACCGTATGTATTTTCCAAAGCATAAGCGCCAAGGTTTACGTTACCTGTCTTAGAGTAAGCACCACGTAATTTCAAATAAGAGATCACTTTACTGCTCTTGATCGCAGGTATTGCTTCACTCAACAAGAATGATACACTTGCACCTGGATAGAAGAAGTTAGTGTTTTTGAAAGCTGCATCACCACCGTATGGATCATACAAGCGGCTATCAATATCATAGCTACCAGTAACCTCAGCAAAAGCCCAACCCTTAAAGTTGATACCAACTTTACCGAAGAAACGACCCAATCTTGCTTTGCTGATACCTTCACCGGCAGTAGTCAATTCACCTTTACGGCCGATAATATTGAACAACTCAGGGAAAGCAAGGTTATTGCTACCTACGTTGATCGATTTAGAATTATCTTCTCTGAATGACTGACCAAGTAAACCATCAACAGAGAAATCACCGAATTTCTTTCTTGCAGTAGCAAAAAACTCAGAGTTGATACGGCTAGAAGTAGCAGAACCGTCAATTACCTGTGCAGGTAAATCACCTGACTGGGCAATGCTCTTTCCGGAAGCTTTAGCAAATGGAGAATATTGTAATGCTCCGCCTGTAGCTTTAGAAGTTGCATTTGATACGGTAGCACCTAAACGATATGTAAAGTTCAACCAGTTGGTTGCTTTGAAATTCAATTCAAGGTTACCGAAGATATCCTCAGATCTTCCAACTTGTCTGAAGTTGTCGATCATGAAATAAGGGTTAGAATAATAATCATTGAAATATCCATCAGGACTAGACCAATAATCGTTTTTCCAATCTTTGAAACGTGTAACCGGGATCTGAGCAGGAGTATTGATCAGATTCCAATATACTACGAAGTCACGGCCATTACCGAAAGAAGAACCCGCAGTAACGTCATAATTTCCTTTGGTATAGTTAACGCTATAAGAAGCTTTGAATTTACCATACTCTTTGTTAGCAGCCATGTGAAGAGAAACCCTGCGGTTCATATCTTTTGGCATGATACCTTGTATGATAACGTTCTGAGCACTCAGGTAGAAATCACCAGTAGAGAAAGAAACGTCTGTCTGGTTAGTGATACCTGTATTCCAGAAATGTAATTTTTCTTTTGGAAGAGCTGTGTAAGCAGTGATATACTGCTCTGGATTTCCTGTTATAGGATCGATCTTAGGACCATCACGGCCGATCTGGCGCATAGAACCGTCAAACTCATCACCATAACACTGGTTCTCAATTGGGTCATAAACACCATATCCATAACTGTCTACAGAAGAACCGCTACCAAATTGTGTTTGCAACTCAGGCATATAAGAAACTCTTTCTACCTGTACAGTATGACCAACACTAACTTGTGGTTTTGTTCTGCTTCCTTTTTTGGTAGTAACTACCAAAGCACCATTTGCTCCATCAGGACCGTAAACAGCAGTTGCAGATGCCGATTTCAAGATCGTAACATCTGTAATGTCGTTAGGGTTGATTGAGCTTAAATAGTTCAACGAGATAGGTACACCATCCAAAATAAGCATTGGCTGGTTGTTACCAGTCAGTGAGCGGATACCGCGAAGGGTAATCCTTGTATCACCGAAAACGCCGTTATTTACTGTTTGTACATTCAAACCTGAAACTTTACCAGTCAAACCATTTTGAAGGTTAACTGATTTAGCAGCAGTAAGTTCAGCAGCTTTTACTTTAGATACTGAATAACCCAACTCTTTTGGTTGACGGGTTACCCCAAGTGCTGTAACAACTACTTCAGTTCCTGTAAGAACTGTTCTTTTTACTTGTAAAGTAATTGTGCTACCAGCTCCAACAGTTGCTTCGGTAGACTCTAAGCCTGCACCAGATACTACTAAAACATCTCCGGTTTTAGCCTGGATGCGGAATTGACCGTTTTGATCGGCAGCCACACCTGTACGAGTTCCTTTAATTCTTACAGAAGCGCCGGGCAAAGCGTCGCCCTTTTCGTCGGTCACAGTACCGGAGATCGTCCGGTTCTGGCCAAATGCTAATGCAGCAAACAGCATTAACATCGTGAACAGTGATGCGATTTTTCTCATGTTAACGTTAATTTTTAAAATTTAAAAGCATTGATTATCAGGGAAAACCGTCAATTTTCAAAGGTAAGGTGTAGGTATAAAGACATGAATGCCTTTAAAAGTGCTGCCGCAAGGTAAAGTTTTTTTTAACAAATAGTTAAAGAGCCATAAAAAAATTCGGGGAATTTGGGTAGCCATATTAAGGCATTATAATATGAGCCTGAACTGCCCTTTAAGCTCCTTTTTTTATTTCCGGTTATTCCTTCGTTGCCTGAACTGATGTTTGCAAATACCAGGATAAATGTTAAGGCCTGCCGAATCCTGGCAGACTGCCCTTTATTATACATTCTAATTTGTGGTTAGAAAATAGCTGAACCCTTTCCCGATAAGACGGGAATGGAGCAACTATATAAGTTTTGTCTTATTAAAACGACTTCGCAAATCTTACCTTTGCGCCATGCAAATTTTAGATGGAAAGAAAGCCGCCCAGGCTATTAAAGATGAATTGAAATTGGACGTGGCCGCACTAGCAGCAGAAGGAAAAAAGATACCGCACCTTGCAGCAATATTGGTAGGAACAAACGGAGCCAGCGAAACCTATGTAGCTGCTAAAGTAAAAGCCTGTGAAGAAGTCGGTTTTAAATCAACTCTGATAAGGCTTGAGGCAGATGTTTCTGAAAATAAATTGCTGGAAAGCATTGAGGAATTGAATAACAACCCGGATATAGATGGCATTCTGGTACAACTACCGTTGCCAAAACATATTTCGGATGAGAAGATCATTAATGCAATAGATCCGGATAAAGATGTGGATGGCTTTCATCCTGTAAATGTGGGCAAGCTGTTACAGGGACTCCCGACATTTGTTCCCGCTACACCCAATGGAATCATGCTTCTCTTAAAACATTACAGGATCGATACAAAAGGGAAACATGCTGTAGTGGTTGGTCGTAGCAATATTGTGGGCAGGCCAATGAGCGTATTATTAAGCAGCAATACTAATCCCGGCAATTGCACAGTTACGCTCTGTCATTCGCATACACCCAATATAAAGGATTTTTGTTTGCAAGCCGATATAATAGTTGCGGCATTGGGTAAACCAGAATTTATCAAAGCTGATATGGTAAAAGATGGTGCGATCATAATTGATGTTGGTATTACCAGGACTGAAGACACTACTAAAAAAAGCGGGTTCAAATTAAAAGGTGATGTGGCGTATGAATCAGTAGCACCAAAATGCTCCTGGATAACACCAGTACCTGGCGGTGTAGGGCCGATGACGATCGCAGCATTGATGAAGAATACCTATAAATCGTGTATGCAGAAAAACTGAGCACGATTAATTTGATCATACTGATTTCAATTTGCTGATTAATGATTTGATGACATGACTGAAGTGATGAAAGAAACTATACATCTGCCTGTAATGGAACATTTTTATACGTTGCAGGGCGAAGGCTATCACCAGGGCAAGGCGGCTTATTTTATTCGTCTTGGTGGTTGTGATGTTGGTTGTGTATGGTGTGATGTGAAAGATAGCTGGGATGCTGATAAACATCCGAAGTATGCAGTTGAAACGCTGATAAAAGAAGTAAAAAAGACTCCTGCAAGGATGGTAGTTATCACAGGTGGTGAACCGCTGATGCATAATTTAGATGAACTGACAGCCGGATTAAAAGCAGTCGGTTTACAAACTAATATTGAAACATCCGGTGCTCATTCATTGAGTGGTACATGGGATTGGATATGCCTTTCTCCAAAAAAATTTAAAGCCCCGTTGCCGGAAGTGGTGCCCCATGCAAACGAATTAAAAGTGGTCATCTTTAATAGATCAGATTTTGATTGGGCAGAGAAATATGCAGCGCAGGTTTCTTCTTCCTGTAAACTATTCCTTTCTCCCGAATGGGATAAAAGAGAACAGGTTACTCCATTGATGATCGAATACATAAAAGCCAATCCGAAGTGGGAATTAAGCTTACAGATACATAAGTATATTAATGTGCCATAAGCAACCATCTGTTTAACATTTTCTTCTTTCTGCTGGAATAAATTTGGTTTAGCTTCGTTATACTAAGCAGAACACATATCTATGAAAAAACTATTTCTTCTCGTAGCTGGTTCCCTCCTGTTTTCAGCCGCCTATTCTCAATACGATCCCGAAAAAATAAACAAGAAAACTGTTGAACTTTATAACCAGGCCATTGAACGGGCACAGGATGGTAATCTTATCAGCGCAGCTGGTATTTTATTAAAATGTATTGAGGCCGATAAGAAATATGTAGATGCCTATTTATCGCTTGCCGGTGTATATGGCCAATTGAAGAATTACAATGCCAGCATCAATTATTATGACCAGGCTTTTGCATTGGATTCAGATTATACGATCGAATACAAACTACCTTATTCGATCAACCAGGCTGGTCTTGGTGAATTTCAAAAAGCATTGGATGCGATCAATGACCTGCTGATAAAACATCCGCCAAAGAATTCTGCAACCGCTAAGGCTGCCGAATTTCGCAAACGTAGTTTTGAATTTGCTGTAGATTATGCAAAGAAAAATGCGGGGAAGAATTATGTGTTCGCTCCACAAAATCTTGGCCCGAATATCAACACCAGTGAACCGGAATATTTTCCATCGTTGACAATTGATGGAAATGAATTTGTTTTTACCCGGAGAATAAATAATTACAACGAAGATTTTTATTCCAGTATAAAGACAAAGGACGGCTGGGAAAAAGCAAAGCCATTACCCGGGAATATTAATACTCCGCAAAATGAAGCGGGACAAAATATTTCGCAAGATGGACAATGGTTGGTATTTACTGCCAATGGCCGTCCGCAAGGCTATGGCAATTTTGATATTTATATTTCTTACCTCACTCCACAAGGATGGAGCGAAGCAACTAATTTGGGTGGGAGAGTAAATTCTGATCAATGGGATTCACAACCATGCCTGGCACCTGACAAACGGGATCTTTATTTTGCCAGCAGAAGATTGGGTGGCTATGGCGGCAGTGACATTTATGTTTGCCATATGCAAACAAACGGCAGATGGAGTGATCCGGAAAATCTTGGGCCAGATATTAATACTGTTGGTGATGATCAGTGCCCTTTTATACATGCCGATAATCAAACATTATATTTCGTTTCGAATGGTCTACCCGGTTATGGTGGCAATGATCTTTATTATACAAGAAAAGGACCGGGTGGCGTTTGGAGCAAACCAACAAATCTTGGCTATCCCATCAACACAATAAATGATGAGGGTACTTTGTTCATTGCGGCAGATGGCAAAACAGCTTACTATGCCAGCGACAGAAGTGATTCAAAAGGCAGTCATGATATTTATAGTTTTGAATTAAGAGAAGATGTTCGTCCTTATAAAACACTTTGGGTAAAGGGTCAGGTATCAGATAAAAAAACTACGAAAGGATTACCATCAACAGTTGATCTAACTGATCTTGCAACAAAACAAATCATAACACAGGTGCAAACAGATGAAACTGGAAATTATTTCATCACCTTGCCTGTTGGAAAAGACTATGCATTTAGCGTAAACAGAAAAGGTTATTTATTCTATTCCGATAATTTTTCGATGAAAGACAGGTCACCAGATTCTATTTATGAAAAAAATATTGCGCTGCAGCCACTGGAAGTAAATGCCAGCATCGTATTAAAGAATATTTTCTTCGATGTGAACAAATTTGAACTGGAGCCGGCATCGCAGGTAGAATTGGATAAATTAGTTCAACTACTCAATGAAAATCCTACATTGAAAATTGAGATCAGCGGACATACAGATAATATTGGCAAACCAGCAGATAATCTTTTACTGAGTAATAACCGGGCAAAAGCTGTAGTGGACTACCTTATCAAAAAGAATATTACAGCAACAAGACTTTCTATAAAAGGCTATGGCGAAACAAAACCTATCGCCGATAATAAGACTGATGCAGGCAGGGCATTGAACCGGCGCACAGAAATGAAAGTGACAAGCCAATGATCAAAAGCACTGGGCAGCAGTGATACTTAATCTAGAATTACAAAATGTGATGTTATCTTTACCAGGCAAATTATACAGGCTTACCTGGTTTTGCCGGACAGCAAATCCTTCACTTTTGTTGTCTTCAATAAAAAAAGCTATTTGCCGTTGTATAGCCCAATGAAGTTCCAGTTTACATCAAGAATTTTAACCTTAATCAGTTGTATAGTGCTATACACCCAGTCCGCATTGGCGCAATGCACCACGCTGGGGCAAACACCGTCAACAGCTTTTCCTGTTTGTGGTACCACTGTCTTCAAACAGGATTCGGTTCCTGTTTGTTCGACCAATGATTTATTCGTTCCTGGCTGTACCGGT
>Ga0207639_10003743_pt1 | contig 10238 bp, 10 predicted proteins | sample KBSCornC32_FD_184299 | JGI IMG/M metagenome (GOLD analysis project Ga0207639, IMG submission 184299) | Corn rhizosphere microbial communities from Kellogg Biological Station, Michigan, USA - KBS Corn C3-2 (SPAdes) (version 2) | ecosystem: Host-associated > Plants > Roots > Rhizosphere > Soil ...
CCGGCAGCTGTCGTTCTTTATAACCAATGTCAAAAAGGAATACGCCGATATGGTCGTACACAGCGGATACCCGCATATCAGCGCCCGTATGCTGATCAGCTACTCTGCCCTGCATATCGACAAGGATTTTATCCAGTACTGGCATTCGTCGGGGCTGCAGGACGTTGAGGAGCCCAGGACCCTGATCACGCTGAAGGCCCAGAATATCGACAAGGCTTATGTGGACGAGATGAAGGCGGCGGGCTATGACCATATTTCTGCCCGGGAACTGACCTCGCTGAAGGCGATGCATGTTACGGGAGCCTATGCGCGTGCAATGGGCAGGGGGAGCGACAACCAGATGATCCCGGTGCGGGAGCTTGTTTCCTACAAGGCTATGAATATCGATTCGAATTATGTCAATTCATTGCGTAAGGTGGGTTATACCAGTCTCGAGCGGCGGGATATCCTGTCCCTTTACAATATGCACGTGACGGCTGAGTATATCAGGTCGCTCCAGGATATGGGGTTCAGGGATCTGGGTCCCCGGGATATCGTTCAGATGAAAGTACAGAATGTCAATCCGGAATTTCTGAAGGGTTTCAGGGATGCGGGACTGACCGGTCTTACTCCCCGCGAGCTGGTTCAGTTGAAGGCCATGGGCGTCACGCCGGAGTTCGTGAAGGCTTTCAGGGATATAGGGTACCGGGATATTACTCCGTCGCGTCTGAGCATGCTGAAGGCGACGGGTGTCACTCCGGAATTTGTGAGCGAGTTTAAGAAGATCGGGTTTGACGATATACCGGTGTCGATGCTGCCCTCGCTGAAAAGTATGGGTGTGAACGCGGAATTCGTGTCGAAAATGCGGGAGAAGGGCTTTGTGTCGAAGGACCTGAACAAATATATCCGGCTGAAGAATGATTTTAATTGAGCACTGGCTATACTAATTAGTGTATCCTGCCGTTCTTGCGGCAGGATTTTTTATTTTTGCAGAATGTCAAATAGCCCTGAACAGAGGACTTCGTCGGACCTGCTTCGACACGGTCCGGACTCGTCCGTAACCTTCGGTTCCCTCGGTTATCATCCTGCGAGGATCCGTGTGATGATAGCGGTCTTCTTCTTTGTCTCCGGCTTTGGTTTTTTCACCTGGGGCAGCCGGATTCCAACGATACAACAGGAATTACACCTTAATAATGAGCAGTTGGGCATCGTTCTTTTTGCCCTGCCAATCGGGCTGATGACGACGCTTCCGGTGACGGGTGTGCTGCTGAGCCGTTTTGACAGCCGCCGGGTCATGATCATTGGGGCGGTCCTGTTCAATACGATGCTTTGCGCCATCGGGTTTGCGACGAAGGTCTGGCAGCTGGTGCCGGCCCTTTTCTTTTTCGGGGTATCCCGGAATCTGCTGAATATTTCGGTCAATGCGCAGTCCATCGGGTTGCAGGCCCTGTTCGAACGGTCGATCATTGCCCGGTTTCACGCGGTATGGAGTCTGGCGGGCATGAGCGCCGCGGCGCTGGGTTATGTGATGGTGTCTTCATCTGTGTCGCCGGCCTGGCATTTTTTGGTGGTAGGCGTGTTGCTGACGGTAATGTGCTTTTATGCGTATCCGGGGAGTCTGCGGCAGCAGCCGACGCCGCGGCAGCGCAGGTCCTGGTTTGCCCTGCCTGACCGTAGCCTGGTAAAATTCGGGTTGATCTCTTTTGCGTCGATGGCGTGCGAGGGTGCGATGATCGACTGGAGCGGGATTTATTTCCGGGAGGCGGTGCACACGACACCGAGTGCGGCTACGCTGGGTTATGTGGTCTATATGGTGGCGGTCACTCTGGGCAGGCTGACCGGAGACCGGCTGGCCAACCGATTGGGTATCCGGACGATATTGACGTATAGTGGTATATTGATAGGAGTTGGTTTGCTGACGGCGGCTTTTCTGCCTTATCCGGTTACGGCGGGGCTTGGATTTGTCCTTACCGGTTTTGGCGTCTCCTGTGTGATCCCGCTCGTCTTTAGCATGGCCGGTCGTTCGTCGGCGATGAGCAGCGGGTCGGCGATCGCGTCTGTTTCAACGGTGGGGTATATTGGTTTTTTGATCGTGCCTCCGGTGGTCGGTTCCGTCGCGCAGCACGCGGGTCTTCCTGTGGCGGTAGGGATGCTGGCGGTATTTGGGTTGCTTATCTCGGGATTGGTCCAGCTGACGCTGGATCCTGAAAGTATTCCGACCCTTGTGGGGCCCGATCCGGCAGAGCCGATGGTTTGATCGGGACGGGGCGTCAGCGGTTCATAGATAAAATCTATCGATTTATAGATAATTACGATGATATTCTATTGGCGCATGATCTTACATTTGCGTCACTTCGCGATTGCCCACCTTGCCAGTGACCTGTCTCAATTTTACATTTCTAAAAAACAAATAGCATATGCCTAACAGGATTTTATCGATCGGAGAAAAGTTTCCCGCATTTAAGAAGAAAGCAGTAGTATCTATCGAGAAAGGAAAGGAATTTACGGAGATCACGGAGGGGTATGGTAGCGCGAACGGCAACTGGACCGTGATGTTCTGGTGGCCCAAGGATTTCACTTTCGTTTGTCCCACGGAGATAGCCGAATTCAACAAGAAGAACAGTGAGTTTTCGGATAGGGATACGGTTGTTATCGGCGCTTCTACCGATAGCGAGTTCGTACATGCTGCGTGGAGAAGGGATCACAGCGATCTGCGTGACCTGAAGCTTCCCATGCTGGCCGATACTTCCAAATCCCTGGCGGAAGAGCTGGGTATTCTGGACAATGAAGAAAAGATTGCGTATCGTGCGACGTTCATCATAGATCCTCAGGGGATTGTGCGTTGGGTCAGTGTCTATGACCTGAATGTAGGTCGTAGCGTACAGGAGGTTATCCGCGTATTGGATGCGTTACAGACGGATGAGCTTTGCCCCTGCAACTGGAAGAAAGGGGAGGAAACGCTGACTGAGCAGCTGAGCATGAATTAAGGTTTTCCGATCAATTACGGAAGGCAGGGGGGTGACCTCTGCCTTTTTCCAAAAATTAAACTATGAGTGGAGTAGCGACTATACCAAACGAGACATTTCAGAATTTGCTGGGGGAGTTGAATATTCCCGGATATGAGCCATCGGCCAGTGTGCTGGCGCTGGTTGCCGGCGAATCCCGATACATCAAAGACCTGAAGATCAATGTGGGGAATGTGCTGAACAACAGTCAGTATTTGAACAGGAAGGAGGCGGTATTGCTGGCGTTGGCGGTAGCGGTCAACGAGCGGTTTCCGCTGTTGCAGGAGTCTTTTACGGGGCTGGCACGGGAGGCTGGGGCTACTGATGCCGAGATTGGGGAGATCGTGGCCTGTACTTCGCTGATGAATACGAATAATGTCTTTTACCGTTTTCGTCATTTTATGAAGAAGGAGTTTTATGACAATCAGCCTGCGGGTATCAAGATGAGCATTATGGCCAGTCCTGTGCTGGGTAAGGAGTTCTTTGAGCTGGTGAGCCTTGTGATTTCGTCGATCAATGGGTGTGAGATGTGCGTCAGTTCGCATGAGCGTTCGGTATTGCAGCATGGCAGTACTGAGGCGAGGGTAATGGAAGGGGTGAAGCTTGGTGCTATCATCAGGGGGTTGATTGCGGTGCTGGCTTAGGAGGTTGTAAAGTTAAATGATATATAGAGGCCGGCTCAGGAATGAGCCGGCCTTTGTACTAACCCTTACATTCTAACTTGTTCTTCGGCCTATCGCTGGTGTTCGATCATTTCGAAGCCGATCTCGATGCTTCGTTGTATCTCTACGGACACTGGCTGATCGAACAGCTGGCTTCTACTGCACCGGTTGGTCTGGAGGGTATGGATGGTAAAGCTCCAGCCGGGTTTTCTTTTTACCAGGAAAGCGATATTGTCGACGTAGTCCCGTTGCCGGAGGGCGCGGAAGAAATTTCTATCCTTTTCGAGGTTGATCTCGAAGAAGGAGGAAAGTGTGCCGACGTGTTTGTCGAGGGCTTTCCGATACAGCCTGGCTTTTTGGCTGGTATCGCCTTTGAGGCGGATGACGCGGGTCGGATATTTTTCCGTATACAGCTCGATAATCAGTATCAGAGTCGTCATCAGGCAATTGATATCCGCGCGGTCCTGGGCGGCGTGGTGATCTTTTTCCGGAATATCACCGATGTCCAGATTATAGATGTCCGCCGTTTTTTGGTGAAATCGGACCTCCCGGGTTGTAGGACCGGTCGACCCGTCGCTGGTGAACTGAAAGGCGCTGAAATCTGGCAGCGCTTTCAGGGCTGTACTTGAAGCAATCATATTGAATTTTTTGAAAAAGGGATGGGCGACGGGGTATGCTCATCCGCGCGACCGCCCATCCTGTGAATGATTGGTTATTTATACGTCCTTTTCCGGGGTGGTTTGCCGGGACCTGGATCGGGAGGCTCGGGTGCTTCGGAGTCCGGAGGCGGGATATCCGGCTCTTCTACGACCAGGGGCTCTGTTTCCATTGCCGGTTGCGGTGTCGCTGGAAAGGGATCCTTCTCTTTTGCCAATTCTTCTGTTCTGACCGCGACCCTTGTTGCCTGCGGAAAGATATTGATCAGCCTGTTCCTTGGATTGGCTTCAATAAACAGCTTTTCCGTTTTATTGTTTTTTATAAAATGGACAGGATGAATATTGCCTCTTTGGAGCGACCGGATCAGCGACTTTTTCAGCTCGTCGTCCTGCAGTTCGACGATCGGATAGATATTCAGCACTTTTTCAAGGTCATAGCCATGATTTTCCCTGTACTCTGTGCATTTGTAGTTGCCGAACAGGTTCTTTTCGCTGAAATCCAACTGGGACCAGGCCGGATATTCAGTATCGGTCTTGGGCCTGACGAGCATCTTATATACCGCCCGGCCTTCAAGAAGGTTGAAGGCTTCCTTGAACGTAAACCCCCATTTCTTGTAGATATAGAAAGTTTGCGCCTTGTCCGCCTCTACTGATCCCGAGTACTGAAGCTGCGCGTCGTACTTCTTAAAGTAGTAGATGTCCTTTTCCGAGGATTTCGAGAAGAAAAGCTTCGCTTCCATCCGGCAGTCTTCAAAAAGCGCGTCGGTAAGTAGCTGGAATTCCTGCAGCCCCTGCCGCACATTTTCTTCCAGCTCCTGATTGAGCGGACCGTCCTCGCCAAAGCCGAGATATTTCAGCCGGTTTTGGAGGTAGTCTAAATTTTCTGCATTCATTTTAATAAATTTAATAGTGTGTATTAGATTACCCTGGCCCTTTCGAGCATAAAGTTGCCGGCCACCAGACGCAGATGTCTGCCCCCATTCTTCTCGAGGACTTCGATCAGGAGCCGGCTGCCTGCCGGCAGGGTGAACTTCGGCAAAACGACCACGTTGCTACTGCGACTGTAGCCGCGGATCACCGAACTGCTGTCATAGATATACATGGGTACCAGTTCTCTGGCTCTGACCAGCGGCCTTTTTCTGCCCGCGGGCCCGGCGACATAAAACCGGATCGCCTCGACGTCGTAGTCGAGGGAAGACCTGTTCTTCAGGCGGAGGAGGAAATAAAGCGCCGGTCCCTGGGTATAGATACCCCTGAGCTGGAGCTTCATTTTCCCGCTGCGGTCATTGCCATAGCTGACCCATGAGCCTTCCTTGATGATCTTCTCGCAGGAGCTCTTTAGCAGGACCACGCGTTCCTCCGCGTTGTGCAGATCGGTCTTCGGAGGACTTTCGCTGAAGGTCGGCGGTGACGAACGGAGGACGGTGGAAAAGAACTGCTCTATTCCTTTGTTTTTGACAGCCCCCGTCTGGGCTATTGCAGAACCCGTCTGACTGAGCAGGACGAGCCCCGTCAGGATTGTTGTCAATCGAGACATTTGAAATAATTTTTTAAGTTGTTAAATAATTAGAGTAGTACGGGCCCGTCTACTTTGGTTGACCAGATAAAAGTAGAATAGATCGGGACCTGAGCAATGAAAATGCACCCTCCCAGTTCGGAGGATTGTTGAGAAAAACACTCCGAAATTGGAGTGTTACTTTTTTCGTTTGTTGCGCAGGTTTTTGTATCGATTGCGTTTGATGTCGTACAAAGTGGATTGGCTGATGCCGATGAGCGAAGCCATGTGTTCATTGGGAAGGCGTGCAGTCAGCGAGGGGTAATTGGTCAGCAGCCAGGCATAGAACTGTTCGGGCGGTCTTTTCCGCCAGGCATCCATCGTCCTGCTTTGGACGTGGTACCGCTCGGTCAGCCGCAGCCGGATATGCTGGAAGTCCGGATAGTCGGCGGTCAACTGCTCCAGCCGGGGACGGTCGATCATCCAGACGTCGGTGGCTTCTATTGCCTGTATGGTTTCGGTCGAAGGCATACCGGTATCAAAACTATTTACGCAGGTGACGATATTGCCTTCTTCCATCGCCCAGGTGCAGTACTGTCTGTCCGAGTCCTGATCCAGGTCGTAGCAGCAGAGCAGTCCCTTTTCGATAAAATAGAGGTTGGTGCAGGGGGCAGGCCGTTTGTGAACGAACTTACCCCGGGGGAAATTCTCATGCCTGGCGGTGTTGTACAGGGCCAGTTGCAGACCATCTGACAGGGGCGCCACGGTGCTCAAAAATTCGATGACTTCTTTCATATATCCAGGATATTCAAAGAAGGGACCGTCTTTTGCCGGCCTGCAGCGCGGGTGCGTACAGCGGGAATCCGATGATCTATGTCAATCCGTACCTTTGACAATATGACGGTTGAACCCATGATGCCCGTGCATGCGGGGGCGCTGGAAGAGTTGCAGCGGATCGTTTTTCCGACGCTTTCGGCCGGCGAACGGCTGCGGGCCGAACAATACCTGCGCCATCTGGAGGTATTTCCCGGGGGACAATTTGTCCTGACAACGACGGGCGGCGATGGTCAGAAGTACCAGGAGGCGACGGCAATGGCGGACGGCGGGATCGTCATCGGCATGACCTCCACGATGCGTACGGACTTCGACCTTTCCGATTATCACCATAGCTTCTCAGAGACCAGCGGCGGAGGATGGCTGACCAGCCACCAGCCGGAGGGAGAATGGCTGTATGGACTCGATATGGGGATACACCCGGACTGGCGGGGAAGGGGAGGGGCGCGCCTGCTGTACCGCGCCAGGCAGCTGCTGGTGCGACGGCTCGGGCTCAGCGGACAGCTGACGGTCGGGATGATGAACGGCTATGGGGCAGTCAGCGACCGTCTGAGCGGCGAGGAATACTACCGGCAATGGCTGAATGGAGACAGGGACGATCCTACGTTGACGCGTCAGCGAAATATCGGCTTCGAACCGCTGGGGCTGATACCTGACTATCTGCACGACCCCGCGTGCGGCAACTACGGCGTGCTGCTGCGGCTGGACGCGGCCAGTGAAGTCTAGCGCGGACAAGATGATCCAATGCATTTACCGGCAGAGTCGTAACTTTGTATAAGATTGGCAGGAACCGGACTGAGTCCGGTTCGCACACGAGGCCCAATGGCCGAAGCGTGCAGAAAAATATGGTTTGGGACAAAAAAAATTTTTGTTTGTAATTTTTGTCCCACATTTTAAACATTCTTATATGGCACTCGGTTCTGACAAAAAGCAGCGGGTTGTTATTATAGGGGCCGGCTTTGCCGGTCTTCGTCTGGCCCGGATCCTCAACAATACGAAGTACGAAGTATTCCTCATCGACAGGCACAACTATCACCAGTTTCAGCCACTCATGTACCAGGTAGCGACGGCCCGGCTGGAGCCATCGAGCATCTCATTCCCGCTACGAAAAGTCTTTCAGCATTCAAAGAATGTAAGCATACGTATAGCCGAAGTATTGCGGGTAGACCCCGGCAAAAAACTACTTTCCACAACTATCGGGGAAATTCAGTATGACAGACTGGTCATCGCGCTGGGGTGTACGACCAACTATTTTGGCAACACCCGTATACAGGCCAATTCCTTTCCGATGAAGTCGGTACCCAATGCGATGGCCCTGCGCAACAGGATCCTTCAGACATTTGAGGATACCATCGAGGCGGGGCCGGCCGAGCTGCAGTCCCTGCTGAACTTTGTCATTGTGGGTGGCGGTCCTACCGGTGTCGAGCTGGCCGGCGCTATGGCGGAGATGAAGAAGAACATCCTTCCCAAGGACTACCCGGAGGTCGACTTCTCCCGGTTCACGATCTATCTCCTTGAAGGCTCTCCGAATACCCTCAACGCGATGAGCGAGCCCTCTAAAATAAAGTCCAGGCAGTATCTCGAAAGTCTGGGTGTGATAGTCAGAACGGGTACGGTCGTGGAGGACTATGACGGTACTACGGTCAGACTGAAGGGAGGCGAAACGATCGCTGCCAGAAATCTGATCTGGGCCGCCGGGGTGGTCGCCAATACGCTGGAAGGGATCCCTGCCGAAAGCGTTACGCGCGGCAACCGGCTAAAGACAAACCGTTATGGAGAGGTCGAAGGGATGGAGGACGTCTATGCCGTCGGGGATGTCGCGTACATGACCACTCCCAAATATCCTAACGGTCAGCCGCAGCTGGCGAATGTGGCGATCGCCCAGGCAGTGGCTATCGGACATAATTTTGTCCGCGAGCTGAGGGGTAAGTCCCGCAGGGAGTTCGAATACCACAGCAAGGGAACAATGGCTACCGTTGGGAAACGGAAGGCGGTGGTTGACCTGCCGGGGTTTTCTTTTCAGGGCGTGTTCGCCTGGCTGACCTGGATGTTCGTGCACCTGATGCTCATCCTCAGCGTCAAGAACAAGCTGAGCATTTTCCTCAACTGGATGATGAGCTATTTCGCCAACGATTCCACGCTTCGTCTCATGCTGAAGGCCGACCGGGGCGACAAGGCTTCCGGCAGGATCGACGAGACGGTAGTAAAAGGGGGGTGACATTTAGGCATTTTTGTTTACCTTCGTATATACACATTATCTTTCTAATGGCGGAAACAATCGTAGAATTAAAGCAGGCGAATATCTATCAGGGCGGGAATCTCATTCTTCAGAGCGTCAATCTCTCCGTGGAAAAGGGGCAGTTCGTTTATCTGGTGGGCAAGACAGGCACGGGCAAGTCCAGTCTGCTGAAGACCCTGTACGGGGATATTCCTCTCCGGGAGGGCTCGGGGACGGTAGCCGGCTTTAATCTGCGGGATATGAACTGGAAGAATGTGCCCTATCTGCGGCGGATGCTGGGGGTTGTGTTCCAGGACTTTCAGTTGTTGACCGACAGGAATGTCAACGACAATCTTAAATTCGTTCTGAGAGCCACGGGCTGGAAGGATGTGCGGCTGATGGACGAAAAGACCGCCGACGTGCTGGATAAGGTGGGCCTCAAGGCGAAAGGGTTCAAGATGCCCTTCGAGATGAGCGGCGGCGAGCAGCAGCGCGTTGACATTGCCCGTGCACTACTCAACTCTCCCAAACTGATACTTGCGGATGAGCCTACGGGGAACCTTGACCCGGAGACCTCGGATGAGATCATGCAACTGTTGTTCCGCATCTCGCGGGACTATGGAACGTCGATCATCATGGCGACCCACGACTACCGGGTCATCAACAAATTCCCGGCAAGAATGGTCAGGACCGAGCGTGGGCAGGTCACGGATAACGCCACTCTGGCGGTTGACTAGCCCCCCCGGCGGCGCTCGTGTTCGTCAGCGGCTAATTCGCGGTCGGCACGCGGCCCCAGATGGCGTGCAAAAGCTTCTGTAAATTCTTTTCCTGATCGAACTGTTTTCCGAGGACCATGCGCCTTGCGCAGATGTCGTCCTGTGTGAACGATCGGGTGTACAATTCCGTTATGAGCGAACGGAAGGAGTCCGCATTGTCTGCGATATGGCAGACGGTCTCGAGTCCCGTCTCTTCCACGGCGTCTGTATTGACGACGCAGTGGCGTCCGTTGAACAGTGCGTTCAGGAGTTTGAGCTTGACGCCCGTGCAGTTGAACGAGGGCAGGATATTGACCTGCGCCTTGGCGATCAGGTCCTGCAGTTCTTCCTCTGACGGGTCGGGGATCAGACAGGTGAAAGGGTACTGTCCTATAAGGCGGGTCAGTTTTGCGGATGGGTTTTTGCCGGAGATGATAAATGGCATTTCAAGCGCCGAGAACACTTTTTTCAGCAGCCAGATGACCACCTGTTCGTTCTCTGCGACGGCGAGGTTCCCGTGGTAGAGGCAGAAGCAGCCGGTGCCTTCTTTGCTGGTGATCTCTTCGAAGGGCAGAAAGACGGGGAGCGTCTCAATATCTTCCGCCCCGAATTCTTTCCTGTACAGCGCGTTGTC
>Ga0207639_10003750_pt1 | contig 10227 bp, 17 predicted proteins | sample KBSCornC32_FD_184299 | JGI IMG/M metagenome (GOLD analysis project Ga0207639, IMG submission 184299) | Corn rhizosphere microbial communities from Kellogg Biological Station, Michigan, USA - KBS Corn C3-2 (SPAdes) (version 2) | ecosystem: Host-associated > Plants > Roots > Rhizosphere > Soil ...
GCCCGTACGCCGCCTGGTGCTTAATGCGCAAAAGCTGCAGTTTGCGGCAGCCCGAAATATACACATTCTGCTGTCGATTATGGATGTTACTGACGCGCGTCTTGCCGAGAAGATTAAGGGCGATCTGGTCCGTGAGAAGGCGATTCTGCTGCAGGAATTGCAGCATCGCGTCGCCAATAGCCTTCAAATCATAGCCAGCGTGTTGATGCAGAGCGCTCGCCGAGTCCGCTCTGAAGAGACCCGCGGCTACCTGCAGGACGCGCATCACCGCATCATGTCGGTGGCCTCGCTGCAAAGGCAGTTGACGACCACCAGCGAAATCGATGTCGAACTTCGTGCCTATTTTACCGATCTCTGCGCGAGCATCGGCGCATCGATGATTCACGACCACAACCGGCTTTCACTGGATGTAGAGGTCGACGACGAGAACACGGTCGGCGCGGATGTCTCAGTCAGCCTGGGGCTGATCGTAACGGAGCTAGTGATCAACGCGCTTAAGCACGCCTTTCCAGATGGACGCAATGGGAAGATTGTCGTTGGCTATCGCGCCGGTGGCACTGACTGGGCGCTGTCAGTCAAGGATGATGGCGTTGGCATGAACCACCGAGAATCAACCCCGGGGCTGGGGACCAGCATCGTCGAATCGCTTTCGGGTCAACTCGGCGGCACGATCGCCATTGTTAGCTCTTCGCGAGGCACCGAGGTCACCGTCACCAAAAGTGTCGCGCCAAAGGCCGCCTGAGCCGGATTTGCCTCTCCTCCCATAAGCAACCGGGCGTAGTCCTCTGCGGTTTCTTCCCGGTTGGGCCTGTAATGTGACCTTCATGGAGAAAACGAGATGAAAACCCCGAAGACGGGCATTGCCACAAAAGGGCGTCGGCCAGCCGGACGCAAGCGAGTGAAAGATGATCCTAAATTCACATCCGCCAACCGGTCGCGCGACGACGAACAGCGCTTCGTCGAGCCGGAAAACCGTATCGGGTCCATGAAGCACTAAATGGCTGGATCGCAGACGGATAACGAGCAGGACAACGTCGAAGTCTACGCCTTCGAGGTGTACGATGCGGCCAAGGACGAGGTCGTCAGGCAACCGAGCATGCGGACTCGTGAAAACATCCACGAGATAGGCGGCAAGGTCCTCGAGGACACCGTTCGCGAGGTGAGTCGCTCAGACTTGGATGCTCAGGGACGCTATTACCAAACGGCCCGCCGCGCATAGCCGACTGCCCACGGGCAAGACCTTGTGTTTTCCCTTGGACCTGACACTGTCGCTCAGGCAACCCGGGGGACCACCATGGACTGGTACACCATCTTCAAGTTTCTGCACGTCTTGGCGGCGATCATCTGGATTGGCGGCGCCTTCATCATGCTGGTGTTCGGCATCGAGGCTGTCCGCAAAGGGGACAATGCTCAGCTCGTGGGCGTTGCGTCGCAAATGGGCTGGGCGGCGGAGCGTGTCTACGTACCGGCAAGCATGGCCACAGTGGTGCTCGGCATCATCGTCGCCACCCTTGGCGGCATGTGGAGCCAGCTGTGGGTCATCCTCGGCCTAGTTGGCATGGCGATAACGATGGCGCTCGGGATCCTGGTCCTGACACCTCGCGCTAAGAAGCTGGCCGGTGCTGTTGCATCGCCAGCGACCGCAGCGGTGGCGCGGGACCTCGTCACCCTAGTGAAATTCGACTTTGCCGCGCTATTCGTCGTGGTAGCCGACATGGTCCTAAAGCCAGGCACAAGCGATTGGGTGCTTCTGATCGTGATGGCTGTGGTCGTTGTCGGTGCGGCGGCGCTGTGGCTGGTGCCCACGTTGCGGCGGCCTGCCCGCGCTTAAGGCGCCTATGAACCCGTGCGGCAGGGGCTCCTACCGCACGGGCGCGCACCGCACCTTGGGCTCTCGGTGCAGCACAACGGCATTACGCCGAACATGATACGAGCTTGCGGCAGTTGTTGCCTTTGGCGCCACCGTATATCGGCGGTACCGGTGATCACCTCGCAGCTCGACCTCTATGGGTTGCTGTCGGATCAGGCATCACCTGCTGCAAAAGTGGGCTGATTTGCGAATTTGGTCAAGATGCCGCTTAAACGCCATCATTGTTCGGTATCGGTTAGCGATTACCGAGCATTGTGAACTGGCGCCGGTAACTGAGAGTGCACTTCGCTCCCGCCCAAAGGGAGCAAATCGATGCCTCGGTATTTCTTTCACATTATGGACGGAATGGCCATCGTCGACAACGAGGGCACCGAGCTCAACGACCTGGCCAAAGCCCGCGAACAAGCCATCACCACCGCCGGCAGCATGCTGTCACACAAGAGCCGGGAGTTTTGGGGAGATGGTCGAGACTGGACGATGAGCGTCGCCGACGACACTGGCCGCGTCGTGTTCACTCTCAAGTTTTCAGCAGATGATCATGGAATAGCTTCAGAGCCGACCAGCCGCCGTCCGCGGTAATGCCTTGAGGGCAGGCGGCGTCGGCGTACCCTGCCCAACGTACGATGATCTCCAAAATCTATCGTCACGAACCCCGGTTCGCCCCCAGCCGCCGGGGTTCAACCTTTGTCAGCCCAAAGTGAAAACAAAAGCGCCTGCTGAGGTCACCCGAGAGCACTCGGGGTCGGCAGGTCGTGGCTGTCCTCCCGAAGGACCGTCTCACATCGTCCATCTGCGGGCGCGCCACCGGCTGGCGTTGGAACGATGCCTGCTCGGCACGAAAAGGCGGCAACTTCAAAGGAGAGGCTGCGTTACATCAGTACGGGACGGAGATTCCAATGCACTTTGCAAAAGCGGCCCTTGCCGTAGCCTTCCTAGTCACGGTCGGGTCGCCCTCTTTCGCCCACGCCATTGGCCCTCTCAATCCGAATGGCAGCTTTGTCGACTCGTATGGCACTTCCTTCCGCTTAACGCTGTGCGGTAAAACAGGTACCGATCTCTGCGGCGTTCTCACCAATCTGGAAGGCCGCTCGGCGACGCCGGAAAACCTGACCTTCGTAGGCAGGCAGGTAATGCACGCCACGCGAAGTGCTGCAAACCAGTGGAAGGGGTCACTCAGCGTCGGTAACACTAACGCCGACGCAACCGTCACTATGGTGGATGCCGATACGGTAGAAATTCAGGGGTGCCGGGCGGCCATTTTGTGCGAGACTCTAACGTATAAGCGTGCGCCTCACACCCTGCCCGCAGCTTACGCGCCCTGAAATGAAAAACGCCCAGCGAGGTGGAAACCCTCCGGGCGCTTCAAAGGCCTGACCCAAATCAGGCACGATAGAACAATTCGCTTATTCGTGAGCCCTCGTCAAGGCATCGGCGACCTTTTCTGCGTCTGCAAGCTGCTTGCGCGCTAGTACCAGAGAGGCCTCATCACGCTCTATCCAACTCATGGTTCTCTCATCGGCAGCGTTGCCAAACGCGAGACGGCGATTTTGCATCTGGGCGATGATGGTCTCTAGCCCAACAATGCGGGTCTTGCAGTCGGCGATAAACTGCCGATTGTTCACATGGGCCTCCTATGCTTGCCTCTAAGCATAGGCGGTTTTCAGCACGCACGCGAGGCGCGTCAAGATCGGCGGATTTCAGCCCGCGACACTACCGCGAGGGCTCAACCATCTGATCAACAGCATACGTCGCGCGAGACCCGTCCCGCCAGCTCCGCACGCGCTTCGATGCCTGGCCCGAACCCTTCAGGTTCCAATGCACACCGCATTGGTCGAGGCCCGCGCGCACGCGAGCGCGCCACATCCGGATGCGCCCGCCGGAAGCCCCTGGTCCTGCGATGGTCCGCACCGAGATGTCGCGCACGATGATGGCTGTCAAGAGGTCGATCATGTCGCCCCCAATCGCCCGTCGAAGCGCATCAAGCTCACGCCGCGCATCCTCGCCTGAAAGCATCACCTTCTCGGCGTCGCCTGACCAGCTCGTGTCGACGAGCGGCGAGGCGTAGTCGGTTGCACGGGCCGCGGCGATCTCGGCCTGCTCGGACAGTTTGCGGAGTCGGCTGGCAGCCTCGATCTCGGCGTCGGTTTTGTGGTCGAATCGGGCGAACCCGCCCACCAGCGTCACTAGGTTCGAGCCTACCGCGATGCGGCCGATGTTGTGTGCGTCCGGCCACTTGCGCCGCTCTTCAACGATTTGTGCGTGGCTCATTTGCGGATCCTCGACCTGACGCTTCTCGACCACGATTTTCGCATCCTCGCCAAGCATCGCTTTCAGCTTTTCCTCGCCTTCGTCGAGCTTGCGTAGCACCTCGATGCGATCGCGAAGGTGCTTGCGGCTGGCCGATCCGTCGCCGGCAAGCGCATCGGCAATGTGTTGCGCCCGGATGCGGCGGCAATCGGCCTGCACATCGATGCGCTTCCGTCGCACGGCGGTCAGCAGGTTTACCGCCTGCTCGCGGGTAGGTTGCTTGCGTCCAGAACCCCGGCCCTTGGCCATGTGCCTATCCTCGACGTTGGTTTTTGCCTTCGGCCTTGGCCGCTGGTGGGGGTTGAGCAGACACACTTCGCCTTACGAGAGGCGAGGTGTGCCTAGCGGGCGTGGCCGTCGGAGCCGGGCGTCGCTTGAACACAATCAGGTGCCGGGTTTCCCTTGCGGGAGCGGACTGGGGTCAGCCTGTCAGCCCTGCCGGCGCTTCTTCTGGCGGCACCGCGTCAAAGCCACCTGATCGACAGATGACGCGGCTGCACCCTTCGTTGGAGATGCGTCCAGTGTGGATGATGATGCCCCTGCCCTCGCAGCCCGTCTGACCGGGATTGTCTGCGCCACGAACGCCGTGGTCTCGCTGCAGGCTATTTGTCGCTGTTTCCGGCGCGACGAGCGGTTTCATCAGACCGATCCCGGACGCGATCGAGGCTTTCGCCCGAGCGCGTGGCCCTTGGCATCTTTCGGGCGAGCGCGAGCTAGGTCATCCCACCCTCCCCGCCCGGAGGAACTCGCCAAGGGCGCGCTGCACCGCAAAGATGCCGTCGCGATTGTGGACGTCGTTGAAGTCGTCACCGAGTCCGGCCGGTTGCAGGTACGGCTTATGCGTACCGCGGCCGAAATACTCAGCGGCTTGTCTTGATCGCCGGCGATGAAGCACCGACTGCTGATCGACGTGGCAACCTTGGCGATGTTGGACGCCGACAGGCAGCAGAGGATGGTCGCCGATCGGTTCATGCCGGCAAGCGCAGCGCGGAGAGAAAGCCCGTAGCAAGGCCCTCGCAAAGCGACGTCTCCGCACCCGAAACGATGCGATGCGAGCCGCCGGCAATCTCGCCGCCGGAGAGGAATTTCTTGCTGCCGTCTTCCCAGATCAGTTGCACGCTGATGACGTCACGCCCGCTACGAACCGGGACGACAATGGCCCGCCGCGCTGTCGTGTCCGGCACGAGGTAGTCGCGCGCGATGTCGATGACGCGATGCGACGGAACGACCATCGCAGTCTCGGCGGCGAAGCCCTTCGACACGAGGTATGGATGGCCCGACCTCGGCGCTGCTTCGGCGATGATCGATCGCGCCAGGCCAGGCTCGCCGAGCCGCTGCGCTCCGCTTCTCACGTTCGGCATGATCTTGGCGCGGATCGAGCCTCGGTCGCTCGCCGAGATAGTCCCGGCGACGTGCCGGTAGCAAGGGCCTTCTCGGCAGTTTCCGGAGTGCGGGTTGTGAGGGAGCCGGCCTTGCGCCCTGCCCCGTCGCGCTTACCGCCGCGAGGCACTTTGATTTCCTTTGATTGTTTTCAAAGAGGGGATTTTCAAATGGCAGGCACCGCCGACGTTCCGTTCATTCACAATCCGCACTCGCCAGACGTATTTGCGGACGCTGCCGCAGGCTGGTTCAGTTTTAACGGAGTGATGCGGATCACATTCGAGAGCGCCCGCGTGAATCACGTGGCATCACCAGGGCCGGTCGAGCGTGTGGTCGTTGGACGTCTCGTGATGCCAGTCGCGGCGGCGGGGGCAATGGCCAGAGGATTGTTGCAATTTATCGAGCAGCAAAAAGCCGGCGTCGAACTGGCGCAAGGCAATGTCACAGTTCAGTAACCTGCTCAGCGCCACAGGGATAGGGTTAGGATCGCCGACAAGCCGATCCAGATGGACATGAGCGGCCTTTGATGTGAGGGTCCAGCAAACCACTCTGGAGGACAAACGTGGCGCAGAGAATTGTGACGGTTCAGGAAGGAGGCCGCCTGATACGCTACGAATACGATTCTAAGCAGTCGGCCGCAGAAATCGCCAGAATGGTAGCCCAGGAGGGGGCGGTGGCTATCCCGGCGGGTGCAACGCTGCGGGTCGGACCTGACCCGCATCGCGTCGAACACGAGGGGTTTGTGATGGCCCCGTACGTTGTCAGCGTGTGGTGACTGCCCAGACGAGCCGAAGGTCAATCCCAGAAGCCGGCAAAACGTAACCGTGATCGTCGGGGAGCGAGGCAGAAGGATTCAATGGTGGGCCCGCTTCCTATTGGTGGTAGGCTTGCATGGCCACGGTTCATGAGAGCCGCGGTCAGCCCCGAATTTGCTGGCGTCTATGCTGGGATATGGCTTTCGTATCGCGAGCCTCCAGCCCCCGAGGGCCACGTCATGGCTACACTTCCCCCCACCAAAGCATCAGATGGGGCCCGCCCGTCTCGGGTGTGGCGTGAAAAAATGCAGACCCAGGGTGGTGTGAAGTTCACGCTGGAAGCGCGCGCTCGCGACGGCGAGGAGGACTACGTTGAGGTGTATAACTTCGAGATCTATGACCCCTCACGCGACCACGACGTTGTTCCTCCAAGCATGCGAACCCGACAAAACATTCGAGAGATCGGCGGCACACCCGTCGAAGGATCGGTGAAGCGCGTGCGTCGTAGTGAGCTCGGCAAATCGGGACGCTACTACGCCGCCGACAATGGCGCGGAGTCAGCCGGTCAAGGCGGACAGACATAGTGAACACGGCAAACTTGCAGCTCGAAGGGCTCTACATCGTCATCGCCGCGATGAACAACGCGCTGGTGGCAAAGGGCCTCATGACGCGCGAGGAGATCGATGCGGTCCTGCAAACCGCAGAGATCACCGCCATGAACGACCAGAACATGGAAGACCTCAACCCGGCCACGCGCGACGCCATAGCATTTCCGGCGAGGCTGCTGCGCTTGGCGAACGATGGTGCGTCGGAAAGCGAGGTCCAGCCCTTCTCCGAACTGGCTAAGCTCGTCGGCCAGACGAAGGTGCCCTACAACGATCAGCGCTAGCGTCAGCCGCCCGGGGCGTGCGTTTGCTCGGGCTGCTTGTCTTCAGCATCACGTTTTTCTTGCTCGGCGGCCCGAAGCAACTCTTCACGGGTGACGTTGCCGTCGCCCTCTTCCTTGATGATGACGTCCTGGTGCCCGGCCTGTTCTAGCTCACTCAGCTTTAGAACGGCTTCCGTGGCGTTGGCAGCAGCACCACCAACCGCCTGGGTTCCGGTTATCGCAATCAGCCGATATCGCATTGTGGTGACGCTTTGCATATGCGTGCCGAGAACACGCCTCGGCAGCCTGCCGCCGGTCGACACGCCGCGTCAAGGGTCCACCGCACCCCAAATCGCCGCAGGCGTGCGCCCTCAAAAGAAGAGGCCACCGCCGATATGCGATGGCCTGAAACTTTTATACACACATTATGTGCTTTCTGCCTGCACATATTATGTGTCTCTGTCATATTCATCGTGTCGAAGCATCCCGCTTCGGCACAACGGACTGGAGGACACCATGAGCGTCAAGCTCACCTTCTCAGTCCGGATCGGCAAGTGGCGACTGACAATCGCCATAGGCCGGTAACCGGGGGCCGGAGGGTGTTCACAGCACTCTCCGGTTCCCTGAATGTAGCAAAGCCTACGGAGGCCTTCAATGTTGCTCACACCCAAGCAGGAGCTCATCGACCTGCGCCACGTGTTGCGGCTCACCCAAGCTCAAATGGCCGAAGCCATGGAAGTGCCGTTCAGAACGTACCAGGCGCTCGAGGGCGAACAGAACCCGGTAAAGCCGATGCACCTGAAAGCCGCGCGATATGCTGCGATGGAGCACGCACGCAAAATGGGCGATGCAACCCTTCTCCCTCGCGATGTAAGGGAGGTCGCGGCCGGTATCGCCTTACTCGAGAAGGAAGCTGAGCAGGCAGGTCGCTTGCCGTAAAATAAAACGCGCCCGCTGCGGGACCAGCGAGCGCTTCGAGCGCCTGACCCAAATCAGGCAACGTAATCCTTTTGTGCTGTTTTCATTCTCTCGTCAAGTGGCCGGGCAAGCGAGGGTTGACGATCGCACCTGAATAGACAGCGGGCGAACCGTCATCCCACGCCATTACCCCTCCCCTGGCTTTGGGGGCACCGAGCAGACCCCAGAACTCGGCACAACAGTGCAGGCCATGTCGCACCCGTCCAGCGATTGCCGCCACTCGCGGACCGGAGGCATCCTCACCAGCGATGCTACGCAGCCGGGAGTCGTTCACGATCACTGCATGCAGCAGGTTGAACAGCGAACCGCCGATCGCTGCTTTTAGCCGATCCAACTCCTTGCGCGCCGCGTCGCCTGACAACATCACCTTCTCGCCGTCACCCGACCAGCTGGTATCCACCATCGGCTGCGAATAGTCCGTGGCGCGGGCGTCCGAAATCTTCGCAATCTCGCTAAGCGACAGGAAACGCATAGCCGCGGCGAGCTCAGCTTCCGTCTTGCGCTCGAAGCGAGCGAAGCCGCCGACGAGCGTCACTAAGTTGGTGCTGGTGGTGATGCGGCCGATATCATGGGCATCCGGCCACTTCCGGCGCTGCTCGACGATCTGGGCCTGGGTGGTAAGGGGGTCCTCCACTTTGCGGTTGTCGAGGATTATCTTGGCATCCTCGCCCAATATGGTCTTGAGCCTTTGCTCCCCGTCGGTGAGCCGGTGCAGGACGTCGACGCGGCTGCGCAGTTGCTTGCGGACGGCCTGGCTGTCGCCGGCTAAAGCGGATGCGATGAATTGGGCACGGAGTCGCCGGCAATCAGCCTCCACCTCGGACCGCTTGCGTTGTACTGCGGACAGCAGGTTGACCGCCTCATCGCGGGTGGGCAGCTTCCTCTTCGCCCTTGCCTTCGTTTTCGTCATACGGCGGGGTCCAGCGGATGGTTGTCGAGGATGGTGGTGATCGTCTCGCCGCGGCCGTCTGGCATCGGCTCGCGACGTTCGAAAATCCAGCCCTTGCTCAGCCGCGAGAATTTCGCGTTGTGGCGACGCACAGCTCGCCAGGCTTCGGCCACACGGTCGGTCAAGGCGTCCATCGGCTCGACGCAGGCGATATCGGCACCCGGCGTAAAAGCCCACGCGCGTTCGACGCAGCCGGCGGATAGCGCTTCTTTCAGAACGACGCCGAGGACGTCCGCGGCCGGGACGTCGGACTGGATGACAAATCCGATCTGCCGGCGCCCGTGCAGTGCGGGCCTCCAAGGGAGCCCGCGCAGGGCTTGGCTTATTGCCTTCACCTCGCGATGACAGTGTTCGACGTCCCACTTGAGCGCGACCATCACCACGATGACGGTCCTCGCGCGGGCCGCACGCGCATGCACGCGAGGGACGGCGACCTCGCGAGCCATTTCGCGCTCCGGGTCCATGTGCATGCTCATGCTGCGCTGCTCCGCCATTCCGACCATCCATCGCCGTCGCTCGGCTCGAGTAGTTCGCGAGGGACGAGGCATCCCTCAGTCATCGGCGCCGGTCCCCATTCTGGCGTCGACCAAACCTTGCGCTGGCGGGCCCATCCAAGCCGCTTCTGCCACTCCTCGACGGAAGCCATCCGCGGAGGAGTTGTGCTTTCGAGGTAACCCTCGAACCGGCGTTTTCGGATGAAGCCGACCATGTGGATCGGACGGTAGTCAGGATTGGCCCGGCAGTAGGCGACGAACCCCGGAATGCCGGCAGCGACCTTCGGTCGATCCTCAGGCGGCAGCTTTGACCAGGCCGTATAGGCCTCGGTTTTGGACATGTTGGGGTCGGTCGGGTAAGCCTGCCAGGCTTCCTCGAACTCGGGCGAATAGCTTTTCCGAGATCGTCTCGCCTTCGCGTCCGAAATCTTGGTTTCGGACAAAGAACCGTTAGGTTCTTCTTTCTTACTACCTACTACTCCATCCTCCATCTGCGGAGGTTTTTCCGAACCGGTTCCGTACTGGTGGGGAACTGGTTCCGTACTCGTGTCCGATACACCGACGTAGGTTCCCCACTCGGGGTCGAGTAAACCCGAGCTGTTCGGCTTTTTCGGCCTCTGAAACTG
>Ga0207639_10003754_pt1 | contig 10220 bp, 9 predicted proteins | sample KBSCornC32_FD_184299 | JGI IMG/M metagenome (GOLD analysis project Ga0207639, IMG submission 184299) | Corn rhizosphere microbial communities from Kellogg Biological Station, Michigan, USA - KBS Corn C3-2 (SPAdes) (version 2) | ecosystem: Host-associated > Plants > Roots > Rhizosphere > Soil ...
AACCAGAATATGGAGATCATCGACCTGATCGCAGAGGCGATCGACACCGTGGTCGACGATTATGACGTCGTGATCATGGATCCGCCGCCGGCGCTGGGCATGGTGTCGATGGCGGTGCTGCAGGCCGCGAACGCCATGGTCATTCCCGTGCCGCCGAGCCTCGTGGATTTTGCGTCGACGGTCTCGTTTATCGACATGACACGGACCACGATGAAGCAGTTGGAGACACTCGCCGGGCGGGGGCGGCCCGCCTATAATTTCATCCGGCTGGTCGGCAGCCGGGTGGACGAGAGCAAGTCGATGCACCGGGAAATCCTGTCGATGATGCGGCAGGTCTTCGGCGGCTCCATGACCCAGTCCGTCATGGTGACGAGCGCCGAGATCGACAATGCCAGCTCCCGCATGAAAACGGTGTTCGAACTGGAAAAACCGGTGACGTCGCACGAGGTCTACAATCGTTGCATGCGGCATCTGAACGACGTCTGCGTGGATATCGAGCAGGATGTGCTGCGGACCTGGGCGAGCAGGGCAGGGGGCCGGGTTTGAGGGGGTTGCCACGTGGCAACACGGCCCAAAAATCCGGAACATTATGTTAAATAGAAAAGTTCGCGGAAGGCCCTCTACGATTTCGGTCTGCCGGAAACCGGCCGGAAGCCCGCGTGTTGCCACGTGGCAACCGGGGTGTCGGGAAGGCCGGCGTGTCAGCCGCGGACAGTGAAAGGATGGGACGATGAGCAAAGGCAACAAGGGCTTTGGATCGCAATTTACCGAGGGTCTCGACGATGAGGAAAACCTCGACAGGGCAACGCCGGCCGAGGGGATCATGGCGAGCCGAAGCCAGACGCTGGCGCGTATCGCCACTGGCAAATCCGTGGCCGATCGAACCGAATGGGTCGATCCCGCGCGCTGCCGCCCGTGGCGAATGCACAACCGCGATCTCGACCATCTGAACGAGGAAAGCTGCCGCGACCTTATCGACTCGTTTCTCTCGGCCAAGAAACAGCGCATCCCGGCGATCGTTCGCAAGCTGAAGAATGATCCCGACCATGAATATGAAATCATCGCCGGTGTGCGGCGCTGGTGGACCGTGAACTGGCTGCGCGCGCATCATCATCCCGAATTCGAGTATCTGGTCACGATCCAAAGCGTGACCGACGAGGAAGCGTTTCGTGTTTCCGATGTCGAAAACCGCTCGCGCAAGGATATCTCGGACTGGGAACGCGCCAAGGAATATACGGTCGCACTCGCCGAATTCTACGAAGGGTCGCAGTCGCAGATGGCCAGTCACCTCAATCTGTCGAAGTCGTGGCTGAGCAGGCTGCTCGATGTTGCTCGGCTGCCGGACGCGCTGGTGTCGGCCTTTTCGGACACGCATGACATTACGGTGCGCGTGGCGCGGGACATCAAGCCCTTGTCGGGTGACGCAAGGGCTCTCGCGAGGATGCGGGTGGAGGCCGAGCGGATCGCGGAGGAGCGCGCGGCGACCGGTGCGCGGATCGGCGGGCCGGAAGTGGCCAAGCGGCTGGTCAAGGCGACCGTGGAGGCGTCGGCAAAGGGCGCGGCGGAAAAGGAAGTGACGGGGCGAGGCGGCAAGGTCATCCTGCGCTATGCCAGGGCGAGGGGAGGGGGGCTTACCCTCAAGATTCCCCCCAAGACCGGGGCGACGTCGGCCGAGTTGCTCGCGGCCATCGAGGGATTGCTGGTGCAGGGGTAAGGGGTGGGCGAGACATGGGCAGCCTAAGGCGCCGCCTTCGCGAGAACGTAAGGCTTCGACAAGCCCAACCCGAGCGGTTCTTATTCAAGGCTCGACGTTCTAGATTAACGGGTATTTTCGGAGGAGGCAGCAAAAGCCTCCTGCGAACGTGGCACATTTCGGCGCTCATATGGCTCGCCCAGGCTCGATTTGTCCGGGTCGGGATAAAATGTTGATCGATTCGCCGATTATTGGAGAACTCATGCGCCCTTCAGGCGTTAAAGACGCTGGATCAGTATGCCGTAAGGAACCTTGGAATGAAAAAGATCATGCTCGCAGCCCTTGCAGCCGCCGTGACCCTGCCGACCATCGCCCCCGACGCAGCCTTCGCGCGCCGTGACCGCCGCGAAGATCGGGTCTATCGCGGCAATGACCGGAATTATGAATATCGCTGCAAGCGAAGCAGCGGCACGACCGGCCTTGTCGCTGGTGGCGCCGGCGGCGCTGTGCTGGGCAATGTGCTGGGCGGCGGCGTCATCGGTACGGTGGCCGGCGGTGTCGGTGGCGCGCTGTTGGGCAAGCATCTCGATAAGAAAAACGACGCCGCGCAAAATCGCCGTAACGGCTGCTGAGCGGTCCCTCTTTTGGATAAAACGCCGGGCCAGATGATGGTCCGGCGTTTTGCGGTTGTCCGCACCTAGTCGTCCGGGGCGTAGCCGCTTCGGTCCACCCGCCAGCTATGCTGTTCCGCGACGAGCGAGCGAACTGGTCGTCCCGCCTCGTCGCGGGACGGATCGAAACGGAAGCGTTTTTCGATGAACTGGCAGGTGAGGCGGTCGAGGTCGGCGTTGCCGCTCGACATTGTTATCGCACAGTTGCTGACGCGACCGTCGACGTTAACGGCATAACGCACCGCGACAGTCCGCTCGACGCCCTCGACGCGGAGCGCGCCGGGCAGGTCGGAAAAACTGAGCCGTCCTTTCAGGAGGCGCGGCGGGGTGTCGTCATCCTCTCCGCCGCCGCCATTGCCGCCGCCATCGCCGCCGCCCAGACCATCGCCCGTGCCGCCGGCGCCCTGGCCCGGACCCGGCCTGTTCGAAGCGCCGTTATCCGCTGCCATGCCGATGTTCGGCTTTACGGCCGCGACGATGGGTGTGGGAACGACGAGCGGCGTCGGCGGCGCGACCACGGGCGTTGCCCTGGCTACCCGGTTCTCAGCCGAGGCCCTGTCTTTCATTGACCTGGGCCTTTTTTCCGGTTCGGGCGGCTCGGGGGTTTCCGGCGGAACCGGTCGTGGGCGCAGGTTCAGCACCGCCATGGGATGATCGGCCAGGATACGGATCGAAACCGTTAAGCCGCCCGCCAACCCAAAGCCGATCAGCGCCACAACAGCTATCGAGCCGAGGCCCGTGGCCAGTCGCTCGCTGGGGGAAGGGGGTGCGTACATGGCGATCCGCTGCTGTTATGGCGCCTCACCAAGGATAAACGCATCAGCGGCCAAAGCGCTCCGGGGCAGGTGTTGCAACCCCGGCGGGAGCGGTCGTTCAGATCCGGAGGCGCGCTCAAATGTACCGGACGAAGCCGCATACCCGCCGCCCTTTGGAAAATCTATCGTCAACCTCTGGGCTGCACCGTCCCATATTCTGCACGGTCGCCGCGGTAAAAGACCTTGCCCGAAAAGCCAATTCGGGGCATCGAAGCCCCGATTGACGGGGGCTCTACGGGGGGTCGTCGCTATGCATGAAGGCCATCGCCGAAGAGCGGCGGCATCAGCAAGGGATGAATGATGGCGAAACTGACGATTGTTGACCGGGCCGGCGAAGAAAAGATGGTTGATGGCGAAAATGGCCTGTCCGTGATGGAGATCATCCGGGATAATGGTCTCGATGAATTGCTGTCGCTGTGCGGCGGTTGCTGCTCCTGCGCCACTTGCCATGTCTACGTCGATGAATCGGGTTTTGAGGGCGCCCTGCCTGCGATTTCCGCCGACGAGAATGATTTGCTCGACAGTTCCGACCATCGCACCGCCCAGTCGCGCCTGTCTTGCCAGATTCCCTTCTCCGAGGCGCTCGACGGATTGACGGTGCGGATCGCACCGGAAGACTGAGCCGGGGTTTGGCAACGCCTCATGTGCAGAATGCCGCGATCGCCTTAGATCGTCCCTGAAGACGGGCGCTGCCGCTTGCGCCATCACGCCGTCCGTCCGCTTTTGTGGTGGCTCATCCGACGGATGATTTGCGCGGACGCTCCATCCGCTCTATTTCCTGCCTGCCAGGTGGGACAAGCCGGACAACGGGTTCGGCGTGGAAACCGAGAAGGAGACTGACGTGATTGCCGCGCCGATCATAGAAACAGCCGTTGAGCTGGCGGTTGCCGCAAGCGCGGGCGAACGGGGCGCGCTGCTGCCCATTCTGCATGCGGTGCAGGAGGATCTGGGCTATGTCCCTGATGTGGCGGTGTCGATGATCGCGGCGGCGCTGAACCTCAGCCGGGCGGATGTGCATGGCGTCGTCAGCTTCTACCATGATTTCCGCCGGACGCCGCCGGCGCGCCATGTCGTGAAGCTGTGTCGGGCGGAAAGCTGCCAGGCGCGCGGCGGCGCGCAAATGGAGAGGGCGGCGGTGGAACGGCTGGGCACGGCGATGGGCGAGACGCGGGGTGACGGCCATGTCGCGCTGGAGGCGATCTATTGCCTGGGGCTGTGCGCCATCGGGCCGAGTGCGCTGGTGGACGACCGGCCGGTGGCGCGGATCGACGCCACGGTGCTGGATACTATCGCGCGGGAGATCGCGGCATGACGCGCGTGTTCATTAGCGGGGACATGGCGTCGGTCGCGCTGGGCGCGGACGCGGTGGCGCACGCCTTTGCCGCGGCCGGGTGCGAAGTGGTGCGCACGGGGTCGTGGGGGCTGTTTTCCATCGAGCCGCTGGTCGAGGTGGAGACGGGCGACGGTCGCATCGGTTTCGGGCCGGTTGCGCCGGGCGATGTCGCGGCGGTGCTCGACGGCAGCCATGCGAGCCGGCTGGGCGACGTGGCGGCCCTGCCGTTTTTTGAGGGGCAACAGCGGTTTACCTTCGCGCGAGTCGGCATCATCAATCCGCTGAGCCTGGACGATTATGGGACGCATGGCGGCTGGCGGGGGCTGGACGCCGCGCGGCTGTTGGACCCGCAGGCGGTCGTGGATGCCGTACAGGCTTCGGGCCTGCGCGGGCGGGGCGGGGCGGGGTTCCCGACCGGGATCAAGTGGCAGACGGTGCTGTCCGCCGTCGCCGACGAGAAGTTCATCGTGTGCAACGCGGACGAGGGCGACAGCGGCACCTTCGCCGACCGGATGCTGATGGAAGGCGACCCTTTCTGCCTAATCGAGGGTATGGCGATCGCGGGGCACGCGGTGGGGGCGGGCCATGGCTATATCTATATCCGCAGCGAATATCCTTTTGCGATCAATGTGATGCGTGAAGCGATCCGCCTGTCCGCCGCTCGTATCGCGCCCTTCACGCTGGAGGTGCGTGTCGGCGCGGGCGCCTATGTCTGCGGCGAGGAGACGGCGCTGCTCGACAGTATCGAGGGCAAGCGCGGGCAGGTGCGCGCCAAGCCGCCGCTGCCCGCGATCAAGGGCCTGTTCGGCAAGCCCACCGTCATCAACAATGTGCTGAGCCTCGCCGCCGTGCCGTTCATCCTGGCGCACGGGCCGGAAGCCTATGCGGCGATCGGCTTCGGTCGGTCGCGCGGCACGATGCCGGTGCAAATCGCAGGCAATGTGAAGCATGGCGGCCTGTATGAGGTCGGTTTCGGCATCACGCTGGGCGAACTGGTCAATGAGATCGGCGGCGGCACCGCCAGCGGTCGCCCGGTGCGCGCGGTGCAGGTCGGCGGACCGCTGGGCGCCTATTTGCCCCCCTCCCAATTTCATCTGCCGTTCGATTATGAGACATTCACCGCCGCCGGCGCGCTGATCGGTCACGCCGGCATCACCGTGTTCGACGACAGCGTGGACATGGCGCATATGGCCCGTTTCGCGATGGAGTTCTGCGCGATCGAAAGCTGCGGCAAATGTACGCCCTGCCGGATCGGGTCGACGCGCGGCGTCGAGGTGATGGACCGGATCATCGCCGCGCGGGATTCCGTGAAGAGTTCCGTTCGGGCTGAGCTTATCGAAGCCTTGCCCTTTACTTCGGAAAAGAGCGGTCCTTCGACACGCTCAGGACGAATGGGTGAGGGATATTTGAATAAGGCCCTTTATTCGCGCGCGCCCGCCCGTATCGACGAGACGCTGGCCGCGCAGACCGCCTTGCTGCGCGATTTGGCCGATACGATGAAATATGGGTCGCTCTGTGCGCTGGGCGGCTTCACCCCCTATCCGGTGTTGAGCGCGCTCGACCATTTCCCGGAGGATTTCGGCGCACCCGCTCCGCTGTCGGAAGCGGCGGAGTGACGCGCACCCGCATCTTGGGTGCTGTGTTGGCGGGCGGCAAGTCGAGCCGCTTCGGCAGCGACAAGGCGGAGGCGCTGCTGGCAGGTCGCCCGCTGATCGATCATGCCATCGCGACCCTGCGCGCCCAGTGCGAGGCCGTGGTCGTCGTCGGGCGCGAGACGGACAAGGCGGTCTGCCTGGCCGACTGGCCGGCGCCGCATCGCGGGCCGCTGGGCGGGCTCGCGGCGGCGCTGGTCCATGCAAGCGAGAATGGCTTTGCCGATGTGCTGAGCATCGGCGTGGATTGTATCGACATGCCGGAACATCTGGTGGATTGCCTGCGCCCCGCGCCTGCCTATATCGAAAGTGCGCCGGTCATCGGGCTGTGGCCGGCGTCGGCGGCGGAAGCGGTAAAGGCGATCCTGACCGGCGGCGGCAAGCATTCGATGCGTCAGCTTGCCGAGACGGTCGGCGCGCGGGCAGTGAGTGTGGGCGTCGCGCCCGCCAATGTGAATACGCCGGACGATCTGGCACGACTGGAGGCAAGCCATGGGCTTTGAAACGCAGGCCGATTTCGGAACGCCGGAGGCGCAGGGCGCGCCGGTGACTCTGAAGGTCGATGGGCAGCCGGTGACGGTGCCGGCGGGCACATCCATCCTGCGCGCCGCCGCGTTGCAGGGCTGCTCCATCCCCAAGCTGTGCGCCACCGACAACATCGAAAGTTTCGGGTCGTGCCGGCTGTGTCTGGTCGAGGTCGAGGGCCGCACCGGCTATCCCGCATCCTGCACCACGCCGGTGGCGGAGGGCATGGTGGTGCGCACCCAGACCGAGAAGCTGAAGCAGCTGCGCCGGGGCGTGATGGAGCTGTATATCTCCGACCATCCGCTCGACTGCCTGACCTGCCCGGCCAATGGCGACTGCGAGTTGCAGAGCCAGGCGGGCGCGGTGGGCCTGCGCGACGTGCGCTACGGCTATGACGGCGCGACCAACATGGGGCAGGCCAAGGACGTCTCCAATCCCTATTTCGATTTCGACCCCAGCAAGTGCATCGTCTGCTCGCGCTGCGTGCGCGCCTGCGACGAGGTGCAGGGCACGTTTGCGTTGACCATCGAGGGGCGCGGGTTCGACTCCAAGGTGTCGCCGGGCGGTTTCGAGAATTTCCTGGGGTCGGAATGCGTGTCCTGCGGCGCGTGCGTGCAGGCCTGCCCGACCGCGACGTTGACCGAGAAGAAGGTGGTCGAGATCGGCACGCCGGACCGGTCCGTCGTCACCACCTGCGCCTATTGCGGCGTCGGCTGCACCTTCCGCGCGGAGATGCGCGGCGAGGAACTGGTCCGGATGGTGCCGTGGAAGGACGGCAAGGCCAATCGCGGCCATAGCTGCGTCAAGGGCCGCTTCGCCTGGGGCTATGCGCAGCATCAGGACCGCATCCTGAACCCGATGATCCGCGAGTCCATCGACCAGCCGTGGCGCGAAGTCAGCTGGGAGGAGGCGATCGCCCATACCGCGTCCGAGTTTCGCCGGATACAGGCGCAATACGGTACGCGCAGCGTCGGCGGCATTACGTCCAGCCGCTGCACCAACGAGGAGACCTTCCTCGTCCAGAAGATGATCCGGCAAGGGTTCGGCAACAATAATGTCGATACCTGCGCGCGGGTTTGCCACTCGCCAACCGGGTACGGTCTCAAGACGACGTTCGGTACGTCGGCGGGGACGCAGGATTTCGACAGCGTGATGCAGTCGGACGTGATCCTCGTCATCGGTGCCAATCCCACGGACGGGCATCCGGTCTTCGCCAGCCGGATGAAGCAGCGGTTGCGACAGGACGCGAAGCTGATCGTCGTCGATCCGCGACGCACCGATCTGGTCAGGTCGCCGCATATCGAGGCGGCGCATCACCTGCCGCTGCGCCCCGGCACCAATGTCGCGATGCTGACCGCGCTCGCCCATGTCATCGTGACCGAGAAACTTTATGACGAGGCGTTCATTCGCGAACGCTGCGACTGGGACGAGTTTCAGGACTGGGCCGATTTCGTGTCCGAACCGGCGCGCTCACCCGAGGCGATCGAACCGCTGACCGGGGTGGCGGCGGCGGAGGTGCGCGGTGCGGCGCGGCTCTACGCCACCGGCGGCAATGGGGCGATTTATTACGGGCTGGGCGTTACGGAGCATAGCCAGGGCAGCTCCACCGTCATGGCCATCGCCAACCTCGCCATGGCGACCGGCAATATCGGGCGCGAGGGCGTCGGCGTGAACCCGCTGCGTGGGCAGAATAATGTGCAGGGCGCGTGCGACATGGGCAGTTTCCCCCATGAATATTCGGGCTATCGCCATGTGTCGGACGAAGGCGCGCGGGCGCTGTTCGAGACGGCGTGGGGTGTGGCGCTGGACCCGGAGCCGGGCCTGCGCATCCCCAACATGCTGGACGCCGCCACCGAGGGCAGCTTCAAGGGCCTGTTCGTGCAGGGCGAGGATATCCTCCAGTCCGACCCCAATACCCATCATGTCGCGGCCGGGCTGGCGGCGATGGAGTGCGTGGTGGTGCAGGATCTGTTCCTGAACGAGACCGCCAATTATGCGCATGTCTTTCTGCCCGGATCGACCTTTCTGGAGAAGGACGGCACCTTCACCAATGCGGAACGGCGTATCCAGCGGGTGCGCAAGGTAATGTCGCCGCTGAACGGGTTTGCGGACTGGGAGATCGTGCAACTGGTCGCCAACGCGCTGGGGCTGGGATGGGACTATGCTCATCCGTCCGACATCATGGATGAGATCGCGGCGCTGACGCCGAGTTTCGCGGGTGTGAATTATGCGCGTCTGGACACGGACGGATCGCTGCAATGGCCGGTGACGGGCGATGCGCCGGACGGGTCGCCGATCATGCACATCGACGGCTTCGTGCGCGGCAGGGGCAAGTTCGTGGTCACCGACTATGTGCCGACCGACGAGAAAACCGGGCCGCGTTTTCCGCTGCTGCTCACCACGGGGCGCACGCTCAGCCAGTATAATGTCGGGGCGCAGACGCGGCGCACGGACAATGTGTTGTGGCATGAGGAGGATCTGCTCGAAATTCACCCTTCGGATGCGGAGAACAGGGGCCTGAAGGATGGCGACTGGGTGAGCCTGAAAAGCCGGGCGGGCGAGACGACGCTGCGCGCGAAGGTGACGGAGCGGGTCGCGCCGGGGGTGGTCTATACGACCTTCCACCACCCGGATACGCAGGCCAATGTCATCACCACCGATTTCTCCGACTGGGCGACCAATTGCCCGGAATATAAGGTGACGGCGGTGCAGGTCGCGGCCTCCAACGGGCCGTCGGCGTGGCAGGAAGAATATGCCGAACAGGCGCGGATGAGCCGGCGCATCGCAGGCGTGATCGATGCCGAGGCCGCCGAATGAGCGGCGATGCGCATGGTGACACAGGCATGATGAGCAATGACGAGCGGCTCGTCTATATGCTCAACCAGATCGCGCGGAATTTCGAGGCGATCGGCCATGATGCGGCGGCGGCCGCGACGGCGGACCATGTGAAGAGCTTCTGGGACCCGCGCATGAAGGCGCGTATCCATGTTCTGGCGGCGGCTGATCCGGCGGCGCTGTCGGCGGCGTCGGCGGCGGCGCTGGCGATCCTCGATGCGGGGGGCACGCCACCGCACCAGACGCCCGCGACCGAATTCGCCGGCGCGCGGGAAGTCGGTGCTTCCGACGCGGGATGAGCGAGGCGGCAAGGCCTTTCGTCTTCCTGTCGGTCGGTCCGGACGGGGAGGGCGCCCCTGTCGAGCGGATGGTGGCGCGCGAATGCCCGGTGGCGCTGGACTATAATGGCATCGGCTATGCCGTGCTGATGGCGACGCCTGACGATCTGGAAGATCTGGCCTATGGCTTTTCGCTGAGCGAGCGGCTGGTCGACCGGGCCGAGCAGATCGTGGGGATCGAGGTGCAGGACCAACCCAAGGGCGTGCTGCTGCGGATCGCGCTGACGCCGGACTGTGCCGCGCGGGTGCTGGAGCGGGTGCGGCACCGGGTGGCGGAAGGGAGCTGCGGCCTGTGCGGGATCGAGAATCTGGATCAGGCGATGCGGCCGCTGGCGCGCTTGCCGGATCGGGCGCGGCC
>Ga0207639_10003757_pt1 | contig 10217 bp, 10 predicted proteins | sample KBSCornC32_FD_184299 | JGI IMG/M metagenome (GOLD analysis project Ga0207639, IMG submission 184299) | Corn rhizosphere microbial communities from Kellogg Biological Station, Michigan, USA - KBS Corn C3-2 (SPAdes) (version 2) | ecosystem: Host-associated > Plants > Roots > Rhizosphere > Soil ...
CGAACAGGATGAGCCCGAAGGCGACGATCACCACCGCGCCCAGCCCGGCGATCACGCTGAGGCGGCGCTGCTTGCGGGTCATCGCTCGACCAGACCGTTGTCCGCTGCCAGCACGTCGAGCTCGGTCCGTACGGATTTGTCGGGATAGGCCTTGCGCGCCAGGTCATAGTCCGCCTGCGCGTCCTGCATGCGCCCTTGCACCATCCGCGAGCGAACCAATTTCGTCCACTCGTCGATGTTGCCACCCTGCGACTTCAGGCGCGCCTCGAGCCCATCCACCATCGAGGCGATCTGTGACGCGTCCGGCAGCGCATTTGCACTAGTGGGATGGAGGGCAGCCTCCGTCATGGCGAGACCGTTCCGCGCCGTCACAACCCAGGGCTCGTCGCCTTTGCTCAAAGCAAGAAGAGCGTTCCAATCGCGGACCGCGGCGACATTGTCGCCGGTTCGCGTTTCCTCGGCGGCAATGTAGAACCGCGATCGGACATGGTCTGCATCGAGCGCTGCGGCCTTGCGGAACAGCTCCATCGGCTCGCCCACAATGCTTCCGCCATTCTGCATCATCAGTGCTTCGCCCAGATCTGTCTCGCTGTCCGCGGTCGGCGGCGCGAGCGCATTGACGTGGCGGAGGGCGGCCACTGCATCGGCATAGCGCCCCAGTTGCATATACACCGGAACCACCACCTGCCATCCGCGCAGGTCGGACGGATTTTGCGCCAACCGCGCCTCGATGGTCTTGGCAGCGGCGTTGAAGTCGAGGCCGGCCGAGGCCGGCGCCCGTCCGGCCAGCGGGTCTGCCGGCATATCGGGCTTGCCGAGATAGGCATAGGTGCCCAATGACAGGAGCGCGATGACCGCCACCGACGCGAGCACCGGACCATTGGACCCCGGCTTCGCCGCATTGGACGGCTCGCTTCCCGCCCGCATGACTTCGCGCGCAAGTTCCGACTTCGCGGCAAGCGCTTCGTTTTCACCCAGCCGTCCGGCGGCGACGTCGACATCGATTTCCCGCAATTGCGCACGGAAATGCGCCTTGGTTGCATCGGCGGTGGCCGCGCCCGCGTTGACCGTCCTTCCGGCCGCCGCGTAGTAGAGTGCGGCGCAGGCAATGGCGGTAAGAATCAGGGCAAGCAGCCAGACGTTCATGGGCCTTCAGGGGAACACGCGGGTGCAGGTGGCCGCATCTATAGAGACATTCGGGCGAAATATGCAGTGGCGGCCCGCCGGTTGGCAGGCGCTGATTGCCGCAGCCGGCGCCTGATTCGTGGCGATCACGACTTATGATTTCGCGATTTTCGGGTCGACGCCCTTTGCGGCGATCCTCGCGGGCTGCCTCGCCCGGCAGGGCAAGCGCGTCCTGAGGGTCGGCAGCCGCGCCTCACCGCAGCGCCTTCTCCGCCGTATCGACCTCGCCCTGCCGATCGCCACCCGCCCCGGCACCTGGGATGTGCTGATGCGAGGCGTGCCGGAAATCCGTGCGCTGCTCCAGGCGATGGGGGCACCCGACTCCTTCGTGCCGGCGAGCGTCCGGATCGACCACGATACTGAAGCGGGACGGGCCTTTGCCGGGCACATGGTGCACACAGCACTCGCATTCGGCCTCAAGCCGGCGCGGCGGAGAAACTCCATGCTGTGGCGCAGCGTGGGCATGGTGCGGGCGGAACGCGCCGAGGACAAGATCGCCGATTGGCTCGCGGCGGCAGGCGTCCGGTCGATTGACCCGCACGAGGTGCGTCTGTCGTTCGGCGCCTCGGACGCAACCTTGCTTGCTGGACCCGACGGCGACATCGCTGCCGGCCTCGTCGTCCTCGCGGAGGACGCGGCAATTCTCGAGTTGCCCGCCGACCTGCGGCCAAGCATTTTGCAAAGTGAAGAGCTCACCACGACGCTGGTCGCCAAGGTTCGGCCGTTCAGCGAGCCCATCGTCCTGTTCCCCGAGCGCGGTGTTTCTCTCCTCCAGCGTGACGATGGAAGTGTGCTGGCTCTCGTGAGCGGCAGCGCCGACCTCGAAGCCCGGCTGGCCTCGGCCTTTCCCGGCCCCTTCCCCATCGCGCGGCTGGCGACCGGGCGCACCCATCATCTCGAGAGCATCGATGGCGCGCCGCTGATTGGGGCGCTCGGCCACGCAGGTCTGTTTGCCGTTGCCGGACTCGGCAATGCCGCGGTCTTTTTCGCGCCGGCTCTCGCGCGCCACCTCACGGGCACGGCTACGCCTGCAGAGGCAGAGTGGTGCAGTGCGCACGATCCGGCGCGGCCGCGCGACGACGTCACGGAGGCGCTCAGTTGAGGCTGCCCGCCGATGCCGCACGCGAATTCTCGGGTATCGAGCTCGACCGCAACAAGCCTTTGCGCTTCGTGCTCGATGGCCGGTCGATCGAAGGCTTTGCCGGAGACACGGTTCTCACTGCACTGCTCGCGACCGGCACCGACACATTCGGCACCTTGGGTGACGCGCCCTTGGGGCTCGGAGAAGGCTTCGCCCCGCTCATTGCCTCGCGCAACGGAACGCCGCTGCCGATTGACCGGCTACCGGCCGCGGACGGCGCGGGTTACGCGACGATCGGTCCTCGCAAGAAGAAATTGTTCGGCGGGGTGCGATCACTCGGGCATCGGATCGATGAACATCGCATCCCCGTGTGGAGCGGCGCGACAGCCGAGGACACGCTCAGCGCCGACCTGCTCGTTGTGGGGGGCGGCATTGCCGGGCTTTCGGCCGCCGACGTCGCAGCGACCTCCGGAAAATCGGTGATCCTCATCGACCGGCGGCCCTGGCTCGGCGGCGACGCCCGCTATTTCGGCCCCGTAGGCGACGAAGAAAGCCCCGCGACACTGACCGTAGCGCTGATAGAGCGCCTCAAGGGCCTGCCGAATGTGCAACTGCTGACCAACACCGAAGCTTTCAGCTTCAGCGGCGCTTCGACGCTCGTCCACCGGATCGTGACGGAAGCAGGAAGCTCGCGCGGCTCGGTCGTCGCCATCACGGCCCCGCGCATCGTCCTTGCGACCGGCTCCGCGCAGCGCCTGCCGGTCTTTGCCGGCAATCGGCTGCCTGGCATTGTCTCGACCGTCTCCGCCTATCATCTTGCCAAGCGCTATGGCGTTTGCCTCGCGCCAATCGCGCTGGTGTCGACCCAGAGCAACTACGCCTACCGTCTCGCCCTCAGACTCCACGACACGGGCATCGCCATCCGGCGGATCATCGATGCGCGGATCAACCCGCAGTCGCGCTTCGTCGATTTTGCCAAAGCGAGCGGACTGAACCTTGGATCGGGCCAGTTCCCGCTGACCGCCACCGTAACTCGCCACGGGCTTTCAGTGGCCTTTGCCAATGTCGGAACATCAAACGCCGCGACCACGCTCGACACGGGTGCGCTCATCGTATCTGGCGGGTTTCAGCCCGAATTGGCGCTGTGGATGCTGGCGGGGGGAAGTGTGCGCTGGTCTTCCGACCGTCTCGAGGCAGCGGGGCACCTCGACCACGTCGCGCTCGCCGGCTCCGCGCTCGGCTACAAGAGCCTCCAGGCCTGCGGCCAGAGCGGCAAGGTCGCTGTCGCCCAATTGTTCGGCGAGCCGATCCACCTCATCGAGGACGTCGAGATCGGCGCGAGCTTCGAGACGCCGGATGCGCCCACGCCGATGGCACCCGCCACACTCGGCACCGCGTTCCTTGACAGCGGGGCCAGCCTCGTCCGGCGGCCCACGTCGGGTGCGTTGGCCGGGGGGCAGGCACTCACCATCGGTGACGTCACGGCTTCGGTGGCGCTTGGGCTGATCGCGGCCAATGACGCCGCGGCCGTGGCAGAGGAGCGCGGGGCGCCGGGCGGGCCGCTCGTGGCCTCGAGCTGGACTCCCGTTCCAAAGCCGGCCCCCGAGTTCCCGCCCTACCTCGCGGGCCGATTTGGCAAGGATCCCCGCCGCTTGCATCTCATCGTTGATGACAAGTGTCAGTTCGAGCCAGGCGCGCTGGTCTATTCAAATCTCGGAAAGCGCGACGCCATGACCGCAATCGGCATCATTGTTGCTGCGGCTGAGCCGGGTGGCACCGCGATCGTTCAGGCGAGCGCCGACACGGACAGGTTCGTCGTCGAGACGATACAAGGGCCCTCGCCGGCCCGCATCAAGAGCTGAGGCGCCGGACGGTCGTTTCCTTGGCGCGGCGGAGCGTATCGGCGTAGTCCTGCCCGAAGCGGATCGCCGCCATCTTGAGCGCTGCATCGAGACGCGCGGAAGCGACATTGTCATTGGGCTTGGCCCGCAGCGCATCCAGCAGCCGGTCGATATGGATTTCAAGGGCCTGGCCCACCTGGCTCCAGACCTGGTCGAAGAGATTGTTCAAGGCAAGGGAGTCGCGGCAGTCGCGGATTGTCGCGAGCAGATACATGCCGTTTAGCGCCGACAGCACCTGGTCGCTGTCCAGCCGGTCGGTGCCGTCGCGCTTGCGGAGGGATTTGTTGACGTCGGGCGCCACGTCCCGAAGCTTGGGATCGAGCTTGTCCGAGACATGCTTGGTGAGGGTTGCCGCAATCCGCGCCCAGTCGTTTCCGCGCGTGAGTTCGATCAGCCCGATCACCGCGCGCATCAGCCGATGATAGCGGTCGACGGCACGGCAGATGAGATCCATATCGCCGAACGTGCCCACCTGCGTCAGCACCGGGATCTGATCCTGCGCATGGGCCAGGATGGCATCGATCAACGGCCCGAAGCCCGTACGGATCAGGGCCGGCTCGGTCGCTTCGCCCGCACTGCGGATAGCGGCGGACACGAGCCGCATCGGCTGTGCCATCTGGCCGACCATGGCGAACATCAGGAACGGCGTCGCGTTCTGATCGCTTGCGACGAGGGATTGCAACGCGAGCGTGAGGCTCGAATCGTCGGTAAGGCCGTTGGCGGCGCGCCCAAAGCCCTGGGCCTTCTCGAACAGGCTGCGGCATCGCATCGCCGCAAGGACGTAAGGCAGTCGATCGCGGGTTTCTTCGCCGCCGACCTGTGAGGTCAATCGGCGACCTGCCTCCGGCGATTTTGCCGCGGCATCGAGCGCGAGCTGCGCGCGACCGATGAGATCGGGCATCAAGGCCTCAACCGCAGCGCGGCTCCGCTCGGACTCGTCGAGGGCTTTCTCGTCGATCAGGTCGGCAGCGAGATCGCGCAGGATCCATTTCCAAGTCGCGGCGACGTCGTCATGGGCGAGCGCGCAGTCGAACTCGAAATCGCCGCGCTCCTTGAGCGTGACGGGGTCCAGCAGTCCGAGAAATGGCGGGACGCCCTTGGCCCTGCTCCCGGGCCGGCGTTCTGGATTGGCGGGTCGCGAGGGAGCTGTCGGCATGGCACCAGATCGGCGGGAATAGAGACCGCCAATCTAGCCGCCGTTGGTAAAGAAAGGTTATCGGCTCAGCCGGTCTTGTTCGCGGTGACCGACCAGCTGCCGTCGGCGCCACGGCAGGCGGTGCCGTTTTTCACGAAGCTCTGCGCGCCGATCAGCACGGTGTCGACGAACGTTCGGCAGTCGATGAGGTTAACCCGTACGTAGGGACCCACGGTAATCGACCCCGACTGATTGTTGTCGCCCGTCCAGTTGCGTGGCGCGCCGACGCGGCCGAACTGCAGGGCGTTGAACTGCGCCGTCGACAGCTGCGCCTTCGACTTTGCGCTCAGCTGCGAATAGGCGGCCGGATCGACGAAGGCCGATGCGTCGGTCTGCGAAGCCGCGGTCGCGGTGGTCTGCGCCGGCGCCTGCAATGTCGTGACGTCGGCCGGCGCAGGCGTCGTGGTGTCAGTGGACATAACGCTCACCTGCGGGCCAACCGCACAGGCGGCCAGTGCGAGGGCGGGAAGCAGGCTGATTGCGCGGGCGAGTCTTTGCATCGAGATTTGAGGTCCAGTCGATTGAATTAACGCAGGCATGTGGCGTTGGCGTCAGCTCCGGACGAGGCTACCCAGTTTTGCCGCCGGCAGCCGCAATTCCGCGAGCACGCCGCCCAGAACCGAGCGCTTCAATTGCAGGGAGCCACCATAGACGTCAACCAGTTCCTTGACGATGTCGAGGCCGAGCCCGCTGCCCGGCACTTTTTCGTCGAGACGGACGCCCCGGCGCAACACTTTGCCGGCGTCGTCCTCGCTGATGCCTGGCCCATCATCCTCGATCCGGATGACCAAATTCGTATTTTGCGCGTTGCGCTCGGCCGCCATCGTCACGGCGATCTTGCCGTTGCTCCATTTGCAGGCATTGTCGAGCAGATTGCCGGCCATCTCCTCGAGGTCGCCCTCGTCGCCGCGGAACCAGGGCAGCGAAGCGTCCGGCCGCTTGAAGGCGATGGTGACCTTGGAGTTGAGCTTCTCCATCACACGCACCAGCCGGAGCAGCACCAGCGTTGCGTCGGCCTTCTTGCCCACCACGCTCGAGCGCGCGGCGATGCGCGAGCGGTCGAGATATGTGGTGACCAACTGGCTCATCTTCTCGGTTTCGGAAAGGACGACCGTGCTCAGCGCGGCGTCCTTCGAGCTCGCGGCCTCGTTGCGCAGCACCGCCAGCGGCGTCTTGAGGCCGTGCGCCAGATTGCCGACGGCGTTGCGGGCGCGCTCGATGATCTGGATGTTGGAGCGCATCAGCTCGTTGATCTCTTCGGCGAGCGGCGCGATCTCGCGCGGATACTGCCCGGCAATCGTCTGGCTCTCGCCCTCACGCACCTGCTCGATGGCCTTGCCGAGGCGGCCAACCGGGCGGAGCGCTAGCCGGGCCACAATACCGCTCATGATGGCAAGGGCGATGCCAACCGCACCGAGTACCGTGAGCGCCTGGCCCCGGAAGTCGCCGACCAGCGCCAGCGCCTCGTCGAGATTGCCGGTGACCGTGATGCGAAGCGGCCTGCCATTGCTGGTCGTCGAGCGCTCCACCGCGCGGATGCGGTTGCCGCCGTCGTCGGTCAGCACAGCGGTCCGGTAATTGTCGGCATCGAACGGACCGGAAAGCACAGGCGCGACACTGCCCGCCGCCGAGCGCGAGGTCGCCAGCACCGCGCCGTCCGAGTCACGGATGACCCAGTACCAGCCCGTCGAGGCGCGGTTGAAGCGCGGGTCCTGGACCGTGACGTCGGTGAGCCTCGGATCGAGCGAATCAAGCACCGCGCTCGAGATCGTGTCGATGTCGAATTTGAGCTGGTTGGTGAGGTTGTTGTCGAGCGCGCGGGAATAGAGGTCGCTCAGCAGGAACCCGGTTCCGGCCAGCGCCAGGATCAGCCACCCGGCCGAGAGCCAGAACAGGGAGAAGATGATCGAGCCCTTTTGCACGGAGGCTCTCAGTCCTCGAGGATTTGGTAGCCCAATCCCCGCACGGTGTGGATCACTTCCTCGGGCAGCTTCTTGCGCAAGCGCCCGACGAACACCTCGATGGTGTTGGAGTCGCGGTCGAAGTCCTGGTCGTAAAGATGCTCGGTGAGCTCAGTCCGGCTCACCACCTTGCCCTTGTGGTGCATGAGATAGCTCAGCAACCGCAGCTCGTGGCTCGTGAGCTTGATCGCCTGGCCGTCGACGGTGACCTTGCCGGCCTTGACGTCGAGCCGGACCGGACCGGCGGTGATCTCGTTGCTCGCATGCCCGGCCGCGCGCCGGACAAGCGCCCTGAGCCGCGCCAGCAATTCCTCCATGTGGAAGGGCTTGGCGAGATAATCGTCGGCACCGGCGTCGATGCCCTGCACCTTGTCGCTCCAGCGGTCGCGCGCCGTGAGCAGCAGCACCGGCACGGACTTGCCGGCCCGGCGCCATTCCTCGAGCACCGACAGGCCGTCCATCTGCGGCAGACCGATATCGAGCACAACCGCGTCATACGGCTCGGTGTCGCCCAGGAAATGGCCTTCCTCGCCATCGAACGCGACGTCCACGGCGTAATCCGCCTCGGTCAAGGCGTCCTTGATCTGACGGCTAAGATTGGTGTCGTCTTCAACGACGAGAATGCGCATTTGTCTCTTCCCTCTTGAGACTTATAGCAAATCAGGAACTGCCATCCACGGCGTTCAGCACGATCTTGAAGTACTCGCCCTTGGGTGAAACCATCGACACGATGAAATAAGGCACCCCCGCGCGCAGGCAGACCTGCACGTCGGAGGCTTCCTTGTAGTTCCGCGGAATGTTGGCGAGCTCCCGGATCTTGGCCCAGCTCTGGATCTGGCCCGACGCGATCGCGGCCTCGATCTCGGGCTCGCTCAGGCAGGCCCGCCCCGCGCCGTTGGCGGCATAAGCCGACCCGGCGGGGGCCACAGACAGGGCCACCGCCGCAACCGCAGCCAGAATGACGGAACGGAACGGGATCATGCGGCCAGATTTAGGCACGATCCGCTGAATGCGCAATGAACGGCCCCACTAACCCTTCGTCGCGCCTGTCTTCAGCCCCTGCCGCAGAAAGAAGAACGCCAACGCTTCCATCACGAGGTCGCCAGGCGCCTGGCCGGTGAAGCTCGGTATATCGACGCCGAGCATGCCGGCGAGGCCGGCCAGAAGCATGGCACCGGCAACGATGTAGGTCTTATATCCAGAGAGGAAAGACATTTGCATAAGTCCTTTCAGTTGAGAGAAAATGAGGGCCTTGGCGAGGCGCGCGAGAAGCCCCGAGAGCAGTGACGGTCCGGGCGACAGCGCGCGCAGCAGCGCCGCGTCGACTCCCGTTCCAGTGAGCCCGAAACACTCGCGAGCGGCCGCGACGGCTTTCTCGGTTTCGCGACCTAAGATGCCGTCGATCGGTCCGGCATATATCCCGCGTGCCGCAAGCTGCTGCTGCAGCACCCGCGTTTCGGCTGAGCGCGTTCCGAACCTGTAGGGGCTCATCCGAGGAACGGGCTTGCCTTGGCCGCGAAGGCACGCCACGGGGCCAGCTCGTAGTGCGGCAGGTCCCTAATGCTTTGCCAGTCGCCACCCCAGGCGATCGGAATGCCGAGTTCTTTCGCCTTCGCCTTGACGATCCGCGCGAGGGCCAAAAAGCGTGCCGCGTCGTTCCAGTCGAGCGGCGCCGGTGCAACATCCAGCGCGATCGCCGGTGCCCAGTTGTGCGCGCTCTGCCCGAAATGCGCCCGGCTGTTGCCGAGCGAGAAGGCCCGCTCCTGCGCTACGCGACCACGCTGGCTGTCGAGGACGAGGATCGGTGCCTCTTCGGCGATGGCCGAAAAAAGCTGCTGCAGAAGTGGATGCGCAGCCGCGAGCCGGCCTCGCGAGGCCGCGCTGAGCTTTGACATGAGATTTCTCCGAGATCAGGCGGTGAAGCTGGCCGAGGCCCAATGGCCGGGGCCGTAGACCGCACTCTTCTGCGCGACCTTATAGGCGAAGCTCGACGGGGGGCTGCCGAAGTCCGCGGTCTGCTCGGCCTCGGTGTAGGACGCCGACGGCGCGCTCGTGTCGATCGTCCGCACGAGGCTCGCCCCGTTGTAGATTGCCAGCCGATAAGCCTCCGGTGAATAGTCGAGCGGGGCGTCGTCCGGGGTCCAGCTGTCGCTGTCGGCGCGGCTGCGACGCACCCAGCTCAGCGCAATGTCATTGCTCCCCGCCCCCCGAGTGGCCGTCAGATGGCAGGGGGAGAGCGGCAGCGCGGGGTCGAGTGAAATCTCGAGCTCCTGAAGCGCCCCCTCCGCGTCAAGGCTTCCCGCAAAGCTGCGGACGTCGACGGTCGTACCGAGCCAGGCCGCCGGCGCCGCGAGCATCGTGACATCAGTGTCGAGAACGACGACGCGATTGCCGGCCGAGATGGCTCCGATCGCAAAATCGGTCCCCATCTGGCCGCGCAGCAGCCGCGTGAGCCGGTAGGTCTGACTCGCGATCAGCTCGGCATCGGCGAAGCCAATGACCTCCCAATCGCCCGCATCGTTCTGTACGGCGACGCGGTTGGCACCTGCCAGCACCTCATCGTCGTCACGCGATGACAGATGGCCGGCGTAAAGCACCAGCTCCAGCGCGTTGCGCGCATCCCACAAATAAGCGTGGGCCGGCGCCGGTGGGCTGGTCACTTCCCCGAGCGAGGCCGTATGTGCGAGCGTGGTGATCGAAGCTCCGGTGGCATCGTTGTTGACCGTCAGCACGCCGGGCCATGGCCGGGCGAACGCGGCCAGCGCCAATTGTGTATGGCCGAGATCGTCCAGGGCGGGCGGTAATTGCGCGACATCGAGCACAGGATCGGCATCCGGCGCGGGCGCTCCTCCAGCGCTTGGCCGCTGGCCCACGCTCGTGATCTCGAGCTCGGG
>Ga0207639_10003758_pt1 | contig 10216 bp, 8 predicted proteins | sample KBSCornC32_FD_184299 | JGI IMG/M metagenome (GOLD analysis project Ga0207639, IMG submission 184299) | Corn rhizosphere microbial communities from Kellogg Biological Station, Michigan, USA - KBS Corn C3-2 (SPAdes) (version 2) | ecosystem: Host-associated > Plants > Roots > Rhizosphere > Soil ...
TCCAGCGGTGCGTCGACGTTGCCGGCGGCATGCAGTTGCTCCACGTCCTCGTTGCGCCAGACACCGTCGACCTCTTCGAGGCCCGCCGCCACCGGCTTCATGCCGACCGCGCGCAGGCCCGATCCGGCCAGCAGGCTCAGCATGGCGCTGCTCACGAGCGTCTTGCCGATGCCGGTGTCGGTGCCGGTGACGAACCAGCGGCGCTGTTGCGTCATGCCGCCTCCTTCAGCTGCTGGCTTGCAAGGGCCTCGCCCAGCGCATCGACCAGCCGCGCGACGTCGGCTTCCGTGTGGCTGGCCGACAGCGCGATGCGCAGCCGTGCCGTCCCGGCCGGCACCGTGGGCGGACGGATCGCCCCGACGCGCAACCCATGTGCATCGAGCTGCGCCATGGTCAGCATCGCGCGCGCGTTGTCGCCCACGATCAGCGGCTGGATCGCGGTTGGCGACTCCGGCAGCCACGCGCTGCCGTCCGCCGGAAGCACTGCCTCCACCCCCAGGCGAAGCTGAGAGATGCGCTCCTTCAGCTGCGCACGGCGTTGCGCGCCCTCCTCGCCCTCGATCAACGCCAGGCTCGCAAGCAACGCATGCGCCACGGCCGGCGGCGCGGCCGTGGTGAAGATGTACGGCCGCGCCCGCTGCACCAGGTAGTCGATGACAGTGCGGTGCGCCGCCACGAAGGCACCCGACACGCCCGCCGCCTTGCCCAGCGTGCCGACCAGCACCAGCCGCTGCGAATTCAGGCCCGACGCTTCTGGTACGCCGCGCCCCGTTTCGCCGAGCACGCCGAAGCCGTGCGCATCGTCGATCACCAGCCAGGCGTCGTGCTTCTCGGCCAGCGCGAGCAGCGCGGCCACTGGCGCGATGTTGCCGTCCATGCTGAACACCGCGTCGCTCACGATGAGCTTCACCGGCGCGTCGCAGGCGGCAAGCTGTGCATCGAGCGCCGCCACGTCGCAATGCGCGTAGCGCTCCACGCGCGCCTTGGCCAGCCGCGCCCCGTCGATCAGCGAGGCGTGGTTGAGCGACTCCGAGAAGATGACCGCGTCCGCCCCGCCGAGCGCCGACAGCACCGCGAGGTTGGCCATGTAGCCGGTGCAGAAGAACAGGCTGCGCGCCTCGGGAATGAAGGGCGACATCCAGCCGGCCAGTGTTTCCTCGAGCTGAGCGTGCGCGCGCGAGTGCCCGAGGATCAGGTGCGACCCGCCGCTGCCCGTGCCGTACAGCGCGGCGCCTTCGGCCCACGCCTTCGCCAGCGCGGGATGGGCCGCGAGGCCGAGGTAGTCGTTGCTGCTGAAGCAGAGCATGGTGCGCGGTACGGTGCTGCCGGCCAGCGTCAGCGTCTGCAGCGGGGCGCAGGCGGTTTCGGCGATCTGCCTTCGGCGGCGCAGCGACTGGGCGTCGAGCGCGTCGATCTCGCCCTGCAGGCGGTCAAGCAAGCGCGACATCGCGGGCTCCTTCCTTCCTCGGGTTCTGCGGATTCGTGGCCATGACGGCATCCAGCGTGGCGAGCGTGCCGTCGACCAGCAGGTCGATCTCGTCGTCGCCGATGGCGTATGGCGGCATCAGGTACACGGTGTTGCCGATGGGCCGCATCAGCAGCCCCTGCGCGCGCGCCGCAAGGTGGAAGCGCTCGGCGAAGCGGGCGCCGGGCTCGCGCACGTCGAAGGCGGTGATCATTCCGCGCTGCCGCAGATGGTCGGCCGCGCGGCCTTCGAGCCCGTCGCCCAGGCGCCGCAGCAGGCGCGCCGCCCTGCCCCGGTTGCGCTGCAGCGCGTCTTCGGCTTCGAACAGATCCAGCGTCGCCAGCGCCGCGCGGCAGGCCAGCGCATTGCCGGTGTACGAGTGCGAATGCAGGAAGCTGCGCGCCGCGTCGTCGTCGATGAAGGCGTCGTGGATGGCATCGCGCGCCATCACCAGCGCCAGCGGCAGGTAGCCGCCGCTGATGCCTTTCGAGAGGCAGAGAAAGTCGGGCCAGATGCCGGCCTGCTCGCAGGCGAAGAAGCTGCCGGTACGCCCGCAGCCCACCGCGATCTCGTCGGCGATGAGGTGCACGCCATGCCGATCGCACAGCGCACGCACTCGGCGCAGGTATTCGGGGTCGTGCATCGCCATGCCGGTGGCGCATTGCACCAGCGGCTCGACGATCACTGCGGCGATGGTGTCGTGCTGTCCGGTCAGCAGCACTTCGAGTTCGGCGGCTGCGCGGCAGGCCACGTCGGCTGCACTCTCGCCGGGAGCGGCATTGCGCGCATCGGGCGAGGCGACCAGATGCGCGTTCGCGAGCAAGGGCGCATAGGCGTCGCGGAACACCGGCACGTCGGTCACGTGCAGCGCGCCCAGCGTCTCGCCGTGGTAGCCGTGCTTCAGCGCGACGAAGCGCCGCTTGTCGCTGCGACCGGCGTTGCGCCAGAAATGAAAGCTCATCTTCAGCGCGATCTCCACCGCCGAAGCGCCGTCGGACGCATAGAAGCAATGCCCGAGCGCGCCCCCTGTGAGCGCGGACAGCCGCTGCGCCAGCTCCACCGCGGGCGCATGCGTGCAGCCGGCGAGCATCACGTGCGAGAGCGTGTCAAGCTGGTCCTTCAGCGCCGCGTTGATCGCCGGATGCGCATGACCGAACAGGTTGACCCACCACGAACTGGTGGCGTCCATGTAGCGCCGCCCTTCCTGGTCGAAGAGCCACACGCCCTCGCCGCGTGCGATGGGCAGCGGCGGCACCGCCTCGAGGCGGATGCTCTGCGTGCACGGATGCCATACATGGCGCCGGCTGCGCTGCTGCAGATCGGCATTGGAAGATGAGGAAGAAGCAGTTGTCGCAGGCACCCGCGCAGTCCTTTCGTGAGGGCAAGGCGCGGGATCGTATCGACGCGTTCAGGGGGCGGCAAACCGCTGTTCGGCGCGTGAGATGACGGGCTGTTCAGCGATGTTTGATGGCGTAGCGCTCGCGTTCGGAGCAACGTCGCGGAACAAGCCGGCTTCTCGCTCTCGAGGGCGCGTGGCCGGAAAACGCAAGTTGTCCGGCTGGCGGCAGAAACAGGCCATGAATGTCCGATTTGCGGGGGCCAGCGGCGCAGCGCGCGAATTTCGGACATGCGTCGTGGCCTGTTTCAGCAGCCCTCGCGGGCCGGCTCAGCCCGAGTTCCTGTTCACCAGCCCGCCGATGTACTCGCGCAGCGAGATCGCCCCACGCACCGGCTTGCCGGCCGGCTCGTAGTGCTGGTCCATCGTGGCGCGCGTCATCGCGGCGTACGACTTCGCGGCGGCGTCGGAGAAGCCCAGCCTCCCGAACGCCTGCTCCAGCTGCTCGCGCGGCGTCTCCACGACTGCGACCGGCTTTCCGAGCGCCTCGGAGAAAGCCCGCGCCACGTCGCCCGGCGAATAGCGCTCCGGCCCTTCGACATGGTGCGGCCCCGAAGATTCGGCCGGGCCCAGCATCAGCTTCGCGGCGTACTGGCCGAGGTCGTGCGGCGCCACCATGGGCAGCGTGAAGTCGGCGGGGAACATGCTGTAGACCTTGCCTTCCTTGCGCGCGGTTTCCAGCGAGGCGTCCCAGTTGCTCATGTAGTAGGCGGCGCGAAGAGCGCTGAACGGCGCCGGGCCGGCGGCGAGCGCCTGTTCCAGGTCGTACAGCACGCTGAGGTCGCCGATGCCTTCGCCGGGCTGCGCGCCGTAGGCCGACTCAGCCACGATCTTCTCGAGCGTGCAGCCTTCGAGCGCCGAAACGATGGCGCGCACGCTCCTGAGCTCCTCGGCCACCGTGTCGGAAGACGGCGGTGCGGGCGGATTCAGCACGAAGACTCGCTTTCCGCCCATGAACACGCGGTGCAGCGCGTGGGTGTCGAATACGTCGACCTGTGCCACGTGCGCGCCCTTGGTGCGCAGGGCCTGGGCCTTGTGCGCGTCGCGCGTGACCACCGTGACCGGCTCGCTGCGTTCGAGCAATGCTTGCGCCAGCGCCGAGCCGACGTGGCCGGTCGCTCCCAGGATGATGTGCATGGGCCGCTCCCCTGCGCTCACCCGCGCTTCTCGGCGTTGCGCTTGCGCGTGGCGGCGGCCTTCTTCGCCGAGGCCGATCGCTCGGCTGCCGTGCGATGCGCCGCGGCGGCACCGCCCAACCTTCCGCCCTTGCGCGAAGGCCCGTGGTTCTCGGTCTTGCTCCGGCCTGAACCGCTCTTCTTGCCACCCCCGGTCTCGGCGTTCACCGTGGCCCAGGCGCGGCGCTCGGCCTCGCCCTTACCGACGCCGCGATGCTCGTAGCCTTTCTCGATGTGCTCGGCCTGTCGCTTCTGCTTGTCCGTATAGGACGACTTATCGCCTCTTGGCATGCCTTGCTCCTGCAGTTGGTTAAGGAGCTTTCATGCTGGGCGCGGCATGTGCGCCGCGAGTAAGAAGACAGTCATGCCGGGCGTCGGCGTTGTCCGTCGCCGTGCTGTCAATTGCGTGTCAGGAGCCCGGCTTCATGCGCCGCAGGTGCGCCAGCATCTCCTCGCGGACCACGTCGGCGATGTGGCTGCGCCACCCGTTCTCCAGCATGGCGGCTGAGGCCGACCTTTCGGTTCAGGTCGCCGCGCGGCCGGTGACCTCGAGGCGTCGTGTGCGCAGGGTGATGGAGTAGCGCAGCGCCTCGGTCGGCGCGATCGCATGCTGCCAGGCCCACCGCGCCGGCCCGCGCAGCAGGTACACGGAGCGCGGCTCGATCAGGAATTCGAGCGCGGCCGGCCCCGAAGCAGGAGCGCCCGGCGCGTAGGGCCTGAACTGCATCACCGCGTCGTTGTTCAGCGAGACACCGATGATCTCTTCGAAATCGGGCACATCGCGGTGCCAGCCCAACGGGGTGCCGGGCCGGTACTCGGCGATCAGCATGTGGGTGAGTTCTTCAGGTGCGATGCCGGCCCAGGCTGCCGCCTTGTCCCGCAGCGGATGCAGCGCCTCGGGCAGCGCCGCGCCGGGCTTCAGGCGATTGGTGTCGAAGTCGTAGCTGCCGCCGAAGCTGGTGCCCCGGCGGCGCGCGGTGTATTCCTTGTAGCGCATCTCCTTGAGCGGTAGGGCCTGCACGATGGCCAGCAGCGCGGCTTCCTCCTCGCGCGAGAGGAAGCCGTTCTCATAGCGCAGCCCTTCGATCGCGGCCACCGGCGCCTCGCCGAACAGATCGGGCTGTCCGGCGTGTTCCAGGCGTCGGGTGGCGCGCGTCATCTCATGCTTCTTGCGTCAGGCTATTGCTGCCAGACGCGAACCCAGTCGACTTCCATGATGCCGTTGGTGCTGGCGCCCAACGCGCCGTAGCCGCCGGGCGGGATGTCGCCTGCCCAGTCCTTGTCCCTGATCTCGCAGGTGAGCTTGATGAATTCGTTGCTCAGCGAAAGGCCCTTGTCGGTCGTCCAGTACGGCTTCGGAGCGCCATCGAGGTAGAACTCATAGCCTTGCGGCGTCCAGAGCAGGCCCAGCGTGTGCCAGTCCTTGAACGACTGGCCTTGCGGCAGCGCCTCCACGTTGCCTTGGTCTACCAGATGGACGCCCTTTTGGTAGCCATTCCAATGCACCGCGCTCGAATAGCTGCTGCGAAGGTCCGGCATGTTGCCGCCCCCGACCGCACGCTGCTCGATGATGTCGATTTCCACGCCGGCGGCCGGGTTGGGAGGCGTGTATGCCCTGTTCTGGTTGGACATCAACCAGAAGGCTCCCCACTGCCCGGGAGCGCTCGCGAAGCGGACGCGGGCCTCGATGTAGCCGAAGCGGAATTCGTAGAGCCGGGCCGTGCGCAGGAAGCCGGTGTGATGGCTGCCGGTCGAAGGATCGGTGTAGGTCGAGATCTTCAGGACGCTGCCCGCCACCGTGACCGCTTCGTCCGTCTGGACCGCGTTGGCGCGCACGCCGGTGACCGCGGCCCATCTGGAGCGGTCCAGCGTGCTGCCCTCGAAATCGTCGTGCCACGCGAGCCGATAGTCTCTGGCCGACTCGGGCACCAGCGCCACTTCGAACTTGCTGCCCGATCTGGCCTCGCCGCCGGCCGTGCGGACAAAGATTTCCGCGTCCTTCGCCGAATCGGGCACGAAAACCGAAATCTGGCTCGGGGAATCGACGCTGAGCCTGGTCGCCACGACCTCTCCGAAACGGACGGACGTACTCGAATCGAATTCGGCACCGCTGATGACAATTACCTTGCCTCGCATTGCCAAGGCCGGAGAAAAAGAATGGATGACGGGGATTTTTGTCGGGGATGGCATTGTGGTCGCCGGAGGTGTAGCCGAGTATTCCGGTGACGTTCCGCTTGCAGGATCTGCGGAGGGAAGCTGCAGATTGCCAAAATTGGAGCCACTGCCTGCTCCGCCGCTCCCTCCACCTCCGCAAGCGCCAATGACCGACGCCCCCACGAGCCCCGTCGCTGCTTGCGCTCCCTTTTGCAGGAACTGCCTGCGTGATTTTTCAGAAATAGTTGGTTGTTCGATCGGGCGATCTGATTGCACGGAATTTCCTCCTCGTTGAATTTCCTTTTTAATTTTAAATTCGCCCGAAAATTTACAATTCAACTTGGCAATTGAATTGAATTCTCCTCTGAGGTGATTTTCAATTGAGAGCACGCAAGGGCTCAATAGTTTGCAATTGCGCTCGACTCGAAGCAGATTCCGCCGGACGGTGCACATCGTGTCAGCCCCTCACCATCCGCATGTCCCACCAGCGCGGCAGCAACTCGCGGATCTCGGCACGCGCGAACCGGTCGTCCAGCAGATGCAGCACGCCCCGGTCTTCTTCGGTGCGGATCACGCGGCCGGCCGCCTGCACCACCTTCTGCAGGCCCGGGTAGAGATACGTGTACTCGTAGCCCTTGCCGAAGCGAGCCTGCATGCGCTCGCGCGTGATTTCGTTGAGCTCGTTGTATTGCGGCAGGCCCAGGCTGGCCACGAAGGCGCCGATCAGCCGGCTGCCGGGCAGGTCTATGCCCTCGCCGAAGGCGCCGCCCAGCACCGCGAAGCCGATGCCCTGCCCGCCCTCCTCGAAGCGCGCGACGAAGCCCTGGCGGTCGGCCTCGCGCATGCCGCGGGTCTGGCTCCACACGGGTACGCCGGGGTGCCGCAGGGAAAAGGCGGCGCAGGCCTTCTCCAGGTAGTCGAAGCTGCTGAAGAAGGCCAGATAGTTGCCGGGCAGGCGCCCGAACTGCGCGCCGATGATGTCCGCCACGTTGCGCAGCGACCCCGCGCGGTCGCGAAAGCGCGTCGACACGTGCATCGCCACCTCGACGCGCAGCTGCGCGCTGTGGAACGGCGAGGCCACGTCGAGCAGCGCGGCGTCCTCGGGCATGCCGAGGGCGTCGCGATAGAACTCGAAGGGCGAGAGCGTGCCCGAGAAGCAGGTGACCGAAGCCGCTTCCGCGAAGCGGCTCTGCAGGAACGGCGCCGGCACGAGGTTGCGGATGGCCAGGCGGCGCGCCTGTTGCGAGGCACCCAGCGTGCGCTCGAACACCGAGTGGTCGCCGAAGGCCTCGGCCAGTCGCGCGAAGTGCAGCGCGTCGAAGAAGAAGCGCTGCAGCGGCCCCTGCGAAGCCTCGGGCGTGGCCGCGAAATGCTCGGCCATGGCGGTATTGGCGGCCTGCAGGGTGCGCAGGAAACGCTCGGGAATCTCGTCGGCGGTTTCGTAGCCGGCCTGTTGCGACTGCTGCACCGTGTCCCATTCGCGGAACACCCGCGCGAGCGGGCCGCGCAGCGCGGCGGGCGCCGCGCGGTGGGCCTCCTCGAGCGCACCGCCGTCGAGCTCGGCCGTGTACATGCCGCGCGCGCGTTCGAGCAGGTTGTGGGCTTCGTCGACCAGCACGGCGGCACGCCAGTCGGCCTCGCGCATGGTGGCGTAGAGAAAGGCGCTGCTGTCGAAGTAGTAGTTGTAGTCGCCGACGACCGCGTCGGCCCAGTGCGCCATTTCCTGCGCCAGGAAATAGGGACAGACCTCGTGCGCGAGGCCGATGTCGCGCAGCGCCTCGCGGTCCAGCCACGCCACCTGCGCTGCCTGCTCGCGCGCGGCGGGCAAGCGGTCGTAGAAGCCCCGCGCGAGCGGGCATGCGTCGCCGTGGCAGGCGCGGTCGGGGTATTCGCAGACTTTCTCGCGCGCCGCGAGTTCGAGCACGCGCAGCCTGCCCTGCCCCCGGCCCTTGTCGAGCGCGCGCAGCGCATCGAGTGCCACGGGCCGGCCCGAGGTCTTGGCCGTGAGGAAGAAAAGCTTGTCGATCCTGTCGGCGGCACGCGCCTTCAGCAGCGGGAAGATGGTGGCCAGCGTCTTGCCGATGCCAGTGGGCGCCTGCGCCATGAGGCAGTGCCCGTTCGCACCCGCGCGGTAGACGGCCTCGGCCAGTTCGCGCTGGCCGGCGCGGAATCTGCCGTACGGAAACGCGAGCGCGGCCAGCATGCCGTCGAGCGCGGCGCGGTGCGCGGCTTCGCTCTCGGCCCAGGCGGCGTAGCGGCCGCACAGAAGCTCGAAGTGCTCGCGCAGGGCCTCGCTGGTGTGCTGCTCCTCGAGCACGGTCTCGTCGCCGGTGGCGAGGTCGAGGTAGACAAGCGCCACCACCATCTCGTCGTGGCCGTCGCGCTCGCACAGCATCCAGCCATAGGTGCGGGCCTGCGCCCAGTGCAGCGCGCGGTGGTTGCCGCGGATGGCGTCGAAGTCGCCGCGGAAGGTCTTGATCTCCTCCACCCGCGCCCGGTGGAATTCATAGCCGTCGGCACGGCCGCGCACACGCACAGCGCCGCAGCTGGCTTCGAGCGCGACCTCGCATTCGTACTCGCCGCCGCGCCGGTGCTGCACCAGCGCATGCCCGGCCATGCCTTCGAGCGCGCTGGGCGCGGGCACGAAGCGCAGGTCGAGGTCGCCCGCCTTCGCGCCGAAGGCGCACAGGGCCTTGACGGAGATGGTGTGCGCGGCCACCGGGGCCGGGCTGGGCGGATCGAGGGGTTCGGTGCTCATTGCAGGGCGGCTGGGCGGAAAAGGGGGCTCCCGGCTCCAGCAGCCGCAAGAATACTGTATGAATGTACAGATTTCAGCAGCAGGGCCTGCTCGCCGCCACGGCAAAAGATGCCCGTGACGAGGTTTTTTCCGACAGGGTCATGCGCATTTATCGGCCAGACTTCACAAGTTTTGCTTACAAATAGCACCGATGACGAAAACCCCCAACGCGATTGACCCTGACGACTTCGAGCGGCTGCTCAGCCGCAACATCAAGCTTCCCCTGATCGGTGGTCTGTTCGGCGCCGTGGTGTTCGTCGGGCTGATCCTGTTCCTGCTGTCGACCATCGGCTGGGTCGAGCACACCGACCGCGTCACCCGGGCCGCCAGCGAGCTGCAGCGCCAGAGCATCGACATGGAAACCGGCATGCGCGGCTTCCTGATCACCAGCGACGAGAGCTTCCTGGAGCCCTACCAGAACGCCCTGCCCCGCGTCAAAGCCGATACGGCGGCGCTTCGCGAGCTGGTGTCGGACAACCGCCAGCAGGTGGAGCGCGTCGACCGCATCGCCGCCATCCAGGCCAGCTGGAACGAGTACGCCGCCGACCTGATCGCGTCGCACCGCAACGGCCAGGACACCCAGATGCAGGTGCGCCTGGGCCGGGGCAAGCGGCTGACCGACAGCATGCGCGCCGAGTTCACCGCATTCATGGAAACCGAGCAGAGCCTGCGCTTCCAGCGCAACAACGAGGCCAACCGCACCGCGTGGTGGGTGGTCGGGCTGTTCCTGCTGTTCACGCTGGGCTTCACCGGGCTGGTGGCCTACTTCGGGCGCAGGCAGCTGGTGCGGCTGTCCGAGAGTTACGACGTGGTGCTCACGGAACAGGCAGACCACGCCGACCGGCTGGTGCACGAGGCCTGGCTGCGCGGAGCGCAGACCGAGCTGGTTGGAGATCTGGTGGGCGAACTCAGCGCGCCGGACATGGGCCGCAAGATCCTCTCGTTCTTCTCGCGCCACCTGGGCGCTTCGGTCGGCGCCATCTACGTGCGCGAGCGCCACGGCCCGCTGCGCCGCGCGGCGAGCTACGGTTTCTCCAGCGCCTCGGAGGCCACGCCGCAGGTCTTCTCGCCCACCGAAAGCCTGGTCGGCCAGGCCGCCGCCGAGAACCGGCGCATGCTGATCGACCCGATCGACGCCGACTACCTGAAGGTCAATTCGGGCCTGGGCGAGATGGCGCCGAAGGCCGTGCTGCTGGTGCCGGTGGCGAGCAGCGGCATGGTCAACGGCG
>Ga0207639_10003760_pt1 | contig 10212 bp, 4 predicted proteins | sample KBSCornC32_FD_184299 | JGI IMG/M metagenome (GOLD analysis project Ga0207639, IMG submission 184299) | Corn rhizosphere microbial communities from Kellogg Biological Station, Michigan, USA - KBS Corn C3-2 (SPAdes) (version 2) | ecosystem: Host-associated > Plants > Roots > Rhizosphere > Soil ...
CGCATCAATGACAAGCTGTTCCGCCTCGGCGACCTCGCACAGGTGCGTCGCGGCTACGTCGACCCGCCGGTCGAACAGGTGCGCCACGACGGCCGCCCCGCACTCGCGATCGGCGTGACGATGCAGGCCGGCGGCGACGTGGTCGAACTCGGCCGCGCGCTCGACGCGGCGACCGCGCGCATCCGCGCCGGCCTGCCGGCCGGCCTCGCGCTGGCCGAATACAGCAGCATGCCCGACGCGGTCACGCATTCGCTCGACGACTTCCTCGAGGCGGTCGCGGAAGCGGTGCTGATCGTGCTGCTCGTGAGCCTCGCGAGCCTCGGCTTCCGCACCGGCATGGTCGTCGCGATCACGATCCCGTTCGTGCTCGCCGCGACGGCGCTGTGCATGTGGTGGTTCGGCATCGGCCTGCACAAGGTTTCGCTCGGCACGCTGATCCTCGCGCTCGGGCTGCTCGTCGACGACGCGATCATCGCGATCGAGATGATGGCGGTGAAGCTCGAAGAAGGCTGGGACCGCGCGCGCGCGGCGAGCTTCGCCTACACCAGCACGGCGTTCCCGATGCTCACGGGCACGCTCGTCACGGTCGCCGGCTTCCTGCCGATCGCGCTCGCCAAGTCGGGCACGGGCGAGTACACGCGTTCGATCTTCCAGGTCTCGGCGATCGCGCTGATCGCGTCGTGGATCGCCGCGGTGGTGGTGATCCCGGTGCTCGGCCACGCGATGCTGCCCGAGGCACACCACCCGCCGGGCCGCTTCGCGACCTGGCTGCGCACGCGCGTGCTGCGCCGCCGTGCCGCCGAGCCGTCGCACGGCGGCGACCCGTACGATCGCGCGTTCTACCGCCGCTTCGGTGCGCTCATCGCCTGGTGCGTCGATCATCGCTGGCGCGTGCTCGCGGCGACGCTCGTGCTGTGGCTCGTCTCGATCGGCGCGTTCGCGCTCGTGCCGCAGCAGTTCTTCCCGAGTTCCGACCGCACCGAGTTGCTGATCGACCTGCGCCTCGGCGAAGGCGCGTCGATCGCGGCGACGCGCGCGGTGACCGAACGCATGGAGCACGAGCTCGCCGGCAACCGCGACGTCGACCACTACGTCAGCTACGTCGGTGCCGGTGCGCCGCGCTTCTACCTGCCGCTCGACCAGCAGTTGCCGCGCGCGAACTTCGCGCAGATCGTCGCGACCGCGCGCGACGTCGAGGCACGCAAGCGCCTCGCCGACGTCGTGCAGCACGCGCTCGCCGAGCGCTTCCCCGACGTCAGCGGGCGCGTGAGCGCGCTCGAGAACGGGCCGCCGGTCGGCTTCCCGGTGCAGTTCCGCGTCTCCGGCGACGACATCGGCAAGGTGCGCGCGATCGCCGAGGACGTCGAGCGCGTGATGCGCGCCGACCCCGGCACCGCCAACGTGCAATTCGACTGGGACGAACCGTCGACGCGCTCGATCCGCCTCGAGATCGACCAGGACAAGGCGCGCGTGCTCGGCCTCACCTCGCAGGACGTCGCCGCCGCGGTCGACCTCGCGCTGAGCGGCCAGGCGGTGACGCAATACCGTGAACGCGACAAGCTCATCGAAGTCGACCTGCGCTGGCCGCAGGCGCAGCGCGTCGATGCCGAACGCCTCGGCGACCTCGCGATCGCCACGCCCGCCGGCCCGCCGGTGCCGTTGACCCAGCTCGCGCGCATCGACTACCGCATGGACTACGGCGTGATCTGGGAACGCGACCGCCAACCGACGATCACGGTGCGATCCGACACCGCGCCCGGCCGCCTCGGCATCGACGTCACCCACAGCGTCGACGCCAGGCTCGGCGAGCTGCGCGCGAGGTTGCCGATCGGCTATCGCATCGAGGTTGGCGGTTCGGTCGAGAACAGCGCCAAGGCACAGGCGTCGATCAACGCGCAGATGCCGGTGATGCTGCTCGCCGTGCTGACCCTGCTCATGCTGCAGCTGCGCAGCTTCTCGCGCACGCTGATGGTCGTGCTCACCGCACCGCTCGGCCTGATCGGCGTGGTCGGTTCGCTGCTGCTGTTCGGCCAGCCGTTCGGCTTCGTGGCGATGCTCGGCACGATCGCCATGTTCGGCATCATCATGCGCAACTCGGTGATCCTCATCGACCAGATCGAGCAGGACATCGGCGAAGGTCATTCCGCCTACGAGGCGATCCAGCGCGCGGTCGTGCGCCGCTTCCGGCCGATCACCCTGACGGCCGCAGCGGCCGTGCTCGCGCTGATCCCGTTGCTGCGCAGCAACTTCTTCGGGCCGATGGCGACCGCCCTCATGGGCGGCATCACGGTCGCGACCGTGCTGACCCTGCTCTACCTGCCCGCGCTCTACGCGATCTGGTTCCGCGTGCGGCGGCCGGCGTGAGCAGGGGTCGCGCGGCCGCCAACGACCCGGGGGTGCCCCGGGGCCGCTCCGGCCCCGGATGTGCGTAAACCATTGTAAAGTGCGCGCCGCGAACCGCAGTGACCTTCGACACTAGGCCACCCCGCGGTGCCGCCCTAGGCTCACCGCCCACCCCGTACCGGAGCGACGCATGCCTGCATGCAGGACCCGCGTGCTGGCCGCCGCCCTTTCGCTGGGCCTGGTCGCCGGCGCGCACGCGCACACCAACGAGCGCGGCCTCGACGCGCAGAACGTCGACGCGGCGACGCCCGCGTGCGACGACTTCTTCCAGCACGCGAACGGCGGCTGGCTCGCATCGAACCCGATTCCCGCCGAATACAGCCAGTGGAGCCTCGACGACGAGCTGCGCGAGCGCAACCTTGCGTTGCTGCGCGGCGTGCTCGAAGACGCGGCCGCGCATCCCGGCGCCGCCGGCAGCACGACGCAGAAGGTCGGCGACTTCTACGCCTCGGCGATGGACGAAGCCGCGGCGGAGAAGGCGGGCTACACGCCGATCAAGGCCGACCTCGAGCGCATCGCCGCGCTGAAGAACGGCGCCGACGTCGCCGCACTCGTGCGCGGCTGGCACGCGCAGGGCATCCCGGTGCTGTTCGACTTCGGTCCGCAATCCGACATGAAGGACGCGACCCGCGAGATCGGCTACGCGATCCAGGGTGGCCTCGGCCTGCCCGACCGCGACTACTACACGCGCACCGACGCCAAGTCGAAGGAACTGCTCGGCAAGTACCGCGTGCACGTCGCGCGCATGCTCGCGCTGGTCGGCGACGCGAACGCGGAGCAGGAAGCCGGCTGGATCGTCGACCTCGAGACGACGCTCGCGCGCGCATCGCTCGACCGCGTCGCGATGCGCGACCCGCAGAGCTACTACCGCATCGCCACGCTCGCGCAGGCCGACGCGCAGACGCCGCACTTCTCCTGGACCGCGTTCTACAAGGAACTCGGCCGCGCCGACGTCACGCGCTTTTCGCTGCCGCATCCGAAGTTCTTCGCGGCGATGGACGGTGCGCTCGCGAAGGTGCCGCTGTCGCACTGGCAGGCCTACCTGCGCTGGCACCTCGTCGACTTCGCCGCGCCGTCGCTGAGCAAGGCGTTCGTCGAAGCCGACTTCGACTTCCACGGCCGCACCCTGCGCGGCACGCAGGAACTCAAGCCGCGCTGGAAGCGCGCGATCGACGCGACCAACGACGCGCTCGGCTTCGCCGTCGGCGAGGCCTACGTCGCCAAGGTGTTCCCGCCGGAAGCGAAGCAGCGTGCGCGGACGCTCGTGAAGAACCTGTCCGTCGCGCTGCGCGCACGCATCGCGAAGCTCGACTGGATGGGCGAGGAGACCAAGAAGGCCGCCTACGCCAAGCTCGACACGCTCGTACCGAAGGTCGGCTATCCCGACACCTGGCGCGACTACTCCGCGCTGGCGGTCCAGCGCGGCGATCATTTCGCCAACGTGCGCGCGGCCGCCGCATTCGAGGCGAAGCGCCTCGCCGCGAAGATCGACAAGCCGGTCGACCGCAGCGAATGGGGCATGTTGCCGCAGACGGTCAACGCGTACTACGACCCGCAGCAGAACGAGATCGTGTTCCCGGCCGCGCAGCTGCTGCCGCCGTACTTCGACGCGCAGATGGACGACGCGGTGAACTACGGCGGCATCGGCTCGGTCATCGGCCACGAGATGCTGCACGGCTACGACGACGAAGGCAGCCAGTTCGACGCCCAGGGCAACCTGCGCGACTGGTGGACGAAGCAGGACCGCGAGCGCTTCGTCGCGCGCACCGGCAAGCTCGTCGAGCAGTTCGCCGCCTACGTCCCGATCGACGACCTGCACGTCAACGGCAAGCTCACGCTCGGCGAGAACATCGCCGACCTCGGCGGCCTCGAGGTCGCCTGGGACGCGTGGAAGCTCACCGACGACGGCAAGGCGGACGCGACGCGCGACGGCCAGTCCGGCGCGCAGCGCTTCTTCCTCGCGTTCGCGCAGGCGTGGCGCACGCAACAGCGCCCCGAAGCGCTGCGCCTGCAGGTGCAGTCGAACGAACATGCGCCGGCCAAGTACCGCACCAACGGGCCGGTCAGCAACATGGCCTCGTTCGCGCAAGCGTTCGCGTGCAAGGCCGGCAGCCCGATGGTGCGCGACGCCGCGCACCGCGTCGATATCTGGTGAACACACGCCGCGGCCGGCGCCGCGGTGACGAATGTCCTTGGAGAACGAAACATGCACAAGCTGCTGAACAGAACCCTCGCGACGGCGATCTTCGCCGCGCTGTCGACCACCGCGATCGCCGCATCGACGGCGCCCGCGTTCGACGTCAATGAACTCGACGCGAAGATCGCCCCGTGCGCGGACTTCAACGGCTTCGTCAACGCGAAGTGGGTCGCGGCGAACCCGATCCCGGCCGACCGCACGCGCTGGGGCGCGTTCGACCAGCTGCGCGAGCACAGCCTGCAGACGCAGCGCGGCATCGTCGAAGCGGCCGCGCTCGGCGCGAACAAGGCCGCCGCCGGCTCGATCCAGCAGAAGATCGGCTGGTTCTACCGCTCCGGCATGGCCGAAGGCGCGATCGAGAAGGCCGGCCTCGCGCCGGTCAAGCCCGAGATCGCCAAGATCGACGCGCTGAAGACGCCGGCCGACATCGCCGCGTACATCAACGACGCCTCGTCGCGCGGCCAGAACGGCCTGTTCCAGATCTACACGTCGCCGGACTTCAAGAATTCGAAGGTGCAGATCGCCTACGTCGCGCAAGGCGGCATCGGCCTGCCGACCTCGGAGTACTACTCCAAGCCCGACTACGCGGAACTGCGCACGGCCTACCAGGCGCACGTCGCCAAGGTGCTCGAACTCGCCGGCGACAAGGCGGATTCGGCGAAGAAGTCGGCCGAGCAGGTGCTCGCGTTCGAGACGCGCCTGGCCAAGGCCTCGCTGGTGCCGGTCGAGCTGCGCAAGCCGGAGAACCAGTACCACTTCGTCACGCTCGCCGATGCCGACAAGGCGAACCCGAATTTCTCGTGGACGAAGTTCTTCGCCGCGCAGCACGCCGACATCCAGGGCGGCTTCTCGCTGTCGCAGCCGGGCTTCTTCGCCGAAGTCGACAAGATGGTCGCCGACGTGCCGGCCGACGAGTGGCGCACCTACCTGCGCTTCCACGCGATCGACTCCGCCTCGCCGTACCTGTCCAAGCCGTTCGCGGAAGAGAACTTCACGTTCTACAACAAGACGCTGAATGGCCAGAAGGAGCAGGAGCCGCGCTGGAAGCGCGTGCTGTCGACGGTCAACGAATCGATGGGCATGGCGCTCGGCCAGCTCTACGTCGACAAGACGTTCCCGCCGGAATCGAAGAAGCGCGCGCTCGAACTCGTCAACAACGTGAGCGCCGCGCTGAAGGCGCGCATCGAGAAGCTCGACTGGATGAGCGACGCGACCAAGCAGAAGGCGATCGAGAAGTGGTCGACCTTCCTGCCGAAGATCGGCTATCCGGACAAGTGGCGCGAATGGTCCGGTCTCGAGGTGAAGTCGGACGACTACTACGCGAACGTGCTCGCCGCGAGCAAGTTCAACTACGACTACGAGATGGCCAAGGCCGGCAAGCCGACCGACCGCCTCGAGTGGGGCATGACGCCGCAGACGGTCAACGCGTACTACAACCCGACCGACAACACGATCAACTTCCCGGCCGCGATCCTGCAGCCGCCGTTCTTCGACGCCAACGCCGACGACGCGATCAACTACGGCGGCATCGGCGCGGTGATCGGCCATGAAGCGACGCACGGCTACGACGACGAAGGCAGCCAGTTCGACGCGCAGGGCAACAACGCCAACTGGTGGACGAAGGAAGACCGCGAGAAGTTCGACGCGCGCACCGCCAAGCTCGTCGCGCAGTTCAACGCGTACGAGCCGTTGCCGGGCAAGCACGTCAACGGCCAGCTCACGCTCGGCGAGAACATCGCCGACCTCGGCGGCCTCAACGTCGCCTACGACGCGCTGCAGATGGCGCTCAAGCAGAACCCGGCCGAGGCGGCGAAGAAGATCGACGGCTACACGCCGGACCAGCGCTTCTTCCTCAACTTCGCGCGCGTCTGGCGCGGCAGCATCCTGCCCAAGCGCCAGGAAGTGCTGCTCAACGCCGACCCGCACGCGCCGGCGAAGTACCGCGCGATCGGCGCGCCGTCGAACATGCCCGCGTTCGCGCAGGCGTATTCGTGCAAGGCCGGCGACGCGATGGTGCGTGGCGCGGACACGCAGGTGAAGATCTGGTGAGGACACGCCGCTGAACGCGGCATCGAAGCGGCCGTGCGTGAGCACGGCCGCTTTGTTTTGCGATCGTCCCTGATCGCCACCCGACACGACATTCAGGTAGTCGTTCATGCCTGTGAACAGTGCGGACCAGAGCGGCCATCCATGGCCGCACTTCTCATGGACAGCCGCTTCGTTGCGGTTGTTCGTAAACCGGCAAAGGCCCGCATCCCTAACGAATTCTTCGTCTTCGATCGGCTATGGTCGCGAAGCGCCACGCACTGGCGCATCGACCTGGGGGTCATCCACGATGAAGGCGTACCATCTCGCGATCGCGGCGCTGTTCGCCGCACCGGGCCTGCGGGCGGCGCTACCCGCCTACGAAACCGTCGAACTGCAGGCGCGCAGCAACCTGCTCGTCAACGACGAGGGCTGGAACCTGCCGCCCGGCTCGTCGTTCAACAGCATCAGTGCATCGATCAACGCGAGCGCGCAGGTCGCGTTCCGCGTGCAGGTCGTGCCCGACGCCAGCGATCCGGGCCTGTCGCGCCCCGGTGTCTGGCTCGGTGCGCACGGCGTCGGCGGACTCGTCTACGTCGGCGACATCGACGCCTCGATCGACAACGAAGCGTGCTTGAACGACGCGGGCGATATCGCATTCACGATCTCAAACACCGGCGTCGGCAACAGCCTGTTCCTGTACGACGCGACCGCCGGCAGCGCCGCCGCGGTGAACACGCTGCCCGTGATCCCCAACTCCTACCAGTCGCCGTGCGTGAACGCGAACGGCGACATCGGCTTCCAGGCGAGCTTCTCCAGCGGCCGCGCCTACGCGGCACGGCTCGGCGGCTCGACGACGATCTACGTCGGCGACGCGGCGGTCGCGCCGGGCAGCCCGTATACCTATCTCTACACGCCTTCGTTCAACGCGACGGGCACGATCGCGGCGAAGGTCGCGACCTCGGCCGACCAGTTCACGGCCGTCGAGATCCGCGCGTTCGCGAGCGACGGGACGTCGCAGGTCCTGCTGAAGAACCAGGCGACCGACGCCGCATCGCCGTATTCGAAGTTCGACAACAGCCTCGCGCTCGCCGACGACGGCACGATCGCGGTGATCGCGACGCGCGCGGCCGACAACCGGCGCGTCGTACTGCGCAGCGACGGCACGACCACGACCGAGATCGCCGCCGTCGATCCCGCCGGCACCATCCTCGAACTCGATTCGTTTCCGCCCGCGATCAACGGCGCGGGCTGGGTCGCCTTCCGCGCCCGCGATGCGCAAGGCCAGGCGATCTACCTCGGCGACGGCACGAACCTGCTGCGCGCCGTCGGCAACGGCGACGTCGTCGCGACTGATCTCGGCACGGCACAGCTCGGCCAGCACGACAGCTCTCCGGTGTTCGCGGGGCACCCCGCAATCAACGCGCGCGGCGACATCGCGTTCGTCGCGGGCGTGTATCCGCAGGGCAACAACCAGGTCGAATGGGGCAGCGGCGTGTTCGTCGCGTACGCGACGCCGACCGTCGTCGACCTGATCTTCGCCGACGGCTTCGATTTCGCACCGGCCCGATGAATCGTCCGCGCTCCGGCCGGTCGCGGCCGGAGCGCGGGTGCGTCGCACTACAGCACGCGCAGGAACGCGACGAGGTCCTTCTTCTCGTCCGCACTCAGCTTCGTCTCGAGCACGAGGTTGAAGAACTCCACCGTGTCGTCGAGCGTGAGCAGGCGATCGTCGTGCAGGTACGGCGGCGAGTCCTTGATGCCGCGCAGCGGGAACGTCTTGATCGGGCCGTCCGCGCTCGCCATCACGCCGTTGACCAGGTGCGGCTTGTAGAAGCGCTCCAGCTTGAGGTTGTGCATCGTGCCGTCGGTGTAGTACGGCGGTGCGTGGCAGGTCGAGCACGTGCCCTTGCCGAAGAAGATCGCCTGGCCGCGCAGTTCCGCCTCGCTCGCCTTGCGCGGATCGAGCTTGCCGTACACGTCGAGCTTCGGCGCCGGCGGGAAGTCCAGCAGCGCCTCGAACTCGGCCATGAAATGCACCTGGCTGCCACGCTCGAGGATGTTCACGCCCTTCTTCGTCGCGATCGCGGGATCGCCGTCGAAGTACGCCGCGCGCTGCTCGAACTCGGTGAAGTCCTCGACCGTCTTCAGCGCACGCTGGGAGCCGAACAGGCTCTGCACGTTGACGCCGCGCAGGCTCGGCGTGTCGATGCGATGGCGGAACTCCTGCGGCCGGATGTCGCCGACGAGGTGCGTCGATGCATTGGTGTGTCCGTTGGCATGGCAGTCGAAGCAGACCACGCCGCGGCTCGGGCGCTCGGACCGGCGATCGTCGGTCTGGTTGAACTGCTGTTGCGGGAACGGCGTGACGAGCAGGCGCAGCCCTTCGATCTGCTTCGGATTGAGAATGCCGTTGAACAGGCCGTAGTAGTTCTCGATCGTGACGAGCTTGCCCTGCGAGACGTCGCCGAGATCCGGGCGCGTGGTGAGATAGATCGGCGCGGGGAACTCCGGCAGGAAATGGTCCGGCAGGTCGAAGTCGAGATCGAAGCGGGTCAGGTCGCGCTGCTCCTGCCGCTTGATCTCGTCGATGTGGAACCGCGGGAACAGCATGCCGCCCTCGGCGTGGTTCGGGTGCGGCAATGGCAGGAAGCCGGCCGGGAACACGCCTTTTTCGCGTATCTCGTCGGCGCTCATCGCGGCAAGCTGGTCCCAGCTCGTGCCGTTCGGCAAGCGCACGCGCACGCCGTCCTGCACCGGCTTGCCGCGCGACATCGTGACGCCTGCGGCGGGCCGGTTCGACAGGTCGTAGCGTTGCTCGAGCAGCGCGGCCTGCCGCTTCTCGATGGCCGCCTTCGCCGCCTTCATGCGCTGCATGACGGTGGCGAAATCCTCCTCGACCGTGGGTGCGTAGCTCGACGGCTTCTTGCCCGCCGGTTCGGCCTGCGCGACGCCGGCAACGGCGAGCGCGAGCAGCAGCGAGCGTGCCGCGGCCTGTCTCCGTATCGACTTGCGGATCATGGCGAAGTCTCCGTGGATGGGGAGCGTGTTCGCGCCGCGCACGCGCGCGGCGCATCGGCCACGCTATGCGCGCCCGGCGACCGCGGCCAATGATTCGTTTCGATGAAATCGATCGCGAACGCCTATCGAACGGCCTGCTGCAACGCCGCAGAGCCGGCGACTCCTGCGCTGCCAACGCCGCGCGGCGCCGATGGCGCGCCGCGCCACGGCAGCGCACCGGACCAGGCCGCAAGACTATGCTTCGCGCGCCGCGGCCGCGATAATCGCACTCCCTCACCGCTGCCCCCTCCATGGCTTTCGTCCCCGGTCAACGCTGGATCTCCAACGCCGAGCCCGAACTCGGCCTCGGCACCGTCGTGCGCCTCGACGGCCGCACCGTGCAGGTGCTGTTCGCGACCGCGGGCGTGCTGCGCCACTACGCCAAGCAGGCGGCGCCGCTTGCGCGTGCGGAGTTCCGTGTCGGCCAGAAGGTCAGCGGGCAGAAGCAGAATTTCGTGGTCGAGCGCGTGAGCGAGGCGAGCGGCCTGCTCACCTACCACAACGGCACGCGCGCGCTCGCCGAATCC
>Ga0207639_10003761_pt1 | contig 10210 bp, 11 predicted proteins | sample KBSCornC32_FD_184299 | JGI IMG/M metagenome (GOLD analysis project Ga0207639, IMG submission 184299) | Corn rhizosphere microbial communities from Kellogg Biological Station, Michigan, USA - KBS Corn C3-2 (SPAdes) (version 2) | ecosystem: Host-associated > Plants > Roots > Rhizosphere > Soil ...
GAGCCGGGCAACGGCGGCTTCATCCCGGTGGACCGGGTGTCCCGCACCTCGGTCAGCGGCGTGTACGCGGCCGGCGACTGCACCGGCGTGCTGATGCTGGCCTCGGTGGCCGCCATGCAGGGCCGCATCGCGATGTGGCACGCGCTGGGCGAGGGCGTGCAGCCCATCCGCCTCAAGACGGTGGCCGCGAACGTGTTCACCAACCCGGAGATCGCCACGGTCGGCATCAGCCAGCAGGCCATCGACTCCGGCGAGGTGCCGGCCCGCACGATCATGCTGCCGCTGGCCACCAACCCGCGGGCCAAGATGGAGGGCCTGCGCCGTGGCTTCGTGAAGCTGTTCTGCCGCCCGGCCACCGGTGTGGTCATCGGCGGCGTCGTGGTGGCGCCGTCGGCCAGCGAGCTCATCCTGCCGATCGCGCTGGCCGTGCAGAACCAGCTCACGGTCGAGCACCTGGCCCACACGTTCTCGGTGTACCCGTCGCTGTCCGGCTCGATCACCGACGCCGGCCGCCAGCTGATGCGACACGACGATTTGGACTGACAAACGCGCGAACTCCTCGAAAGGTTGCCTCTGACCAGGGGCAACTCCCGTCGATCCGCTGACGTCCTGGTGGCGTCGGATCAAAACAACGGGGGGTTCCTGCCATGTTTCTCAAGTCTGTGCTGGCCGGTGCGGCGGTTGTGGTCGGCCTGGTCGGTCTCGCGCCGGCCGCGTTCGCGGGCTACCACGAGACCGTCCAGCTCAACAGCGGCGCGACGGCGAACGTCTACCAGTCCACCGCGCCGAACAAGGTGTTCGGCGCCTGCGAGACCGTCGATCCCAAGATCTCCTCGCCGGTGCTGGAGTTCGGCGAGCTGCACGAGGAGGTCGTCCCGGGCACGCCCTTCGACCTGTGGGCGACCGTGACGCTGAAGCCCGGCGTCGGGCCTGGCACCTACCGGGTGACCATGACCTGCGGCAATTCCTACATCGGCGCCGACTTCACGGTGCCGGGGCCGTCGACGACCACGCCGCCGACCAAGGACCCGAGCCTGCCGTCCGTGTGGCTCAACGACACGGCCGCCACGACCGGGGTGTACCAGTACGGCAAGCAGAACACCGCCTTCGGCAACTGTCCGGATGGTCGGGGCGTCTTCGACTCGCCGGTGCTGACGTTCGGCGCACCCAACTACGGGTACGGGAACGCCGGCCACGGATCCGCGAACGTCTCGGCCAACGCGACGTTGAAGAGCGGCGTCGGGCCCGGCCGCTACGTGCTGGTGATGAACTGCGGCGACAAGCAGGCCCGTGTCGACTTCACGGTGCCGGCCAAGCAGGTGACGAAGACGCCGGTTGGCGCACCGCAGACCGGTGGCGGCGGCACCGCAACCCTGTTCGAGTGACGGATCCCAGCAATCCTCGCGATGCCGGCCCTCGATCGGGTTGAAACGCGCGAACCCCTCATAAGGTTGCGTGCCCGCACGGTGGCAGCGGCGATGCCGCTGCCACCGCCGCACAAATTTTCCGCGGACGGGCAACCTGCCGGGCGGCGGTTTACGTCTGGTCGGTGATGGCTAGCCCATCACCGGTCGCGCCGTCGCGGCTTTCGTTTTGCAGGGGTGCACGAAATCCACGGCGGCGCGACCAAACATGGAGCCTTCGATGAAGAAGACGCTGATCAGCGTGCTGCTGGCGGCCGGCCTGCTGGTCGGGGCGTGCGGCACGCCGCCGCCGCAGTCCGCGCCGGCAGTGACCACCAGCAGTTCCGCAACTACGACGACGGCCAGTAGTCCTGCGGCCGCCGCGCCGCCGTCACTGGCTGCCTCGACGCCGGTGTCGGTGGACATCCCCAAGATCGGTGCGCACTCGTCGCTGGTGCCGCTGGGGCTCAACGCCGACCAGACCATCGAGGTGCCGCCGGTGAGCACGCCGATGCAGGCCGGCTGGTACAAGCTCGGGCCGACGCCCGGCGAGGTCGGGCCGGCGGTCATCCTCGGTCACGTCGACGGCAACAAGCAGGCCGGCATCTTCTACCGCCTGCACGAGCTGGCCCCCGGCGACAAGATCTCAGTCGGCCGGCAGGACGGCAGCACGGCCACGTTCACCGTGCAGAAGGTGGAGCGCGACGCCAAGGACGCCTTCCCGACCGACGCGGTCTACGGCGACACCTCGACCGCGGACCTGCGGGTGATCACCTGCGGCGGGGCGTTCGACACCAAGGCGCACAGCTACGTGGACAACATCATTGTGTTCGCGACGCTGGACCGCGCCTGAGGTCCGAGCAGTGGTGGTGACAGCGCGGGCAGCGGACGCGGAGCCGGCGGAGCGGCGCGAAGAGGGGCCGGCCTGGGACACCAGCCCCTCCCGACGTCAACCGATCACTCCACCCAGTCGAAGGTCTTGGTGACAGCCTTCTTCCAGTTGGCGTACTCGGACGCCCGGCGGGCGTCGTCCATGGCCGGGGTCCACTCCTTGTCCTTGGCCCAGTTCTGCCGGATGTCGTCCTCGCTCTTCCAGAAGCCGACGGCAAGACCGGCGGCGTAGGCGGCGCCCAGCGCGGTGGTCTCGGCGACCACTGGCCGGATCACCGGCACGCCGAGGATGTCGGACTGGAACTGCATGAGCAGCTCGTTGACGACCATGCCGCCGTCGACCTTCAGCGACGTCAGGGGCACGCCGGAGTCGGCGTTCATGGCGTCGATGACCTCGCGGGTCTGGAAGGCGGTGGCCTCCAGCACGGCCCGGGCGAGGTGGCCGCGGTTGACGAAACGGGTGAGCCCGACGATGGCGCCGCGCGCGTCGGACCGCCAGTACGGGGCGAACAGGCCGGAGAAGGCGGGCACGAAGTAGCAGCCGCCGTTGTCCTCGACCGAACGTGCGTGCTCCTCGATCTCGGCGGCGGAGCCGATCATGCCGAGGTTGTCGCGGATCCACTGCACCAGCGAGCCCGTGACGGCGATGGAGCCCTCCAACGCGTACACGGTCTCGGCGGAGCCGATCTTGTAGCAGACGGTGGTGAGCAGCCCGTTCTCGCTGAGCACCTTCTCGGTGCCGGTGTTGAGCAGCACGAAGTTGCCGGTGCCGTAGGTGTTCTTGGCCTCCCCGGGGGACAGACAGGCCTGGCCGAACGTCGCCGCCTGCTGGTCGCCGAGGATGCCGGCGATGGGCACGCCGGCCAGCGCCCCGCGCTCCCGGACGTGGCCGTACTCCTCGGAGGACGACCGGATCTCGGGCAGCATGGACAGCGGAATGCCCATGTCGGCGGCGATCTCGGCGTCCCAGGCCAGCGTCTCCAGGTCCATCAGCAGGGTCCGGGACGCGTTGGTGGGGTCGGTGACGTGCACACCGCCGTCGACCCCGCCGGTCATGTTCCACAGCACCCAGGTGTCCATGTTGCCGAAGATCAGGTCGCCGGACTCGGCCTTGGCCCGTGCGCCTTCGACGTTGTCGAGGATCCAGCGGATCTTGGGCCCGGAGAAGTAGGTGGCCAGCGGCAGCCCGGTGCGGGCCTTGTAGCGGTCGGCGCCGACGTCGCCGGACAACTCGTCGACGATGGCCTGGGTGCGGGTGTCCTGCCAGACGATGGCGTTGTACACCGGCTTGCCGGTGGTCCGGTCCCACACCACCGCGGTCTCGCGCTGGTTGGTGATGCCGACCGCGGCGATGTCGCTGACGTGCAGGTCGGCCTTGGCCACCGCGCCGGCGGCGACCTCTCTGGTGTTGGACCACACCTCCTCGGGGTCGTGCTCGACCCAGCCGGCCTTGGGGAAGATCTGCCGGTGCTCCTTCTGGTCGACCGCGACCACCCGGCCGGAGTGGTCGAAGATCATGCAGCGGGTGGACGTCGTGCCCTGGTCGATGGCGGCCACATAGGAGGACATGAATTCGCCTTTCACGGACTGTCGCAGACGTCAGGAAGCGGGCAGGGCCAGCGCGAGCAGCGCCGCGAGCGCGCCGCCGACCAGCGGGCCGACGACCGGCACCCAGGAGTAGCCCCAGTTGCCGTCGCCCTTGCCCTTGATCGGCATCAGGAAGGCGTACGCGAGGCGCGGGCCGAGGTCGCGGGCCGGGTTGATGGCGTAGCCGGTGGGGCCGCCGAGCGAGGTGCCGATGACCAGCACCACGAACGCGACGCCGGCGTAGCCCAGTGCAGAGTTGCCGAACTGCGGGATGCCGTCGGTGCCGGACTTCACGGTCGGGCTCTCCAGGATCCAGATCAGCAGCACGAAGGTGCCGATGATCTCGGTGACCAGGTTCCACGCGGTGCCGGGGATGCGCGGCGCGGTGGAGAAGATGCCCAGCGTGTTCTGCGGCTCGTCGTGCCGGTCGAACTGGAGCTTGTAGGTGGCCCAGCACAGCATGGCGCCGATGATCGCGCCCGCCATCTGGCCGGCGAAGTAGAAGGGGACCTTGTCCCAGCTGACCTTCTTGGCGATGGCCAGGCCGAGGGTGACCGCCGGATTGAGGTGAGCCCCACTCGGATTGGCGACACTGGCTCCGGTGAAGACCGCGAAACCCCAGCCGACGTTGATGAACAGCGTGCCGCCGTTGTTGCCGTTGGTGTTCTTCAGCACCGCGTTGGCCACCACACCGGTGCCCAACAGGATCAGCAGTGCGGTGCCGATCGTCTCCCAGATGAAGATCGCGCCATAGCCCATACAACACCTCCACGCCCGTCTACGCCGTTGGAACGGGAGATCGGACGTTACTGAGCGGTACCGAGCCTGTCCATGGTCGAACGGCTCCACTGCCCGCCACGGGCCCGCAGCCGGTAGCGTGATGATCCGTCGGAAGCCAGGCAGCCAACAGGCGGGAGGCGAGTGGCGTGGCCACCCGGAAACCAGCAGCAGCACCGGAGACCCCGACTCGAGGCTCGGCCGAGACCGGCCGCCTCGGCGTGCCGGAACGGGAGCGTGACTGGCAGCGCCTCGGCTCGGAGACCTTCGACGTGGTGGTGATCGGCGGCGGCGTGGTCGGCGTCGGCACGGCGCTGGACGCCGCCACCCGTGGCCTGCGGGTGGCCCTGGTCGAGGCCCGCGACCTGGCCTCGGGCACGTCCAGCCGGTCGAGCAAGCTCTTCCACGGCGGCCTGCGCTACCTGGAACAGTTGGAGTTCGGGCTGGTGCGCGAGGCCCTGCGCGAGCGGGAGCTGATGCTCACCAGGATCGCCCCGCACCTGGTCAAGCCGGTGAGCTTCCTCTACCCGCTCAGCCATCGCGTGTGGGAGCGCCCGTACACCGCGGCCGGCCTGCTCATGTACGACACGATGGGCGGCGCCAGCTCGGTGCCCGGACAGAAGCACCTCACGCGGGCCGGCGCGCTGCGCATGTTCCCGGCGCTCAAGCGGTCCGCGCTGATCGGCGGCATCCGCTACTACGACGCGCAGGCTGACGACGCTCGCCACACCATGACCGTCGGCCGCACCGCGGCCCACTACGGCGCCGTGGTGCGCACGTCCACCCAGGTCACCGGTTTCCTGCGGGAGGCCGACCGGATCTCCGGCGTGCGGGTGCGCGACGCCGAGGACGGCCGGGAGACCGAGGTCAAGGCCAACGCCGTGATCAACTGCACCGGCGTGTGGACCGACGAGCTGCAGCGCCTGTCCGGCAGCCGCGGCCGGTTCCGGGTGCGGGCCAGCAAGGGCGTGCACATCGTCGTGCCGCGGGACCGGATCGTCGCCGAGTCCGGGCTGATCCTGCGCACCGAGAAGTCCGTGCTGTTCGTGATCCCGTGGCGCAACCACTGGATCGTCGGCACCACCGACACCGACTGGAACCTCGACCTCGCGCATCCGGCCGCCACCAAGGGCGACATCGACTACATCCTCGACCACGTCAACACCGTGCTGGCCACGCCGCTCACCCACGACGACATCGAGGGCGTGTACGCCGGGCTGCGGCCGCTGCTGGCGGGGGAGAGCGAGTCCACGTCCAAGCTGTCCCGCGAGCACGCCGTCGCGCGCGTCTCACCGGGTCTGGTGGCGATCGCCGGCGGCAAGTACACGACGTACCGGGTGATGGCGGCCGACGCCGTGGACGCCGCCGGCGCCGACTTGACGGGCCGGCTTCAGCCGTCGATCACCGACAAGGTGCCGCTGCTCGGTGCCGACGGCTACTACGCGCTCGTCAACCAGGCCGACCAGCTGGCCACTCGGCACGGGCTGCACCCGTATCGCGTGCGGCACCTGCTCGACCGGTACGGCTCGCTGGTGCACGAGGTGCTGGCCGTCGCCGACGGCGACCCCGACCTGCTGCGTCCGCTGCCGGCCGCGCCCGACTACCTCCAGGTGGAGATCGTCTACGCCGCCTCGCACGAGGGCGCGCTGCACCTCGAAGACGCGCTCACCCGGCGAACCCGGATCTCCATCGAGTACCCGCACCGCGGTGTCGACTGCGCCGACCAGGTCGCCCGGCTGATGGGGCGCGTGCTGGGCTGGGACGACGCGCGCGTCGCCCGTGAGGTGGAGGTCTACACCGCTCGGGTGCAGGCTGAGCGGGACTCCCAGTCCGAGCCCAACGACCAGGCCGCCGACGCGAAGCGGATCAGCGCCCCGGAGGCGCGGGACCTGTGGGATCCGGTCAGCTGAAGGTGAGTTGGACGGCGTCGTTGAGCAGGTCGGTGATGTGCTGGCCGAGGCGGCGTTCGTCGGCGGGGGCGACGGTGCTCCAGGCGACGCCGCCGCGCTTGGCCCGGCGGATCTGGACGTAGCGGCCGCGCGGGGTGTCGAAGAAGCCGACGACGCGGTCGGCGCGGTGCCGGCGGCCGTAGCGGTCGCGGGCGGCCGCGCCGAACTGGCCGCGGCGGCGGACGTTGCCGACCATGGCGGCGAGTTCGTCGGCCTCGGACGGGGAGACGCCGTGGTCACGCAGAATCCAGCCGAGCTCGTCAGCGGTCTCGGCTTCGGCCGCGGCGGCGTCGAGGTCGGCGCTGGGCACGGTGATCGAGTAGCCGGGACCGGCGGGCAGCTCGGGCAGCAAAGACAGGGCGGCGCGGGGTAGAGCGGCGATGTCGACCGGGCTCAACGTCAGCTGCCCGTCGGTCAGTCGGGCCAGCACGGCGTCAGGGCCTTTGGCGGCGATCAACGCCCGCACGCCGCCGTCCAACCAAAGCCGGGCGTCCAGCTCGTAGTCGGCGCCGTCGAGCAGGCCGAGCAGGTCGACGAGGCGCTGGTCGATGCCGCGAGCGCCGCCGACCAGACCCCGCTCGGCCAGCGAGCCCCACACGGTCTTGGTGACGGAGTCCCGCTCGACATGGGTCTTGCCCGGGGACGCGACCTTGATCGCAAGCGGCATCTCGGTCAGCCGGAGGTGCTCCCAGAGCACGTCGAACTCCAGCTCGGACAGGGTGAGCAAAGTCAGTACCCGCGCTGGCTGGGGACGACCGGACCGGTCACCACGGGCACCGGGTCGAAGGCCCGCAGCGCGGCGGTGTTCGCCGCGGTGTTGTGCTCGTAGGTGCTCATCACCTCGAACGCCCTGGTCGCGGCGGCGTCCTGGGCCGACTCGATGATCTCGGCGTCGATCTGGCCGGTGAACAGCGACACCAGGTCGCCGAGCCAGCCGGACGGCCCGGGCTCGGGCGCCTTGACCGGCACGGGCATGTCGGCCCGGGCCTGCATGACGTAGTCGGCCTGGGTCTCGGTGCTGGTGCGCACGGTCTCGGCGCTGGCGTACGCGTTGTCGGCCCAGCGGGCCAGCTGCGCGATGCTGTGCAGCGCGGAGTCGGAGGCGGCCCCGTGCCAGTGCTCGGCGGTGGCGGTGATGGCGCCGCTCAGGTCGCCGCTGATCTCGTGCAGCGCGCCGGCGATCGCGCCCCAGCGCGCGGCCGGGTCGGCCGACGCGGCGGCGCCGGGGCCGGAGTTGATGGCGTCGAACAGCTCCTGATGGGTGTAGCCGCGCCAGCGGACGTCGCCGGCCATCAGCAGCCGCCCTGCTGGATCAAGGAGGTGTTGTCCTGCTCGACGGTGTGGTAGCCCTGCTCGACCTCGGTCAACGCGTCCAGCGCCCCCTTGAGCTGGCGCTGGTAGCGCTGCAACGCGTCCAGCGCGGAGTCCACGCCGAGGGTGTGCTCGTTGAGGTCGCTCGCGGCCTGCTCGCTGACCGGGTCGCCGGCCCACGGCCGGATCCGCACGTCGGAGACGGCCATCTCGATCTGTTTGTCCAGCTTGACCAGCGCGGTGGTGAACACCCGGCGCAGGCTAGGGATGGCCGCCGGGTCCACCTTGAACCCGCCGGCGGCGACGGCGGCCGGGTCGGGGGTCGTGGTCCGCTGCGGCACGAGTGACCTCCGGGTGTCGGGTGCCCACACACTCTAGCGACACAGGGTGACGGTAGGCAGTGGCTAGGGTGACATCCACCCCGCGGGGTTTGTCAATCCGCCATCAGTGGCCGGCCGACAGGCTGGTCACCGCGGCCTCGGCGACCCGTTGCGCGCCAAGGCAAAGATCATCTTGGGCGAGCGGCTTGGCTGTGCCGCCGTCACGGAAGAGCACGTCGAGGAACTCGCCCTGGGCAAGATCGACCTCGACGTTACAGAGCGTGTCCAAACCGGGGGTGCGGACCTCCAACGCGGGGAAGCCGACGACGGCGATCACCTTGGCGGTGTTCTGCGCCTCGTCGGAGATCCACAGCTCGGCGCCCTCATTGGTGACCAGCGCGAGCCGCGCGACCTGGCCGCTGTAGGTCCCTCGCATGGTGCACGCGCGAGCCTTCAGCGTCGTGTCGGTGTACGGGGACGGAGTGGTGTCCAGGCTCAGCTGCGCCCGCTGGTCCTTGGTCAGGATCGTGCACGGGTTGACCTTGTCCAACGGGATCTCGCGCGGTCGCGGCGGCAGCGTGAGGCTTGTCGTCGTGGTGGTCGTCGGGGCCGGCGTCGAGGAGGGCTGCGTCTGGCTGGCCTCGGTCAGCGGGTACACGGAGCAGCCGCCGAGGGCCACTGCCGCGCACAGCAGGAGCAGCGCGAGTCGCATGGCCGGTCAGACTAGCGACCGGGTCCAGACGTGGACCTTGGCCCCGCACTGGTCGATGGTCCGGTGGTAGCCGAAGCCGCACTTCTCGGCGACCCGCCGGGACGGCTCGTTGCCGTCCTGGAACAGGTACTCGACCTGGCTCAGCCCCAGTGCGCCGGCGCCGAAACGCAGCGCGGCGGCCAGGCCCTCGCTGACCACGCCGCGGTTGCGATGCCGGGGCGCGGCCCAGCACGCGGCGGCGGCCGTGCCGGCATCGAGGTCCAGGTCCTTCAACCCGACCTCGCCCAGCAGCTCGCCGCTGTTCTGGTCGGCCACGGCCCATGAGCAGCGCTCGTCATCGGCCCACTGCCGGGTGCGCAGCGCCACGTAGTCGCCGGCCGCGGCCAGGTCGGTGATCCGGTGGCTGATCCAGCGCCGGCTGACCGGATCGGTGAACGCGTCCAGGATCGACGGGCGGTCGTCGATGCGGTCGTCGGCGCGCAGCTGCCGCAGGTAGAACCTGCCCGCGTTGATCTCCACCGGCTCCATGGAGGTCAAGCTAGTTGATGCTGGTCACGAACCCGTCGGCGGTCTCGGCCAGTCCCGCCAGATACTCCTCGTGGGCGGCCGCGGGTGTGCCGTCCGGGGCAGTGGCCAGCTCGACCAGCCAGTCCGCGTCCTCGGCGTCGTCCTCGCCGGCCAGCAGCTCCTTGTGCACGGCGCACGGCAGCCAGCCCTGCTCGGCCAGCGAAGCGGCCAGCTGCTCGGCGTCCTCGCGCGCGGGCAGCACGATCAGCATGCCCTCCACTGTGGACTCAGTCGCGGCCACGCAGTTCCCTGCGGCGGCGGTGCATCTCGTCCCGCAGAGCGTGTCGCTCGTCGCGGAAACGGTCCCGATCACGGCGGCCGCGATCCCGGTCGTCGTGGTGGCCGCGACCACCGAACAGCGAGCCGATGAACCAGCTCAACAGCACCGGGATGATCATGACCTGCCACCGCTCGGTGAGCAGGCCGACGGCGATGGCGGCCGGCCAGCTGGCCGCGGCGATGGCGGCCATGGAGATGCGCGGCGCGTTGCTGCGCTTCTCCACCTTCGCCTCGGGCACGGTGGCCGGCGGCTGCGGGGCGGCCACCGGCCGGGGCACGGCCCCGGGCTTCGGGTCGGGCAGGTCGGTGAACAGCTCCAGCAGCTCGCCACGGGTGCGGGCGGCGGTCACCTTGGCCGACCGCTCGCCGTACTCGTCGATGGTCAGCCGCCCGGCGCTCATGTGCTCCCCGAGC
>Ga0207639_10003770_pt1 | contig 10199 bp, 7 predicted proteins | sample KBSCornC32_FD_184299 | JGI IMG/M metagenome (GOLD analysis project Ga0207639, IMG submission 184299) | Corn rhizosphere microbial communities from Kellogg Biological Station, Michigan, USA - KBS Corn C3-2 (SPAdes) (version 2) | ecosystem: Host-associated > Plants > Roots > Rhizosphere > Soil ...
CAACGAGAAGGGGAGTCAGAACCTCAGCGGCATCAGCGATCCGGTGATCGACGAGATCCTCGAAGTGATCGTCAATGCCCCCGACCGCAAGTCGCTCGCGGCTGGCGCGCGACTGCTGGACCGTTACTTGCTCCACCAGAACTACGTGATCCCGATGTACTACGGCAAGCAGTACTTCATCGCCCACAAGCGCAAGCTGCGTCGACCGGAGGCTGCGCTGCCGCAACGCCTGCTCGCTGGCTCGGCGATGCTGACGATGTGGTGGATCGACCCCGCCGCGAAGTAAGACAGACTGACTGACAACCAAACAGAGACACGGACAGACCAGACCGCATGGCCGCCTACCTGCTCAGACGCCTTCTGCTGATCATTCCCACGCTGTTCGGTGTGCTGCTGATCAACTTCATCATCGTCCAGTTCGTTCCGGGCGGACCGGCCGAGCAACTGCTGTCGCAGCTGACGAACAAGGAAAACCGCATCTCCGGCGGCCCCACCGGGCGCGCCCTCGACGCCAGGCAGGTGGCGGAAATCAAGGCTCTGTACGGCTTCGACAAGCCGGCTCCGGAGCGTTTCTGGCAGATGCTCAAGCAGTTCGCGCGCTTCGACCTGGGCAAGAGCTTCTTCCAGAGCAAGGACGTGTGGCAGCTCATCAAGGAGAAGCTGCCGGTCTCCATCAGCCTCGGGCTCTGGACCTTCTTCATCAGCTACCTGATAGCGGTGCCGCTCGGTGTTGCGAAGGCCGTACGCGCCGGCTCGCGCTTCGACTTCCTGACCACGCTGCTGGTGCTCGTCGGCTACGCCATTCCGGGCTTCGTGCTGGGCGTGGCGCTGCTGGTGATCTTCGGCGGCCAGCTCCAGTGGTTTCCGCTGCGCGGGCTGACTTCGCCGAACTGGGAGTCGCTGAGCTGGGGGGCGCGCATCGTCGACTACCTCTGGCACATCACCCTGCCGGTCACCGCCATGGTGCTCGGCAGCTTCGCGATCACCGCGATGCTCACCAAGAACTCCTTCCTGGAGGAAATCCGCAAGCAGTACGTGCTGACGGCACGCGCCAAGGGGCTGGCCGAGCGGCAGGTGCTGTGGAAACACGTGCTGCGCAATGCGCTGATCCCGATCATCACGGGCTTTCCGGCGGCGTTCATCGGTGCGTTCTTCTCGGGCGCGCTGCTGATCGAGACGCTGTTCTCGCTCGACGGCATGGGCCTGCTGAGCTACGAGAGCGTGCTGCGGCGCGACTACCCGGTGTTCCTGGGCACGCTCTATCTGTTCACGCTGATCGGACTGGTGACCAAGCTCATCTCCGATCTCTGCTATGTCTGGGTCGATCCGAGGGTGAAGTTTGACTGACAAGAAGAACGAAGCGCCCGCCGTGGTGTCCGTGAGCCCGGGCCGCCGTGCCTGGCGCCGCTTCCGCCGCAATCCGCTCGGGTTCTGGAGCCTGGTGATCTTCTCGGCGCTGGTGGTGCTGAGCCTTTTCGCCGACGTGCTGTCCACCGACAAGCCACTCATCGTGCGCTACGAGGGGCAGACCTATTTCCCGGTGCTGCGGGACTATTCAGAGAAAACCTTCGGCGGCGATTTCGAGACGCCGGCCGACTACCTCGACCCGTTCATCGAGCAGCGCATCACTCAGGGCGGCAACTGGGCGATCTACGCGCCCAATCGCTATGGCCCGGGCACGCTCAACTACTTCTCGAAGCCGCCGAACCCGGCGGCCCCGTCGGGCGAGAACCTGCTCGGCACGGACGAACGAGGGCGCGACCTGCTGGCGCAGCTGATCTACGGCTTTCGCGTGAGCGTGCTGTTCGCGCTGGCGCTCACCGTGATCGGCGTTGTACTGGGTGTCGCGACCGGTGCGGTGCAGGGCTTCTTCGGCGGCAAGATCGATCTGACCTTCCAGCGCCTGATCGAGATCTGGAGCGCGATGCCGGAGCTGTACCTGCTGATCATCTTCAGCGCGATCTTCACGCCCAGCGTGGCGCTGCTGCTGATATTGCTGAGCCTGTTCGGCTGGATGGGGCTGTCCGACTACGTTCGCGCCGAGTTCCTGCGCAACCGACAGATGGACTACGTGCGCGCGGCGAGGGCGCTCGGCGTGGGCAACCTGCAGATCATGTGGCGCCACATCCTGCCCAACAGCATGGTGCCGGTCGTCACATTCCTGCCGTTTCGCATGAGTGCGGCGATTCTTGCGTTGACCTCGCTTGACTTTCTCGGGCTCGGCGTGCCGCCCGGCACACCGTCGCTGGGCGAACTGCTGAGCCAGGGCAAGGGCAACATCGACGCGTGGTGGATTTCGTTGTCCACCTTCGTCGTGCTGGTCGTCACGCTCATGCTGCTGACCTTCATGGGCGACGCCCTGCGCGACGCGCTCGATCCGCGGAAGGCCGACAAGTGATGAGCAGCGACGCACAACAAACCATGGGCCGTCAGCCTCTGCTCGAAGTGGAGGGGCTGCGTGTCGCCTTCGGCGGCAAGGAAGTCGTGCACGGCATCGACTTCCGGATGGCCGCCGGCGAGAAGCTTGCGCTCGTCGGCGAGTCCGGCTCGGGCAAGACGGTCACCGCGCTGTCGCTGCTGCGTCTGGTGCAGAACGCCGATCTTTCCGGCGCGGCCCGGCTTTTCGGCAACGGGCAGAAGGTGCAGAAGCAGCAAGGCCCGCGCGACCTGCTGGCTATTTCCGAGCGTGAGCTGCGTGGCATACGGGGCAAGGAGATCGCGATGATCTTCCAGGAGCCGATGACCGCACTGAACGCGCTTTACTCGGTCGGCGACCAGATCGCCGAGGTGCTCGAGCTGCACGAGGGGCTGTCGGCGCGCGCCGCGCACGAGGCCGCCGTCCAGTTGCTGGCCGACACCGGCATTCCTGAGCCGGCGCGGCGGGCGAGGGCGTTTCCGCACCAGCTCTCGGGCGGGCAGCGCCAGCGCGCGATGATCGCCATGGCGCTCGCCTGCAAGCCGCGCCTGCTGCTGGCCGACGAGCCGACCACTGCGCTCGATGTGACGGTGCGCGCGCAGATCCTGGACCTGCTGGCCGATCTTCAGCACAAGTACGGCATGGCGGTGCTGCTCATCACGCACGATCTGAACCTGGTCCGGCGTTTTGCCGATCGCGTGTGGTCATGGAGAGCGGCCACATCGTCGAGCATGGCGCGGTGGCGTCGGTGTTCGAGGCGCCGCAGCATCTCTATACGCGCAAGCTGATCGACAGCCATCCGGAACGCGACGTGGCGGCCGTGGCGGCGGATGCGGGCGCGGTGCCGCTGATCGAGGCCAAGGCGCTGCGCGTGAGCTATCCGGTGCCGAAGCCTGGTTTTGCCGGCTGGTTCAGCAAGGGCGAGTTCGTGGCGGTGCAGGGCGCCGACTTCCACATCGCACCCGGCGAGACGCTGGGCGTGGTCGGCGAATCGGGCTCGGGCAAGTCGACGCTGGCGCTGGCGGCGCTGGGGCTGTTGAAGCACCAGGGCGCGTTGACGGTCGCAGGCAAAGGGTGGGCGGTCGATCGCGCCTCCGATCTCGGTCTGCGCCGGGTGATGCAGGTGGTTTTCCAGGACCCGTTCTCGTCGCTTTCGCCGCGCATGACGGTGGAGCAGATCGTGGGCGAGGGGCTGCGGGTGCATGCGCCGGAGCTGGGCGTCGAGGCGCGCCGCACGCGCGCGCTGGCCGCGCTGGCCGACGTCGGGCTGACGGAGACGCAGTTTCCGTCGCTGCTCGATCGCTATCCGCACGAGTTCTCGGGCGGGCAGCGGCAGCGGCTGGCGATTGCCCGCGCGCTGATCGTCGATCCGCGGCTGCTGGTGCTCGACGAGCCCACCAGCGCGCTCGACGTCACTATCCAGAAGCAGGTGCTGGGCCTGCTGCAGCGGCTGCAGCGCGAGCGGGGGTTGAGCTACCTGCTCATCACGCACGACGTGGAGGTGATCCGCGCGATGGCGCACAAGGTCATCGTGATGAAGGACGGGGCCATCCTCGAAACAGGGCCGGTCGAGCGCGTGCTCGATGCGCCCGAGCATCCATATACGAAGAAGCTGGTGGCTGCCGCGCTGCTGGAATAAGACGGAGACGAGAAGAAAGATGTCGGAAATCGGACGCGACCGGCGCGGTGCGTGGCGCGCGGCGCTGGCCTGCATGGTCACCCTCGCGGTAGCGATGGGCCTGGGGCGCTTCGCCTTCACGCCCATGCTGCCCATCATGCTGCACGAGGGAAAGCTGGAGCTGGCTGCCGGCGGGGTGCTGGCATCGCTCAACTATCTGGGCTACTTCCTGGGAGCGGTGAGCTGCGCGGCGATCGGCATCAAGGCGTCGAGCATGGTGCGGGGCGGACTGGTGGCTACCGCTGCGCTGCTGGTCGAAATGGGGCTGCTGCACAGCTTCACGAGCTGGGGCGTGCTGCGCACGGCGGCGGGCGTGATGAGCGCATGGGTCTTCGTCTTTGCCTCGGGCTGGGGGCTGCGCCGGCTGGCCGAGACGAATGCGCCGACGCTGGCTGGGGTGATCTACACCGGGCCGGGGATCGGTATCGCGATGACAGGGCTGCTGGGTGGCGCGCTGGGGCGATGGGGCTCCGAGGCGGGCTGGATCGGGCTGGGCATCCTCGCGGTGGTGCTGATCGTGGTGATCTGGCGGGTGTTCGACGATGGCGAAGTGGTGCAGGCCGGTGGCACAGCGGCTGCGACGCCTGCTGCGCCGGTCCGTGTCGCGGGGCCGGACGACCGCAGCGACGCGATCTGGCTGGTCACGCTCTATGGGCTGGCCGGCTTCGGCTACATCATCACCGCCACGTTCCTGCCGGTGATCGCCCGGCAGGCGCTGCCGGGATCGTCCTGGCCGGATTTCTTCTGGCCGCTGTTCGGGGTGGCCATCATCCCGGGCGCGCTGATCGGGGCCAGGGCTCCGACGCACTGGGACAACCGGCTGCTGCTGGCCGTCGCCTACGCGCTGCAGGCTCTGGGCGTGGTGCTGTCGGTGGCGTGGCCGAGCATCGTCGGATTCGCGCTCGGCAGCCTGCTGCTGGGCATGCCATTCACCGCCATCACTCTTTTTGCGATGCGGGATGCGCGTCGGCTGCGCGGCAACGCGGCAGCCGGGCTGATCGGTTACGCGACGGCTTCCTATGGCGTAGGGCAGATCGTCGGCCCGCTGTTCGCCGCGCCGCTGGCACAGCGGACCGGATCTTTCCAGTTGCCGTTGCTGGTCGCGGCGGCGGCATTGGCACTCGGGGCGGCACTGTTTGCGTTCGTCTGGCTCAAATCGCGCCGCGCCGCCGCGGCAACTCCGCATTAGGGCGCCTGGGCGCCCAAAGGCCCTTCATTAATTGCACAAATAGCATATAATTCGAGGCTCACGACCAAACGGGCGGGTACCAACCGCCCGTTTTTTTTGGTCCATCCATTCCAGGCATTCATTCATGGCTATCTGGCATCCGTGGCGGGCGGATGGCAGGGCCGGGCAATTAAAAGGCGCTTTCGAACACGTGGCATTGCAGCAAATAGTGGAACAAACCGTGGCCGGCCTCGGCTACGACCTGGTCGAGATCGAACGTTCGGCCGGGGGATTGCTGCGCGTGACGATTGATTTGCCCTGGGAAGCCCCCACCTCAGAAGCTGTGGCCGCCGGCCTGCCGGAACCTTTCGTTACTGTCGAAGACTGCGAAAAGGTGACGCGCCAGTTGCAATTCGCGCTCGAGGTCGACGGCGTGGATTACAAGCGGCTCGAGGTTTCCTCGCCGGGTATTGACCGCCCGCTGCGCAATGAGCAGGATTTCGAGCGTTTCGTGGGCGAGGTGATCGACATCACGCTCAAGGTGCCAATGGGCGCCGCGGCGGCTGGCCAGGTGGCGGCCAACCGCAAGAAATTTCGCGGCACGCTGGAGCGGGCCGCACAGGTAGAGGGCGCCGGCGCCCCGGGCTGGCAGATCGTCTGGAGCGACGCGCCCGAGCCCAAGCCGGGTCAAAAGGTGAGCAAGAAGCGCGCGCCCGCAACGCTGCAGGCGCTCGGCTTTGCGCTGGACGAACTGCGCGAGGCGCGGCTCGCGCCAATTGTGGATTTCAAGGGCCGCAAGGCCAGAACCCAACCGGGTTTTTCGGATATTGACGACGGAACGCAGGTTCCGGACTGACCAGAGGAGTGGTGGCATGAATCGCGAAATGTTGATGTTGGTGGATGCGATCTCGCGCGAGAAGAACGTCGAGCGCGACGTTGTCTTCGGCGCGGTCGAGTCCGCGCTGGCGCAGGCCACCAAGAAGCTCCATCAGGGCGATGTGGACATCCGCGTCTCGGTCGATCGCGACAGCGGCGATTACGAAACCTTCCGCCGTTGGCACGTCGTGCCCGACGAGGCCGGCCTGCAGTTGCCCGACCAGGAAATCCTGCTGTTCGAGGCCAAGGAAGAAATGCCCGACATCGAAGTCGGCGAGTACATCGAAGAGGCTGTCGACTCGGTGCCCATCGGCCGTATCGGCGCCATGGCCGCCAAGCAGGTCATCCTGCAGAAGATCCGCGACGCCGAGCGCGAGATGCTGCTCAACGACTTCATGTCGCGCGGCGACAAGATCTTTGTGGGCACCGTCAAGCGCCTGGACAAGGGCGACATCATCGTCGAGGCCGGCCGTGTCGAAGGCCGCCTGCGCCGCAGCGAGATGATCGCCAAGGAAAACCTGCGCAATGGCGACCGCGTGCGCGCCATGATCATGGAAGTCGACCTGACGCTGCGCGGCGCGCCGATCATCCTGTCGCGCTCGGCGCCCGAGTTCATGATCGAGCTGTTCCGCCAGGAAGTGCCTGAAATCGAACAAGGCCTGCTCGAAATCAAGAGCTGTGCCCGCGACCCCGGTTCGCGCGCCAAGATCGCCGTGCTTTCGCACGACAAGCGCGTCGACCCGATCGGCACCTGCGTCGGCGTGCGCGGCACTCGCGTCAACGCCGTGACCAACGAGCTCGCCGGCGAGCGCGTGGACATCGTTCTATGGAGCGAAGACCCCGCCCAGTTCGTGATCGGCGCGCTGGCTCCGGCCAACGTCTCGTCGATCGTGGTCGACGAGGAAAAGCACGCCATGGACGTGGTGGTCGACGAGGAGAACCTCGCCATCGCCATCGGCCGCGGCGGCCAGAACGTGCGCCTGGCTTCCGACCTCACCGGCTGGAAGATCAACATCATGGACGCCAACGAGTCGGCCCAGAAGCAGGCGAGCGAAACCGACGCCAGCCGCAAGCTGTTCATGGAAAAGCTCGACGTCGACGAGGAAATCGCCGACATCCTCATTTCGGAAGGCTTCAACAGCCTCGAGGAAGTGGCCTACGTGCCGATCTCCGAAATGCTGGAGATCGAGGCTTTCGACGAAGACACCATCAACGAGCTGCGCGCGCGCGCCAAGGATGCGCTGCTGACCATGGAAATCGCCAAGGAAGAGGGCGTCGAGCCGCAGTCCGCGGTGTCGCAGGACCTGCGCGACCTCGAGGGCCTCGACCCCGAGCTGATTCCCAAGCTGCACGAAGCGGGCGTGAATACCCGTGACGACCTTGCCGACCTCGCGGTCGATGAACTCACCGAGATCACCGGCCAGAGCGCCGATGACGCCAAAGCCCTCATCTTGAAAGCCCGCGAACACTGGTTCGCCGGCCAAGAGTGATGGTCATGGAGGCACGAAACCAATATGTCCAGTACCACTGTCGCCGAGTTCGCGAACGAGCTCAAGAAGACTCCCGAAACCTTGCTTGACCAGCTCAAGAGCGCAGGCGTGCCCAAGGCGGCCGTCACCGACGCGCTCACCGAGGCCGACAAGCAGCGCCTGCTCGGCCATCTGAAGGCCAGCCACGGCACTGTGGAGCCCGAGCGCAAGAAGATCACGCTGACCAAGAAGTCGACCAGCGAGATCAAGCAGGCCGACTCCACCGGTCGCGCCCGCACCATCCAGGTCGAGGTGCGCAAGAAGCGCACCTTCATCCAGCGCGACGACGGCCACGTCGCCACGCCGGAGACCGCGCAGCACGTCGCTGAAGCGCCCGCTGCCGCGCCCGCCGCACCTCGCATCGACGAAGCCGAACTGGCCCGCCGCGAGGAAGAGGCGCGCCGCCAGGCCGAGCTGATCCGCCGCCAGGAAGAAGAGCTGGCCGAGAAGCGTCGCCAGCGCGAGGAAACCGAAGCCCGCGAACGCGAGCAGGCGGAGAAGGCCGAAAAGGCCGAGCAGGAAGCCGCGCGCGCCGCCGCCGAAGCAGCCGAGAAGAAGGCTGCCGCGGCAGCCGCTGCTGCTGCCGCGAAGCCGGCTGCTGCAGCTCCCGCGCCCGCCGTGGCCGCCGTTGCTGAACAGAAGGCGGCTGAGCAGAAGGCTGCAGAGGACAGCAAGCTCGCCGCCCAGGCTGCCGCTGCGCAGGCCAAGGAAGACGCGAAGGCCAAGGCCGCCGCCGAATCGAAGGCTCGCGCCGATGAGGAAGCCGCGCGTGCACGCGACCTGGATGAGCGCCGCCGCAAGGCCCTGGCCGAAGCCGAAGCCATCCGCGCCATGATGAACGCACCGGCCCGCGTGCTGGTGCCGCACAAGGCGCCCGAGAAGCCGCAGCCCGAGAAGGCCGGCGTCAAGGGCACCCTGCACAAGCCGACGGCTCCCGCCGCGCGTGCGGGCGCACCTGCCGCACCGGGCGCCGCAGCAGCACCCGGCGCTGCCGGTGCCGCTGGTGCCGGCAAGGAAGTCAAGTCCGCGAAGCTTTCTTCGAGCTGGGCTGGCGATCCTGCCAAGAAGAAGGAAATCAAGACCCGCGGCGATGCCAGCGGCGGTGTCGGCCGCGGCAACTGGCGCGGTGGTCCGCGCGGCCGCCGTGGCAACGACCGGGGAGGCCATGAAGAGCAGCACGTGCCGGCCGCACCGGTCGAGGCACGCGTGCTCGAGGTGCATGTGCCCGAAACCATCACTGTGGCCGAACTGGCGCACAAGATGGCCGTCAAGGCGCAGGAAGTCATCAAGCAGCTGATGAAGCTGGGCCAGATGGCGACCATCAACCAGTCGCTCGACCAGGACACCGCGATGATCCTGGTGGAGGAAATGGGCCACAACGCGGTGGTTGCCGCGCTGGACGACCCGGAAGCCTTCACCGACGAGGACGTGTCGGCGCAGATCGCCGAAGCCCTGCCGCGCGCCCCGGTCGTGACCGTCATGGGTCACGTCGACCACGGCAAGACCTCGCTGCTGGACTACATCCGCCGCGCCAAGGTCGCCGCGGGCGAAGCCGGCGGCATCACGCAGCACATCGGTGCCTACCACGTGGAAACCGAGCGCGGCATGGTGTCCTTCCTCGACACCCCGGGTCACGAGGCCTTCACGGCCATGCGTGCCCGCGGTGCGCAGGCCACCGACATCGTGATCCTGGTGGTGGCGGCCGACGACGGCGTCATGCCCCAGACCAAGGAAGCCATCAAGCACGCGAAGGCGGCTGGTGTGCCGATCGTGGTCGCGATCAACAAGATCGACAAGCCCGACGCCAACCTGGACCGCGTGAAGCAGGAACTGGTGGCCGAGGAAGTCGTGCCCGAAGAGTACGGCGGCGACGTTCCGTTCGTCGGCGTGTCGGCCAAGACCGGCCAGGGCATCGACGACCTGCTCGAACAGGTGCTGCTGCAGGCCGAAGTGCTGGAACTCAAGGCGCCGGTGGATGCCGCCGCCAAGGGCCTGGTCATCGAAGCCCAGCTCGACAAGGGCCGCGGCCCGGTCGCCACCGTGCTGGTGCAGTCCGGCACGCTCAAGACCGGCGACGTGGTGCTGGCCGGCTCGACTTACGGCCGCGTTCGCGCCATGCTGGACGAAGACGGCAAGTCGACCAAGGCCGCGGGCCCCTCGATCCCGGTCGAGATCCAGGGCCTGACCGAAGTGCCGCAGGCGGGCGACGAGTTCATGGTGATGAGCGACGAGCGCCGTGCGCGCGAAATCGCCACCTACCGTGCCGGCAAGTTCCGCAACACCAAGCTGGCGAAGGCGCAAGCCGCGAACCTGCAGAACATGTTCACCGACCTGTCGGCCGGCGAAGTGCAGACGCTGCGCATCATCATCAAGGCCGACGTGCAGGGCTCGCAGGAAGCGCTGGCGCAATCGCTGCTCAAGCTGGCGACGGACGAGGTCAAGGTGCAGGTGGTGTACGCGGGCGTGGGTGGTATCAGCGAAAGCGACATCAACCTCGCCATCGCCTCCAAGGCGGTCGTGATCGGCTTCAAC
>Ga0207639_10003771_pt1 | contig 10197 bp, 9 predicted proteins | sample KBSCornC32_FD_184299 | JGI IMG/M metagenome (GOLD analysis project Ga0207639, IMG submission 184299) | Corn rhizosphere microbial communities from Kellogg Biological Station, Michigan, USA - KBS Corn C3-2 (SPAdes) (version 2) | ecosystem: Host-associated > Plants > Roots > Rhizosphere > Soil ...
CGACCGCACGAAGGACGGAAAGATCCTGCAGCGCAACTTCGGCGGCCATCGTTACCCGCGCCTCGCCCACGTCGGCGATCGGACCGGGCTCGAGATGATCCGGACCTTGCAGGACCACGGCATCCACCGCGGGATCACCGTGTACATGGAGCACACGGTCACGACGTTGCTGAAGGACGGCGAGCGCGTCGTCGGCGCCTTCGGCTACGACCGCGAGCGCGGGTTCGCGCGCGTCTTCCGGGCCGGCGCCGTGGTGCTGGCCACCGGCGGCATCGGCCGCGCCTTCAAGATCACCTCGAACAGCTGGGAGTACACCGGCGACGGGCACGCGCTGGCGTACCACGCCGGTGCCGAGCTGATGGACATGGAGTTCGTCCAGTTCCACCCGACCGGCATGGTCTGGCCGCTCAGCGTGAAGGGCATCCTGGTGACCGAGGGCGTGCGCGGCGAGGGTGGGGTGCTGCGCAACAAGGACGGCAAGCGGTTCATGTTCGACGACATCCCGGAGAACTACCGCAACCAGACCGCCAAGGATCCCGAGGAGGGCTGGCGCTATACCCAGGGCGACAAGTCGGCGAACCGGCCGCCCGAGCTGCTGACGCGCGACCACGTCGCCCGCTGCATCAACCGCGAGGTGCGCGCCGGCCGCGGCAGCCCGCACGGCGGGGTCTTCCTCGACATCGCGTGGATCAAGGAGAAGCTCCCCAACGCGCGCGAGCACATCAAGAAGAAGCTGCCGAGCATGTACCACCAGTTCATGCAGCTCGCCGGGCTCGACATCACGGTCGAGCCGATGGAGGTGGGCCCCACCACGCACTACGTGATGGGCGGCGTGCGCGTCGACGGCGACACTCAGATGTCGACGGTCCCGGGCCTGTTCGCGGCCGGCGAGGTCGCGGCGGGCCTGCACGGGGCGAACCGGCTGGGCGGCAACTCGCTGTCGGATCTGGTCGTCTTCGGCAAGCGGGCCGGCGAGCACGCGGCGAAGTTCGCGAAGGAGCGCGGCGCCGGCACCGTCCGTCCCGATCAGATCGAGGCAGCCGCGCGCGGCCTTCTGGAGCCGTTCGAGCGCGGCGCGTCCGCCTCGGGCGGCGGCGAGGGCCCTTACAAGGTCCAGTACGAGCTTCAGGACATGATGCAGGAGAAGGTCGGCATCGTGCGCAACGAGGGGGACATGCAGGCGGCCCTGGCCGGCATCGAGGCCCTGAAGGCGCGTGCGGCCAAGGTCGGCGTGATCGGAAACCGCGAGTACAACCCCGGCTGGCACACGGCCATGGATCTGCCGAACCTGCTCACGTGCTCGGAGGCCGTCACCCGGTGCGCCATCGAGCGCAAGGAGAGCCGCGGCGGCCACTTCCGCGAGGACTTCGAGCAGAAGGATCCGAAGTTCGCCTCGTTCAACAACATCGTGAAGAAGGGGCCGGACGGCAACATGCGGCTCGAGCGGCGGCCGATCCCCGAGCTGCGCGCCGACCTGAAGCAGATCATCGAGGAGAACAAGTAAATGTCCAAGGCCACGTTCCGGATCTGGCGGGGCGACGCCAAGGGCGGCGAGCTGCGCGACTACGTGACCGAGGCGGGCGAGGGCATGGTGGTCCTCGACGCCGTCCACGCCATCCAGGCCGATCAGGCCAACGACATGGCGGTGCGCTGGAACTGCAAGGCGGGCAAGTGCGGGTCGTGCTCGGCCGAGATCAACGGCATGCCCAAGCTGATGTGCATGACGCGGCTGTCGGACCTGGATCTGACCCAGCCAGTCACCATCGAGCCGATGCGCGCGTTTCCGAGCATCCGCGACCTGGTCACCGACGTGTCCTGGAACTTCCGCGTGAAGAAGACCATCACGCCGTTCACGCCGCGCCCGGCGGACGCCTCCGACGGGACGTGGCGGGTCGATCAGGCCGACGTCGAGCGGCCGCAGGAGTTCCGGAAGTGCATCGAGTGCTTCCTGTGCCAGGACGTCTGCCACGTCATCCGTGACCACGGCAAGAACGACGAGTTCATCGGTCCCCGGTTCCTGGTTTACACCGCTGCGCTCGAGATGAACCCGATCGACAGCGCGGATCGCGTGTCCGACCTGAAGCACAAGCACGGGATCGGCTACTGCAACATCACGAAGTGCTGCACCAAGGTCTGCCCGGAGCACATCACGATCACCGACAACGCCATCATCCCGCTGAAGGAGCGGGTGGCCGATCGGTTCTATGATCCGGTGAAGCGCCTGTTCCGCGTGTTCCGCGGCGGTTGAGGCGGTACGACCGCGGGTTGCCTTTCGGGTATTCGCCCGCGGTGTGGGATGAAGTCGGTCCGTTCGCGACAGTCGACGTCGAGTACGTCCGGAAAGCGTGACCCCTTGCCCTGAAGGGTTCAAAGGGCGGACAGAATCTGTCGACTTGATGGCGTCACCCCCAAGAAGGGCAGCAGCCATGCAGGTCACGACGCTCACGCACTCTCTTTCGGGAGGCTGGTCCTCCCGGCCGTTCCCGCTCCTCGACTCTGAAGACACGCTCGTCACGATCTTCGGAGCTCCGGGTCGCGGCGAGAATCCTGGCGCCATTCACGAGCTGCTCCGCGCTTACCCGCGCGCGCAGGTGATCGGCTGCTCGACCGCCGGCGAGATCGCGGGCTCGTCGATCCTCGACGACAGCCTCTCGGTCGCCGTGTGTCGCTTCGAACGAACGCGGCTGCGTTCCGCGTGCGCGCGCGTCTCGGGTGGCGGCGGCTCGCGCCAGGCCGGTGTGACGATCGGCGAGGCCTTGCTCGCCGACGATCTGCGGGCCGTCCTGGTGATCTCCGACGGGATCGGCGTCAACGGCAGCGAGCTGTTGCGCGGCCTGAACGATCTCCTGCCCGCGACGGTGGTGGTCACGGGGGGCCTGGCGGGCGACGGCGACCGCTTTCAGCGGACCTGGATCCTCGCCGACGGGGGGCCCGCGGCGGGCTTGGTGTCGGCCGTCGGCTTCTATGGAGACCACCTGCAAGTCCGCCACGGCTCGCGAGGCGGCTGGGACACCTTCGGGCCCGAGCGCGTGATCACGCGTTCGGCCGGGAACGTCCTCTACGAGATCGACGGCCGGCCCGCCCTCGCGCTCTACAAGGAGTACCTCGGTGAGCGTGCCAAGGAGCTCCCGGCGGCGGCCCTGCTCTTCCCCCTCGCGCTCCGGCGCCGGCGGGGCGACGACAAGAGCCTGGTTCGCACCATCCTCTCGATCGACGAGGACGCTCAGTCGATGACGTTCGCCGGTGACGTGCCGGAGGGCAACCTGGCGCGGCTCATGCGCGCCAACTTCGATCGCCTGATCGGGGGCGCCTCGGAGGCGGCGCAGGTCACGGCGCGGGGCGAGCACCACGCCGGCCCCAGCCTCGCGATCGCCATAAGCTGCGTCGGCCGGCGACTGGTGCTGGGCCAGCGCGCCGAGGAGGAGGTGGAGGCCGCGCGCGAGGCGTTGCCCAGGGGAACGGAGCTGGTCGGCTTCTACTCGTACGGCGAGATCTCGCCCTACGCCAGCGGCCGTTGCGACTTGCACAACCAGACGATGACGCTCACCCACTTCGAAGAGTCATGAGCGCCGGCCCGCCGTCCTCGCGCCACCGCCATCTGGCGCGGCAGTTGCGGAAGCTGGGGTTGGAGGACGAGGCGTCGCCTCCCGACGCGGCGGCGTGGCGCGCCTTCCTGGAAGGGGTGAACCGGACCTACGAGGAGATCGACCTGGAACGCTACACGCTCGAGCGATCGGTCGCGGTCTTCGAGCGCGAGATGGAGGAGTTGAACGAGAAGCTCGCAGCCGAGCGAGACCAGCTGCGTCTGATCTTCGAGGCGGCCCCGGTGGGCATCATTCGATGCGAGCTGGACGGTCGGGTGGCGATGGCCAACCCGGCGCTCGAAAAGATGCTGGGTTACACCCAGGCGGAGATCCTCGCGCTCGGTCCGGGGCCGCTGGTCCACGCCGACGATCGCGACGAGGTGGTGACGGCCTTGCGAGCGGCGGTCTCGGGTCGAGGGCGCGAGCCCTACACCGCGACCCGGCGCTTTCTGCATCGGAGCGGGGCCACCGTGTACACCCGCCTCTCGGTCTCGGTGGCCACCGACGTCGAGCAGCGCCCGCTGTTCACGCTGGCGGTCGTCAAGGACGTCTCGGAGATGATCCGCCTTGAGATGGAGCTGCGTCATTCCCAGAAGCTGGAGTCGGTGGGGCGGCTCGCTGCCGGCATCGCCCACGAGATCAACACGCCCATCCAGTTCGTCGGCGACAGCGTGCGGTTCGTCCGTGAGGCCGTGGACGACTTCGTGTCCATCGTGGGCGGCTACCAGAAGCTGAGAGCCGAGCTGGAGGCCGATCCGCGCTGGGCCCCGGAGGCGGCGCGGCTGGCCGAGCTGGAGGACGCGGTGGACGTCGCGTACGCGATCGAGAACGTGCCGGCGGCGGCCGAGCGCTGCCTGGACGGTCTGCAACGGGTGACGACCATCGTCAGATCGATGAAGGAGTTCGCCCACCCCGACGCCCGCGAGAAGAGCCCGTGCGATTTGAACCGCGCGCTGCAGACGACGCTGGCCATCGCGCGCAACGAGTACAAGTACGTCGCCGACGTCGAGACGGACCTCGGCGAGCTGCCGCCGGTCCTCGGCCACGGGGGCGAGCTGAACCAGGTCTTCCTCAACCTGGTGGTCAACGCCGCGCACGCCATCGGCGACGTGGTCCGGGGGACCGATGGCCGGGGGACCATTCGGATCAAGACCCGGCGCGACGGCGACGACGCGGTGATCGAGATCGGCGACACGGGCACGGGCATCCCGGCGGCGGTGCAAGATCGCATCTTCGAGCCGTTCTTCACCACCAAGGAGGTGGGCCGGGGCACAGGGCAGGGCCTGGCCATCAGCCGGTCGGTGGTGGTCGACAAGCACGGTGGCTCGCTGACGTTCGTGACCGAGACGGGGAGGGGGACGACGTTCGTCATCCGTCTGCCGCTGGACGGCGCGCGGCGGATGGCCGCCTGACGCTCACGGCTCGAGTTACGTCTCGAATCACATCTCGACGTACGCGCGCTTCGCCGGCACCGAGACCAGCTTGCGCTCGGGCAGGACCAGCGCCGTCAGCGAGCGTCCGTACACGCACCCCGTGTCGAGGCCCGTCGCGAACGGATGCTGCTGCAGCCCGCGGACGGCGTCGTGGCCGAACACGACGTGCTGAGGGCCGGGCCACCGCGACCCCCACGGCACGCCGTCCCGGACGCGCTTCGAAGGCTCACCGTCCGGCGTGATGCTGCGCAGGTTCAGCAGCAAGTGGCGCGGCTGTGCGTGCAGCGGCACCCCTGGGACGAAGCCGGCGTGCACCACCAGCGTCGCCAGCTTCGGGATCGAGAGGTAGAGCGGCAGGCGTTCCAGGAACCGCCAGTCGTCCAGGCTCAGGTGGGCCGCCACGTGAGCGTGGGCGCCGGGCTCGCCGGCGCGCGCCGCTTCGACCGCGCCGGCCGCCCGCAGCGACAGCACCTTCGCGTCGTGGTTGCCGAGCACGGCTTCGAAGCCGCGCTCCCGCGCCAGCGCCACCACGCCCACGGAGTCCGGCCCTTTGGCCACGAGATCTCCGACCAGGATCACGCGGTCGGCGGACGGATCGACGCTCAGCTCCTCGAGGAGGGCGATCAGCTCGTCGAGGCAGCCATGGACGTCGCCCACGAAGATCGTGCGAGCCGACTCGCGCGCGCGCCGGAACGGTTCAGGGGACATTCGCGGCGAGGTGTTGTCGGAGCTCGTCGGTGGCGCCGCGCACCGCGTGGGCCAGCGCCTCTTGCTCCATGTCGGTCTGCATGCCGGAGCGGAACGTGGCGACCCGTCGTTCGACGGTGGCCTCGCCGGTGCTCATCACGATGATGGCGCCGCTCGAGCCGGCGCTGAGGATCAGCTCCACCCCGCAGGTGACCGAGACCAGCGGGCCCCTGGTCGTCAGATCGAGGACCCGAATGGCCCCGTCGATCGCGAAGCCGCGCGCCGCGCGCCCCCGGAAGCTCTCGACCTCGCGCGCGACGAAGCGGCGCATGTGCTCGCGCAGGTGGACCGAAGCCTTGTGGGTCTTGTCGCCCATCGGTTTGACCTGAATTGTACCCGCTCCCAGGGGGGGAGCGCCGGCCACAGCCGCCGCTCCGCCCGGCCGATCGGCCAGCGCCGCCAGCGCGGCGGCCGCCGACCGGCGCACGAAGGCGTCGCGGTCGCGGGTCGCGCCCTCCAGCCGCTTGCGGGCGGAAGGATCGCCGATCATCCCCAGCGCCCGCGCCGCGACGGCGCGCACGGGCGGGCTGGGATCATCGAGCGCACGGATCAGGTGAGGCGTGGCGCGGGGCTCGCCGCGGCGGCCGAGCACCAGCGCCGCCTGCGCGCGCACCTTGTACGACTGCGCCTCCGCGAGTATGGCCGTCGCCTCGGCGAACGGGTCGGTCCCCGCGCCGGGCGCGCTGCCGCCGGTCAGGAGCGCGAGCATCACCGCCGCGAGCGGGCCCATGACCCGCCTCCACGCACCGGTCCGCCACGAGCGTTCCAACGTACCCGAGGATCGCTCGGGTCGGCCAGCCCGTCAACGACCTGAGCGCCTCGACCCGCGGCACGCGATCCGGCGGCGACGAAGGCCTCCGCCGGACGTCCGCCGGCGTCCGCCGGATCTGTGCCGAGGTCTTTACTTCGGTCCGGCGGCGCGTTCTTCGGGAGTCGGGCTGTCGATCTTGCCCTTGGCCGCGTCCGAGTCCTCGTGGCCGGTGTCGATCGAGCGCTTGAAGTTCTTGATGGCCTTCCCCAGGCCGTCACCCAGGGCCGGGAGCTTGGTGGCGCCGAAGACGACAGTGACGATGACCAGGATCATGACGAGCTCGCCCATTCCAAGTCCGAATGGCATCAGGTACCTCCGTTTCGGGGGCTCAATCTAGCACCTTCATCCGCGGTACGCCCGGTGGGGCCGGGCTTTTATGGCGTCGGTTTCACGATTTCCGTCGCTGGCTTGCCTCTGCCGCGCGGCGCGGTGCGCCTGACCGCCAGAGCACCCGGACGCCCCTCAGAACCGCGTCCAGGCCGAGACGCCCGCCGGCGACAGCGTGAGGCCGACCGGGGGCCTGAGCGGAGCGCGTCGCGGTTCGTTGGAAGCGCGGCTCGCTCCAGAGCCAGGGGGCGAGGAGGGCGTCAAGGTCAGCGCGAGGACGCCCAGGGCTCCCGCTACGGCCCCCGCGCCGAGCCAGAGTCCCCCCTGCAAGCCAGTCGAGTAGAGCCTGGTGCAGCCGGTCGCCTCGTCTGCGAACTTGCCACAAGACGTCTGGCCGCTACGGGAGAGGTAGTACACGCCCGTGCCGATCGCGCCGGCGGCCGCGGCGAAGGCGACCCAGGGCGCGACCCGCAGCCACAGGGGCGGACCCTGGTCGGCGTGGTCCTGGCCAGCTCGCAGGTCCACGCCGGCTGGCGGGGGATAAGCGATGGTCCTGGCGGATGAGGCGGAGACGGCGGACGGCCGGGGGGTGCGGTCGAACGTCGCCTTCAGCGCCGAGGCCGCGATGTTCGTGGCCTCCACGACGTCGTGCTCGGTGCAGATCTCGCACGTGTCCTGCCGTGAGAGCGCCACCGTCCCGGTCGAGCCGTCGACCAGGTCGAGGTGCACCCGGTACGTGCTGCCCTCGATCACGCACGTGCCGCGCAGAAGGTACTGGGCGCCGCTCGCGCGGGCGACCTGCTGGAGGCACGTCGGTCCGTCGCAGGAGCCGGCCGGGCGGGCCGTCAGCTCGCGCCCCACGACGGTGGCTCCCGAGGCCGTCAGGCCCGCGGCGGCGGCGGCGTCCAGCTGGGTCGCCAGCGTCGGCGGAAGCGAGGCCGGTCCGATCCCGACCACCCCGAATCTGGAGCCGGATGCCGGGGCTCCCGGCGACGACGACGGAGATCCCGCGGGAGGCGGGGCCAGCTTGGCGGTGGCGGGCGCCGTCCCCGCGGCAGCGGTGGCGGCCGGCGCGGAGATCGGCGGCGGCGTCGGGCTCGGTGGCGGCGTCGTGGCGCCCGCAGCAGAGGAAGGAGGGGGCGACGTCGGCGAGGGGGCGTTCGCCGCTCCGGTCGGGCGGGCTGCGCTGACGGAGGCGGCGGTCGCCGCGAACACGAGCGCGGTCCCGAGGGTCGAGGAGCGACGAGGACGGATCACCTCCGCGATGCTCGGGAGATTCGGGGTGATTGTCAACAATCCGCTCGGGGGTCGAGAGGCCAGGAGACCAAGACACCAAGAAACATTGATCGCCTGCGGCTTCGTCACGTAGATCTCGCACATGCGCGCAGCAGCCCGTGAACGAAGTTTGTCCCCGACGAAACTGGCGGAGCCCATTTCGTCGAGGTCCGACTTCGTCCGCGGACCGCTTGGAGGTCCTCGCTGAGCCCCCCGATGCTCCTGCCCCCTCGCGCGCGGGACGAGCTGCGGGCGCTCGGCTGGGACGACCACTTCGCGTCGGCCCTGGCGGCGCTGGAGGCCGAAGACGAGCCGGGACCGGCGGGCGCGCGCGCGCCGATCCGGATCCCGGCGCGCGTCTTCGCCGACGGGCGCGGCGTGCTCACGCTCTCCGACGGCCGCGGCCAGTGGCAGTCGCGCGTGTCGGGCCGCCTGCGCCACCAGGCGCGCGGCAACGCCGATCTCCCGGTGGTGGGCGACTGGGTCCTCACGCGCGCCGACGACGAGCAGCCGGGCGCGGTGGTGCATGCGCTCCTTCCGCGCCGCACGCGCGTGGCCCGCAAGGTGGCCGGCGACCGCCCCGACGAGCAGGTCCTGGCCGCCAACGTCGACGTGGTCGTCATCGTGATGGGCCAGGACGGCGATCTGAACCCGCGGCGGCTCGATCGTTATCTGACGCTGATCCGGCAGGGCGGCGCCACCCCGCTCGTGCTGCTCAGCAAGGCGGATCTGGCGGTCGCCGCCGGACGAGCGGCGCCCGTGCTGTCGTCCCTGGCGGCCGAGGTGACGGTCGTCTCCGCGTGCCTGCTGTCCGGCGAGCTGCCCCCGCCCCTGCTGGCCGAGCTGGGCCCGGGGCGCACGCTCGCCCTCGTCGGCTCGTCGGGGGCCGGCAAGTCCACCCTCGTCAACCGGCTGCTGGAGAGCGACACCCAGCGGACCGCCGCCGTGCGGGCCTCCGATGATCGGGGCCGCCACACGACCACCCACCGGCAGATGTTCTCGCTGCCGGGCGGCGCCCTCGTCATCGACACGCCGGGGTTGCGCGAGATCCAGCTCACCGACGCGGGGGAGGAGGACGAGGTCTTCCCGGACGTCCTGGCCTTCGCCGCCGACTGCCGCTTCCGTGATTGCCGCCACGAGCGCGAGCCGGACTGCGCCGTGCGCGCCGCCGTGGCCGACGGCCGCCTGTCGAGCGAGCGCTTCGACCGCTACCGCCGCCTGGCCGCCGGCGTCCCGGCGCGCCGCCGCCGGCGCGGGCATTCCTGACGACGACCGGACGTCCCAGCTCATCCGGGGGCGCCGGCCCTGACTTTCGGGACCTAAAGTCAGGGGAGGAAGGCGCCGATTTCCTGACAATGGCTTTCCCTGTCGAGCCGGACGACTCTTCGGTCGTCGATCCCGTTCCGGCGGAGTCCACGTTGCCGGAGGACGCGCCGGCGCATCGACCCACGCCGATCGTCGTTCCAGCCCGCGGCCGCGTCGATCGCCAGCGTCGCTCCACCGTGGTCTCGCCGATCCCCGCCATGCTGGCGGCGTCCATGCGGCCCGAGGGCCAGCCGCCGGGCCGCCGCCCTCGAGCTTCGGTGCCGGAGGGGATTCCCATCGCGGCCGGCGTCGGGCAGACCACGTCGCGCATCTCCGACCAGGACCAGGCCGACCTGCTCGGTGACGACGAGCAGAGCGATGGCGAGCCCGACTACGTGGTCGAGATCGAGCAATCCAAGCCCGACCCGGCCTGACCTCGATTCCCCGTCGTCCCCGTCATCGCGCCTCGCCCGTCCCGATCCGGGCGAGCAGCTCGTCCACCCGGCGCGACAGCCGTTCGAGATCACCGTCGTTGTCGATGACGTGGGTCGCGAGGCGTCGCTTCTCGCTCATGGGCGCCTGCGCCGCCATGCGGGCGCGCACGTGCTCGGGGGTGCTTCCGTCCCGCGCGACGACGCGGCGGACGCGCTCGTCCTCCGGCGCGTCGACCACCACGAGCTCGTCGAAGTCTCGCTGGCGGCTCGCCTCGATCAGC
>Ga0207639_10003782_pt1 | contig 10188 bp, 6 predicted proteins | sample KBSCornC32_FD_184299 | JGI IMG/M metagenome (GOLD analysis project Ga0207639, IMG submission 184299) | Corn rhizosphere microbial communities from Kellogg Biological Station, Michigan, USA - KBS Corn C3-2 (SPAdes) (version 2) | ecosystem: Host-associated > Plants > Roots > Rhizosphere > Soil ...
CTTGCCTGCATCGAGGATGACATCCGGCTGGCGGCCTAGAACCCACGCCAGGCGATCTGGCAGAATATTCGCCCCTCGGGGGGCCGCAAACAGAAGTGGACATTGCCGTTACAACCAAACCCGATTTGTTGATCGTCGATGACGACCCGCTGATCACGGACACACTGGACTTCGTGCTCGGGCGGGATTTCAATGTGTATGTCGCCGAGTCACGCGCACAGGTAAAGAGCCTCATGCGGCAGCTGGAGTCACCACCCGAGCTCGCCCTCGTCGATCTCGGTCTGCCACCGACGCCGCATCGGCCCGACGAAGGGTTCCGGCTGATCAACGAATTGCTTGCGCTGTCGCCGGACATCAAGATCCTCGTACTGTCGGGCCAGAACGACGAGAACAACGCGCGCCATGCCCGCGCGCTTGGCGCGATCGAATTCGTAGCCAAGCCGTGCGAGCCACAACGGCTCAAAGAGCTTCTGCTCAAAGCCCGGACCATCACCGCGGCCGAGCGCATCGCCGAGGCCGGGGATGTCGGCATCGTCGGCAGCGGTCCGGCCATTGCCAAGCTCAAACAGCAGATCCGCCAATACGCGGACTCTCCGTTTCCCGTGTTGATCGAAGGCGAGTCCGGCAGCGGCAAGGAATTGGTCGCGGCTTCCCTGCACCGGCAAAGTCCGCGCGCGATGAAGCCGTATCTGGCACTCAATTGCGCGGCAATCTCGCCCAATCTGGTCGAAGCCACACTGTTCGGACATGCCAAAGGTTCTTTTACCGGAGCGAGCACCGCCCGCGCCGGCTACTTCGAAGACGCCAGGGACGGCAGCTTGTTTCTGGATGAGATCGGCGAGCTGCCGCTCGAGCTGCAGTCCAAACTGCTGCGCGTTCTGGAAAACGGCGAATATCAGCGCGTCGGCGAAACGCAGAGCCGGCAAAGCCAGGCGCGCGTGATCGCAGCAACCAACCGCGATCTGCGCCAGGAAGTCAAAGCCGGTCGCTTCCGCGCCGACCTCTACCACCGACTGAGCGTGTTCGCAGTGACCGTGCCGCCTTTGCGCGAGCTCGGCGACGACAAGCGCAGGCTGCTTAGTCATTTCTCGGATTTCTACTCGCAACAAAGCGGTGCCGCTCCATTCGAACTGGATGCGCGCGCCGAACAGCTCTGGATGGACTACGCGTTTCCGGGCAACGTGCGCGAGCTGCGCAACATCGTCATCCGCCTCACCACCAAGTACGCGGGCGAAACGGTCAACAGCGAGCAGCTGGTGGCCGAGCTCGATCCCGAACAGGGACAGTCGGTGGCGAGCGAACCGCTGCCCGGCATCGACCATCGGGGTGCCGTAGATGCCGCCAAACGCCAACTCCAGGCGCAAAAGAACTTCAGTCTCGATGCAACGCTGCAGCGGCTGGAGCGCAGCTACATCGAAGCCGCGTTGGCACTGACGAACGGCAATCTCAGCCAGGCTGCCAAGCTGCTCGGCGTGCATCGGACGACCTTGTACAGTCGCATGCAAAGCTACGGCGGCCCAGCCATGACAATTCGCAACCCGGTCGATCAGTAACCCATTCGCCAAATGTATTACGCGTTCTTCGGCCTCACTCAGCCGCCCTTCAAAATCACCCCCGACACCGATTTCTTCTTCGAGGGTGGCAACCGCGGCGCCGTGCTCGAGGCTCTGATCTACGCGATTACGCAGGGCGAAGGAATCATCAAGGTCACAGGCGAGGTCGGCAGCGGCAAAACCATGCTGTGCCGGGTCTTGCAAGCGCGCCTGCCCAGATCGGTCGAGACGGTGTATCTCGCGAATCCGAGCGTCTCGCCCGAGGAGATTTTGCACGCGATTGCGTTCGAGCTGCAGTTGCCGATCGCGCGTGATGCGGGCCGTCTGGTCGTCATGCACGCGCTCAACGAATATCTGCTCGCGCGGCACGCCGAGGGACGGCAGGTCGTGATCTTCGTCGAAGAATCGCAAGGTATGTTGCTGGCGACACTGGAGGAGATTCGGCTGCTGTCCAATCTCGAGACGAAGCAGCACAAGCTGCTGCAGATCGTCTTGTTCGGCCAGCCGGAGCTCGACGAGAACCTGCGCAAGCCTGAGATCCGGCAACTGCGCGAGCGCATCACGCACAGCTTCTCGCTCGGCCCGCTGAACGCCGACGAGGTGCGGTCTTATATCGCCTTTCGCCTGCGCGCGGCCGGCTATCACGGACCTGATCTATTCAGCCCGAGTGTCGTCCGCTATATGACTAGCGCAACCGGGGGGCTGACACGTCGCATCAATATCGTGGCGGACAAAGCTTTGCTTGCTGCGTTCGCCGAAAACACGCACAACGTGAGCGCGAAGCATGTGCGCGCTGCGATCCAGGACAGCGAGTTCAGCGGCGCAGGTCGCAAGCGCCGATGGCTTGCTCCAGCTGCCGCTTTCCTGCTTGGCGCGTTGGCTGTGGCTGGGTTGTACTGGATCTATCAGCATCTGACCATGGAGGCTGCGGCGCGGCCGCGAGCGGCAACCGCGACTATTGTGAGACCCGTCACGGCGCTCCCTAAACCGGTCGTTGCCGAGTCGGCGCCAGCCCCGGCCCCGGAATCGACCGCGCCAGTCACCGCAGCGCATTCACCACTGCAGCATCCAGTCGGGGCACGTGCTGCCGACGCAACGCAAACGCCTTCCACCGCTGTTGTCATCCCCTCGACAAGCGTTCCTGCCGAGAGCCATTCGACGCCGGTTGCGCCGGACCGCGACGCGGACCGCCTGAAGCTGAGCGCTACGCTGTCCCCGCATAGCGACCTGTTGGAACAGCGCTTGCTTGCGACGGAGCGCTGGCTGGATGAGGCCGAGGGTGGCACGTACAGCATCCAGCTGCTCGGGTCGAACGATCCCGCGCTGTTGAGGCACTATTTCGAAACCCTTTCCAAATATATTGAAATAGAAAAGGTTTTTGTGTACCGTACCCTGGCGAACCAGCAGCCGTCCCTGACCGTTATGTTCGGTGCTTTCGACCGGCGCGCCGACGCCGTTAAATCGCTTGAGGCGCTACCCGACGAGCTCAAAATAAACCGACCCTACATCCGTACGGTACAGGGCATTCGTTCCGAAATCGGCTTGAGGAAACCGTCCTGAGTACGGTCCTCAGCCATCAGTCTGACTGGGGCGTGACGTGTCTGCGCTCGGGCCACACAACACACAGAGACTCCAGGGACTAAGCAAACATGCACAATCCGGCTCTGGCCCGCCGCGGAGACACGGTGGAGGCTCGATTGATCGACAATCACTCGACGGGAAAGTCCCTCATCGGGTTACGCTTGTGTGGCTGCGCTGCAGGATTCGCTCTGGCATTTCTGCTTGGGGCTTGCGCTTACAAGCCCACGCTGCCGCCTTCCGAAGGTCATCTCACACGCGAGTCGGTTCCGCCGGCTGAGGAGAAGATCCTTCCGCCGGTGACCAACAGCACCTACGTTCCACCGCCGAAGCCTCGCGCGAAGGCGGCGACGTACAGCGTCGTTGTGCATGAGGTTCCGGTCAAAGAGCTGCTGCTCGCGCTCGCGCGCGACACCAAGGAGAACATCGACATTCATCCTGGCCTGCAGGGATTGGTCAGTCTGAATGCCATCGATGAGACTCTGCCCGCGATCCTCGATCGCGTCTCGCGCCAGGTGAACATGCGCTACCGCCTTGAGGGCAGGACGATCGTGGTCTCCCCGGACACGCCTTATCTCAAGACCTACAAAGTCGACTACGTCAATATGACGCGTGACACGACGTCCACAATCGCGGTCAATGGACAGATTACGAGCGGCGGTGGTGCCGGCGTCAGTGCTCCCGGTGGCGGCACCTCGAGTACGTCGGTGGAAACCAAGAGCAAGAACAATTTCTGGGAAGTGCTGCAGCAGAATGTCCAGAGCATCCTGAGCTATACCAGAGCACTGGCGCAGAGCGCGGAAGACAGGCAAGCAAGAGCAGAATCGGCACGCGCCGCGCGCGAGGAAAAGCTCGCGCAGGCCGAAGCGGTGGCGCGAGCCGGCCAAAATGCCTCGAACTTGTTCCAGACCGTTTTCGGCTCTTCACCCGCTGCCGCAGTGACCGACAAGCAGGACATCGTGATCAACCAGATCGCCGGCACCATGTCGGTCATGGCGACGGAACGCCAGCATCAGCTCGTTCAGCAATACCTGGACGCCATCGGCTCGTCATCGCAACGTCAAGTGCTGATCGAGGCAACCATCGCCGAAGTAACGCTATCCAAGACCTATCAGGCCGGAGTGGACTGGAGCAAAGTTACCTTGAACGGCGGCGGCTTCAGTTTCACTCAGCAACTGCTGGGGGTGGTCGGCCCGCCGGGCGGTGGCCCTCCGACCGGTCTTGCCGTCGGCTACGCGAACAATTCGCAAAACAACGTCACCGCCACGGTCAAACTGCTCGAGCAATTCGGCAACACGCGCGTTTTGTCGAGCCCGAAACTGATGGCGATGAACAACCAGACCGCTTTGCTGAAGGTCGTGGACAACGTCGTCTATTTTCAGATCCAATCCTCGATCAGCCAGGGTACCGGCGTAGCCGCGACCAATCTTCAGTCGGTGACCACAACGCCGCAAACTGTGGCGGTCGGCTTCATCATGTCGATGACGCCACAGATCAATGACAGTGGGGTTGTTACGCTGACCGTGCGTCCGACCATTACGCGTGTTCAGAAATTTGTTCAAGATCCCAATCCAGCATTGACACTGGACGCGCAAGGGCGGCCTCTGCCGACTCCGCTGCAGAATCCGGTTCCCCAGATTCAGGTCCGAGAAATGGAATCGGTGCTGCAACTCGTGAGCGGCCAGACAGCAATCCTGGGCGGCTTGATGCAGGACAACGTTCAGCGTAATACGGATCAGATTCCGGGACTCGGGAATATCCCGCGAGTGGGCGAGGCCTTCCAGTACCGTAACGATAATGTGCAGAAGACTGAGCTCGTGATCTTCATTCGTCCCGTGGTGGTCAACAATCCGTCGATGGACAGCGAAGAGCTCAAGCACCTGCGCAAATTCCTGCCGGAAGTGGACAAGACCGGCCTGAATCCATGAGCCTGCTGCTCCAAGCTTTGCAGAAGGCCGCGAAGAATCGCGAGTCATCTGCACCGGCGCCGGCTGCCGAGGCCGCTCCGAGCCCCCCGCCGCTGCAGCCAGAGCCCATCGAGCTGACGCCGTCGCCGTCGTTCAGTCTGGAATCCGCGCCGACACAAGAAATACCGAGCGAACCGGAGCTCGCGATCGAAGAAGAAGACATCTTCGAGCCAGAAGAGCTGGCCGCGTCGCCGCTGCTGGAACCGCAAGCCGAGCGGTTCGAGCCCTTCGCATCATCCGCCCCGGAGTCCGCTCGGGCTGCCTCGATTCTACGAGCGACGGAAACACCGACCACCGGTCGCCTCGACTGGATCCGCGATCACCCCGTGCATACATTCGCTGCGCTGGCCGGTGTGTTCATGGTGTTTTACGGCGTCTACGTCTATCTGCAGCTTTTCCACCCGGCATTGCTGCGCGGAGATTTTCTGTCGAAGCCCTTCGCGGCCCAGACACCGCCGCCACTAGCTCAGCCGATTAAGCCGCCGCCCGCACCAATGGTGGCGGCCACGCCCCCTGAGCCGGCGCCAGCGTTGCAGACACCGCCTGGCCCGACATCAGCGGCTGCAAGTCCGGTTGCTGGTGCGACTACCGCTGCCCCGTCCGCCGGCCCAATGACCGGAACGCCCGCTGCATCGAAGTCGGCGCCGACCGGACCGGTGACCGCGACGCCGACTCCTCCTCTCAAGCCAGCCGCCGCGCCCACGGTTGCTCAGGCCACCCCGCGCGCACCTGGCACGTCTGGCCGGCAACGTGCACAACTCCGAGCGTCTGCCGCTTCGAGCTCTGCCGGCCTTGAAGACAATCTTGCGAGGAAGGAGCCGGAGCCCAACGGTGCACCCGTATCTCTCACTATGACGCATGCCTATCAGGCCTTGCAAGACGGTAAACTCGATCAGGCCGAGGCGCTGTATCGGGAGGTGATTCAATCCGACGCACAAAATATCGACGCGATGCTCGGCCTCGCGGCGATAGCCGCGCAGCGCGGCAACTCACAGCAGGCGATCGGCTTCTACGAGCGGGCGCTCGAGCTGGAGCCGCGCAACCCGGTAGCGCAAGCGGGCCTGATCGGGATCATTGGCCAGGCCGATCCGCAGACCAGCGAAACACGGCTGAAGCAGCTCATCGCGCGCGAGCCGTCGGCGTTCCTGTACTTCAACCTGGGCAATCTCTACGCGCGCCAGGATCAGTGGGCAAGCGCACAGGGTGCTTACTTTCAGGCTTATCAGATGCAGCCGGACAACCCGGATTACGCCTACAACCTGGCGATCGGGCTGGAGCATCTCAATCAGCCCAAGCTCGCGCTGTCGTACTATCGCAAGGCTGTCGAGCTGAGCTTCCAGAAAGGTCGCGCCAACTTCGATCAGAAGCGCGTGATCGAGCGTATCGGCCAGCTGTCGGCCCGGGTCGACTGATAGCGCAGCGCATTCCAAACTCTGAAATGGCCGAACAGCGCAAGAAGCTTCGCCTGGGCGAGCTATTGATCCAGCAGGGGCTGATCACCGCCGACCAACTGCGGATCGCCCTTACCGAACAGAAGAACCAGCAGCAACCGATCGGCCGTCTGCTCGTTCGCCTCGGCTTCGTCACCGAGGCGGTTATCCGCGACATCATGGCCCGCACCATCGGCCAAGAGAGCATCGACCTGAACCAGGTCGTGGTCGATGCCGATTCCCTGAAGCTGATCCCGCAGGACTTTGCCCGTCGGCACCGCGTGCTCCCGATCGCATTCGATCCGCTGGAGCCGGCGCTCACGGTAGCCATCACCGAAGTCTTCAATGTCGTTGCCCTGGATCAGCTGCGTGCAACGCTCGGTCAGAACGTCAAGATCAAGACGGTGCTCGCGAGCGAGGCGCAGCTCGAGGACTCGATCGACCAGTTCTACGGGCACGAGCTTTCGGTCGACGGGATTCTGCGCGAGATCGAGACCGGCGAGATCGACTACCAGAGCCTGCAGGGCGGCGGCGACGAGTACACGCAGCCGATCGTCCGTCTGGTCGGCGCGCTGCTCGTCGATGCCGTGAAGCGCGGCTCGTCGGACATTCACTTCGAGCCCGAGTTTGCGTTTCTGCGCATCCGCTACCGCATCGATGGTGTCCTCGAGCAAGTGCGCAGCCTGCACAAGAATTACTGGCCTGGCATCGCGGTGCGTGTCAAGGTAATCAGCGGCATGAACATCGCCGAGACGCGCGCACCGCAGGATGGACGCATCTCGCTCAATCTCAACGGCCGTCCTGTCGACTTCCGCGTGGCGACGCAACCGACCATCCACGGCGAGAACATCGTGCTGCGCGTGCTGGATCGGGAAAAGTCGATCATCAGTCTCGATCAGATGAAGTTGCCCAAGCACGTGCTCAATATCCTGAGCCTGATGCTGGCGCGGCCCGAAGGCATTCTCGTACTGACCGGCCCGACCGGCAGCGGCAAAACCACGACCTTGTATTCGCTGCTCTCGCAGCTGAACGTCGAGTCCGTGAACATTATGACTCTGGAGGATCCGGTCGAATACCCGGTCGCGCTGATGCGGCAGACCTCCGTCAACGAAGCGGCGAAGATGGACTTCGTCAACGGCATCCGCTCGATGATGCGGCAAGACCCGGACATCATTCTGGTCGGCGAGGTGCGCGACAAGGACACCGCCGAAATGGCGTTCCGTGCCGCGATGACAGGCCATCAGGTCTTCACCACGCTGCACACCAATTCGGCGCTCGGCGCCTTTCCACGTCTGTTCGACATCGGCATCCTGCCGGACATCATCGCGGGCAATGTCATAGGCATCATCGCGCAGCGGCTCGTGCGCATGCTCTGCACCCACTGCAAAGAAGCCTACAGCCCCAGCAAGGAGGAACGACAGGTTCTCGGCCTGCAGCCCGACGCCAACATCAAGATCTACCGGCCGACCGGCTGCAAGCATTGCAACTTCCGCGGCTATCGGGGCCGCACGGCGATCATGGAGATCCTGCGCATGGACGGCGATCTCGACGAGCTCGTGGCGCGGCGCGCCACGGCCCGAGAGATCCGTATGATGGCTCTGGAAAAGGGCTTCCGGCCGCTGATGGAAGAGGGCGTCGCACGCATTCTCGACGGCAGCACCAGCATCGCCGAAGTTGCCCGATCGGTCGATCTTACCCAGCGTTTTCACTAGCCCTGCCGAGCACCGACGCCTCCGGCGGCTACCGCATCTCGATGCCTTAGAATCCGCAGCCTATGCCCGCCTTCCAGTACAAAGCCATAGACAAGCTCGGCCGGCCCGCGCGCGGTAAGCTGGACGCCGTCAACGAGGTCGACCTGGAGTTGCGCCTGCGGCGCATGGGCCTCGATCTGATTACGTTTCGCACCATGCGCGCGAGCGGAACGACGCTCGCCAAAGGTAACATCACTCGGCGCGACCTGATCGCGTTCTGCTTCGACCTCGAGCAGATCTCGCGCTCGGGCATTCCGATCATCGAGGGCTTACGCGACTTGCGCGATGGCACCGAGAATCCGCGCTTCCGTGAGATGCTGTCCTCGATTTTGGAAGACATCGAGGGCGGCAAGATGCTGTCTCAAGGTCTCGCCGCTTTTCCCAATGTATTCGGCTCGGTGTTCGTGAGCCTGGTGCGTGCCGGAGAGCAATCCGGTCGCGTAACCGAAGTGTTCGAGAGTCTGGGCTCGGCCTTGAAGTGGCAGGACGAGCTCGTGTCGCAGACGCGCAAGCTGCTGATCTACCCGCTGATGGTTTTGATCGTCGTCACCGGCGTCGTGATGTTCTTGTTGATCTACCTGGTGCCCCAGGTGGTGACTCTGCTCAAGAGCATGGGCATGCAGCTTCCGCTGCAGACGCGGATCTTGATCGCAGTGTCAAATTTCGTCGTGAACTACTGGTACCTCGTCATCCTGATCCCTATAGTGACGGCAGCGGCGATCACCTATTTCATTCGCACTAACCCGAAGGGCACCTACTACTTCGACTACATCAAGCTGCGCGTGCCGATCACCGGCGCCATACTGCAGAAGATCATCCTGGCGCGCTTCGCGAACTTCTTTGCTCTCATGTACCAGTCCGGCATTACCATCCTCGACGCGATCAAGACCAGCGAAGAGATCGTGGGGAATCGTGTGATCGCCGATGGACTCCAGCGCGCCGGACAGCAGATCAACTCGGGCGAGAGCATGAGCGAGGCGTTTCGCAACCTGGGGCTGTTCCCGCCTCTGGTCATCCGCATGATGCGCGTCGGCGAGAGCACGGGGGCGCTTGACACGGCGCTGCTCAACATCAGCTACTTCTACACGCGCGACGTGCGTGAGGCGATCGATAAGGCATTGAAGTTGCTTGAACCGGCCATGACATTGATCCTGGGCGGGATCCTGGCGCTGATCCTGTTCTCGGTGCTGACGCCGATCTACGACATCCTCGGCAAGATCAAGATCTGACATGGCACGCAAGCTCGTCCTCTGCGCCTCCTCGTCCATGCTCGCGGCCGGGATCTGGACCGGCCGTGCGCTCACGTCGGTGCGCAGCTTCGCAGACAATGAAGACGGCCAACGCGCCTTCGCGAACCTCTTGCGTGCCACCCATCGCACGCCGGTCTATCTGATGGCGGACACCGTCGACGAAGACTACCGGTTCGAGACGCTGCCCCATACCACCGGAAAAGATCGCCGCGACATGGTGGAGCGCAAGCTGAAGCAGCTCTACCGCAGCACTCCGTTCTACGGCGCCAATCTTCAGGAGCGCGACGAGGGCAAGCGCCGCGACGATCGCTATTTGTTTGCTGCGCTGACCAACCCGGAAGTTTTCAACCCCTGGTTACGGATATTGACGGCCAGCGGTCTGCCGATCGCCGGCGTGTTCCCGGTTCCGATGGTTAGCCTGGGACTCACCAAGACGCTCGAACTGAAGGAGCCCAATCTCCTGCTCGTGTCCAAGCATGCAGCAGGCATACGGCAGACGTTCATCAAGCAAGGGCGGTTCCGGATCAGCCGTTTGACGCCGATCCGCGCGGGCGACGCCGTTATCGAATCGTGCGCCGAAGAGATACGCAATACGCGCATGTATCTCGACGCGCTCAACGTGACGCACGTCGACGACGTCCTCAATGTCGTCGTCGTAG
>Ga0207639_10003784_pt1 | contig 10186 bp, 6 predicted proteins | sample KBSCornC32_FD_184299 | JGI IMG/M metagenome (GOLD analysis project Ga0207639, IMG submission 184299) | Corn rhizosphere microbial communities from Kellogg Biological Station, Michigan, USA - KBS Corn C3-2 (SPAdes) (version 2) | ecosystem: Host-associated > Plants > Roots > Rhizosphere > Soil ...
GGCCGCGATCCCGATGGTGGTGGTGATCAGCGCGATCTTTCTGTGCTTGAAGGTGAACCGGAAGGCGCCCATGACGGCGCGCGTGATAAAATGCACCACGGGGTTGTGCTTTTCCCTCACGTTCTTCCGGAGCAGGGCGTTCACCATTACGGGTACCAGGGTCAGCGTAAAGATAAGGGCGCCCAGCAGTGCAAAGCCCAGCGTATAGGCCAGCGGCGAGAACAGCTTGCCCTCCACCTTCTGAAAGGAGAAGATCGGCAGCAGCGCCGTAATGATGATCAGCTTGGTGAAGAAAATGGCTTTTCCCAGTTCGGCCCCGCGCTTGCGGATCAGGCCCAGCTTGGACAGGCGGTTGAACCGCTCCATCCCCACCTCATGCGCCTTCTTATCCAGCAGGACGAAGAGACCTTCGACCATGACCACGGCGCCGTCGATAATGATCCCGAAGTCGATTGCCCCAAGGGAAAGCAGATTGGCCGACATGCCCATGAAGTCGAGACAGATAAAGGCGAACAACAGCGACAGCGGAATGATGATGGATACGATCAGGGTCGTTCGCCAGTTGAACATGAACAGCGAGACGATAAGGGTTACCAGCAGGATGCCCTCTACGAGGTTGTGCAGGACGGTGTGGGTGGCATATTTGATCAGGTCTTCCCGGTTGTAGAAGGGCTTGATCCTTGTATCTGCAGGAAGGATATGGTCGTTCAGGTTCGCTACAGCCACTTTCAAACCCTGAATGACGTGGTCCGGGTTTTCCCCCTTTCTCATCAGCACGAGCCCTTCCACCGCATCCGGGTTATTGTGGTACTCCCTGGGCTTGCCCGCCGAATCAATGGCGTCTGTACGGCCTACTTCGCCGAGACGGGGAAGATTGGAGATCTTTACTTCAGCGACGTCCTTGACCAGGACGGGGATGCCGTTGTTGTCCTCTACGATGATATTCCTGATCTCGTTGATATCGTTCAGCAGACCGATACCCCGTACGACATAGGCCTGGGAGTTCTTCTTGATGACGTCGCCGCCGATATTGATATTGCTCTTGCTTACGGCATTGAAGACGTCCAGCGGAGTGATGCCGAGATTATTCAGCACCTGGGGGTTGACCTGTATCTCATAGGTCTTGACCTCGCCTCCAAAACTGACGACGTCGGCTACCCCTGGTACGCTGCGCAACTGACGGTCAACAACCCAGTCCTGAAGGGTCTTTAGCTCGCGTGTTTCGCGGAAGTCACTCTCCAGTGTATACCGGAATACCTCGCCTGTAGGGCCCGTGGGCGGCTGGACGTCGGGGTCTACATTATCGGGAAGGTCGGCGTTGTGCAGCAGGTTGTTCACCTGCTGACGGGCATAGGTATCCTGTACGCCGTCCTCGAAGATCAGCTTGACGACAGACAAACCGAATATCGTAGTGCTGCGAAGGCTGGTCTTCTTTTGCACCGGATTCATCGCCAGCTCGACCGGAATGGTAACAAATTTTTCTACTTCTTCCGCGCTGCGACCGGGCCACTGGGTGATGATCGTTATCTCGGTATTCGTCACATCAGGAAAGGCCTCGATAGGCATGTTCTTGAAGGTGATGATCCCATAAACGACCAACAGCGCCGTTGCGAAGAAGATGAAATATTTGTTCTTAAGAGAGAAAGCTAAAATTCCTTTGAGCACTTTGTTCATCCGATAAAATTATGGTCGGCAAGTTAATCAAAAGTTAAGCGGTAGTTAAGTGAATCGCCTGATTAACAAATTAATAGTAAAAAAAATGGAATTTCATCCCGTCGACCTCATTCCATTCCAGCGCAGGCGCCGGAGTCTTGATTGTGCGGTTGATTTTCAACAGGGTAGAAGACAGGGGGGAGAGACCGTCGATCCGGTACAGGTCGGTGTCAAAGGAAAGATAAAATTGGCGGTAGCGGCGGTAGGCCGGTATGGGTTTGCCGTTGATCCCGGTCGGATTCTTCACGGCTCCGATCATACCTTCCGCCCCATAGCCCGCGGAGAGATTCAGCCACTGCGGAAACCGGCTGGATGCGGGTAAGAATGACGCGATGTTGAAAGATAGCCAGTAGCTCTGACCATTGTAGTCCTTCAGCATCCGCTGAGGCAGATTGCTGCCCAGCTCGGCGGGATGATAAGAAGGAAAAATAGTCCCATGATAAGAATATTTCAGGCTGATACGCTGCTGTCCCCACATCAGGTACTGACCTTCGTATAAAAGACAGCCCGCGATATTGGCCAGCATGTCTCCTTTGGAAAAGCCCCATTTGTCGGAGTGACCGTCCAGTATCTCGATCATGGACATGAATGCGAGCGCCGTCCCCGTGCCGATCAGCGCAGCAGTACCGGGCTTGACTCCGCCCCAGTGCAGGACGTCGCTCTGGATGGCCGCGATATTATAGGCCGTAGTCGCGTGGCCTACCTTGTCGACGTTGAGCCATTCGTTATTGTCGTTGAAGTAGTGAAATTTGCTATGCGCGAATTTTTTATACCAGAGATAATTGAGCCCGATAGTAATGGCCGTGCCGATGGCGGATTCAACGATGATCGTACCATTGACACGGCCGGGGTTATAAGTTGGTGACGGTTTAAAAAAGTTCTGCGCCGACAGTGAAAAGCTCAGAGAGAACAGGGCGAACGCAAGGCAATATTTTTTCAATTGCATGCCGAAAGATAGGCAAAATATCTATTCGACGGCTGCCTGGTGCTTCCGGTCCACGTTGCGGTAGGCCCATGCAAATATAAGCGGGAAGACCAGCAGCGAAAAGATCATCGCGCACAGTATCCCTCCGATGACTACACGCGCCAGCGGCCGGCTGCTCTCCGAGCCGATACCGTGGGAAATAGCCGCAGGCAGTAGACCGATCGCCGCCATCAGGGCCGTCATCATCACCGGTCTTATCCGGGAATTGACCCCCAGTTTGATTGCCGTATACAGGGTATTGCTCTCGTTGCGCAGGTGCTCCAGATTGTGTTTAAAAACGGTGATCAGCAGCACGCCGTCCTGTATACAGATGCCGAACAGCGCGATAAAGCCGATGCCCGCCGAGATGCTGAAGTTCGTCCCGGTCAGGTGGAGGGCGATCACTCCCCCGACGATCGCAAACGGCACGTTGAGGAAGACCAGCCCCGCGTCCTTCAGGTTGCCGAACATCACGAACAGGAGAATAAAAATTAGTAACAGGCTGATGGGCACCACCTGCTCGAGCCGGAGGGTGGCGCGCTGCTGGTTCTCGAAATCCCCCTGCCAGACCATGGAATAGCCCTTCTTCAGACTGACGATCCTGTCCACTTTCTCCTGAGCCTCCGCGATGGTGCTGCCCATGTCCCGGCCGCGGACGGAGAACTTGAGGGCCGAGTACCGCTCGTTGTCATCCCGGAAGATCAGACAGGGGCCAGTCTTTTGCAGGATCGTTGCGATCTCCCGCACCGGCACCTTCGATCCGTTCTGAGTTGGTACGAGCAGGTTGCCGATATCGTCTACAGTACCACGATAGGCTTCCGGATAGCGGACGCGGATGTCGAACTGTTTGATGCCTTCGTACAGCGAAGAGGCTGCCTTGCCGCCGATAGCCATCTGAATGACGGCGTTGGCATCGGCCGTGGCGACGCCATATAGCGCCATGCTCTTCTGGTCCAGGTCGATATCCAGCTCAGGCTGGCCGATGTTCCTGATGACCCCCAGGTCATCGATGCCCCGCACGTGTTTCAGCACGTCATAGACCTCGGCCACTTTTCCCTCCATATATTCCAGGCTGTCCCCGAAGACTTTGACGCAGATAGAACCTTTTACACCGGAGACGGCTTCTTCGATATTGTCGCTGATCGGCTGGGAAAAGTTGAGGTCTACGCCGGGGAGACCCGACAGCCGCTGGTGCATCTGCCCGACGAGCTCGTCTTTGGTGATGCGCGGCTTCCATTCGTCCTCGGGGTAAAGGATGATGTCGAATTCGTTGTTATAGAAGCCGGTCACGTCGGTGCCGTCGTCGGGACGGCCCGTCTGGGATGCGACGGTCTTTACCTGCGGGAAGGTCATCAGGATGTTCCGGACCTGTCTGGCGGTCTGCACGCTCTCGTCCAGCGAGGCGCTGTAGGGCAGCTGGGCCCTCAGCCATATCGCGCCTTCGTCCAGTTCGGGCAGGAACTCCGACCCGAGAAGGGTAAAGGCATAAAAGCCGCCGATGATAATGAGGAAGCTGACCGCGATGGTCGTCTTTTTGTGCTTCCAGTGGAACATAAAGCCTTTCACCATCATCCCCGTCAGGAAATGGACGAAGGGGTTGTGTTTTTCGTGAACATTTTTCCGCAGCAGCGCATTGATGAGTACCGGTACGAGGGTAAGAGTCGTGATCAGCGCCCCAAGGAGTGCGAATCCAAGGGTATAGGCAAGAGGCGAGAACAGTTTGCCTTCGACCTTCTGGAAGGCGAATATCGGCAGCAGCCCTGTGATGATGATCAGCTTGGCGAAGAAGATGGCCTTGCCCAGCTGCGTCCCGTGTTTTCGGATCAGCCCCATCTTTGCCATTTTGTTAAAACGTTCCATGCCCGCTTCGTGCGCCTGGTGATCGAGTATGACGAAGAGGCCTTCGACCATGACCACGGCGCCGTCGATGATGATCCCGAAGTCCACGGCACCCAGCGACAGCAGGTTGGCCGACATACCCATCAGGTGCAGACAGATAAAAGCGAACAGCAGGGCCAGCGGGATGATGATGGATACGATCAGCGTGGTCCGCCAGTTGAACATGAACAGGGAGACCAGCAGCGTTACGAGCAGGATGCCTTCCACGAGGTTGTGCAGTACAGTATGCGTGGCGTAGTGGATGAGGTTTTCCCGGTCGTAATAGGGAGCGATCTTCGTATCCTTCGGGAGGACCACGTCGTTGAGCTTGTCGATCTTCTTTTTCACGGCCTGAACGACTTCCGTCGGGTTCATGCCTTTGCGCATGATAATGATGGCTTCGACGACGTCGTCCTGGTCTTCCACGGCGGTATGTCCTGACGAATCCACATGATCGGCGCGCCCAACGTGGCCCAGACGGGGCAGGTTGGATACCTCTACTTCCGCCACGTCCTTCACCAGTACCGGTACTTCGTTGTTATTCGTGACGATGATATTGCGGATCTCGTGGATATCGTTCAGCAGGCCGATGCCCCGCACCACATAGGCCTGATTGTTACGGACGATAAAGTCTCCGCCGATATTGATATTACTTTTCTGAACCGCGGAGAATACGTCCAGCGGGGTGATGCCAAGATTGGTGAGCTTGCCCGGGTCTACCTTGATCTCATAGGTCTTGACACGGCCGCCGAAACTGACGATATCCGCGACACCCGGAACGGCCCGCAGCTGGCGGTCGATCACCCAGTCCTGCATGGTCTTCAGCTCGCGCTCGTCGCGAATGCTGCTCTTCAGCGTATAGCGGAATATCTCTCCCGTCGGGCCGGTCGGCGGCTGCACCTGGGGCTGGATACCATCCGGCAGGGTGACATTGGCCAGCAAAGAATTGACCTGCAGACGCGCGTCCCTGTCCACGACCCCGTCCTCGAAGATCAGCTTCACATAGGAAAGCCCGAAGATACTGGTCGACCGGAGCGATATCTTCTGCTGGACAGGGTTCATCGCGATCTCGACGGGGATCGTGATGAACTTCTCGATCTCCTCCGCGCTGCGGCCCGGCCACTGCGTGATGATACTGATCTCTGTATTGGTGACGTCGGGGAAGGCCTCGATGGGCATGCTCCGGAAAGTGAGGATCCCGGAAACCAGCAGCAGGAGGGTACAGAAAAATATGAAGTAACGGTTCTTTAAAGAGAACCCAATAACTGCCCTAAGAAGCTTATTCATCTTCCTTAAGTTTAAAGATTTGTATAATAAGATGCAGCCCCGCCGGAATTGGAATCGTTAGATTCGTCAGATCAGCGGGATTCTTAGGTCAGTCAGTATGTTAGTCAGGAGAGCTCTAGCTGTTCAATGCATTATAAATAAGAATAGCCTGGGAAGAAATGACCTGTTGTCCATCGGTCACTCCCGAAGCAAGAAAGGTTCTTTCGCCAACGGTATTGAGCACCTGAACGGGCGTGATCTTTACGTCAGTTTTGCTATTGAATACGAGTACGTAGTACTGGCTGTGGTCGAAGATCAGGGCCTGGGACGGGATGTTCAGGCATTGCTTGTTCTCCTTGTCAGCGACGGTGATGCTCGCATACATCTCGGGTTTCAGCAGGTAGTCCGGGTTGGCCAGGACTACTCTTACTTTCATGACCTTGCTGGAAGGATCGAGGACGTTCATCACTTTGTCGATCTTACCCTTGAATACTTTGCCGGGGTAGGCGAGGGTCGTAACGTCGACGTTCTCGCCCTGCTTGATGAGAGAGATATTCGACTCGTATACGTTCGCCTGGATCCAGACGTCCTTAAGGTCGGAGATGGTGAACAGAGAGGTGCTGTTGTCGCTGCGGATAGCCATGTTGTTGATGGCTGATTTCTGAACGATAAAGCCGCTGATGGGGGCCTTCACCACGAATTCGCCCTGGGTGCTGCCGCCATTGATCTTCAGGACCTGATTGACGCGGTTGAGCTCGGATTTGGCCTGCTGTACGGACACTTCCGCATTCAGCGAGTCGGTCATGGATGCGAGCCCGCTCTTATAGAGGTCCTTCGTCTTTTGCAGATTGGTTTCCGCCACGCGCAGGTTCGACTGGGCGTTGATGAGGTCGTTGCCGTATCCGGCCATTTCGGCGCTGCGGATAGTAGCCAGCACCTGCCCTGCCTTCACGTAGTCGCCCAGCATCACCTTTACGTCCTGGACATTGCCTGTGACCAGCGCGTTCACGGGGATGACGTGGTCTTCGTCGCTGCCTACCTTACCGGTCAGCGTGATGGCGTTGATCAGTTGGGAAGTCTTTACCGTATCGATCCGCAGGGTCTTCATCACGGTGTCGGGGATAGAAAATTTCTCTTTCTCGGCAGCGGGCTTGTTGGCCTCGGAACTGCAGGACTGGAGCAGAACGCTTCCGACGATCAGCAGGGAGAGGAACGAATATATTCTTTTCATAAATGTCGTGTTGTCGTTTAACGGGTGTGGTTTCGGGTTAGACTAGTTGAAGAAACTGGTTCCTGTATAGTAGTTGATATCCTCGAATGCGCTGACGCGGTTGAACTGGATCGTGTTCATCTGCAGCGTATTTTGCTTGTAGGAATCATAGAAGTCCAAAAACTCCAGCAAGCCTATATTTCTTTTTTGGTAGTTGCTGAGCACTTCGTGCAGCAGCCGCTGGAAGTCCAGATAGAATTTCGGGTCGATGGTCTGATACAGCTTTTGCTGGGCAAATGCCTTTTGCAGGGAGTTGGCCACGTTCTCCTCGACCGTCGCCTGCGTGCTGCGCTGGGCTACTTCCGCGCCTGCGATCTGCGCTTTGGCGGATTTTATATTACCCTGATTGCGATTGAAGAAGGGCAGGTCGATAGACGCGCCGACCCCATAATAGTTGGTCAGGAAGCTACCCGCTTCATCATATCCCAGCGAAAGGGACAGGTCCGGCACGGCCAGGGATTTCTGGTAGTTGTAGTTCAGCTGGCTGATCTTTGCATTGGTCCGGGCGATCTGAAGATCGGTGCGGTTGTGGTAGGCCGAGTCCATCAGGGTGGTCAGCGGATACTGCGACGGATCGAGTTTGCCCAGCTGCGCTGAATCAACCTCGGGCTCGATGAAGAAATTCGGCTTTGTCTGAAGGATCAGGCGAAGCTCGCTTTCCGTGTCGTTGATCTGGTTGATCAGTTCGCTGTACTCGCTCTGGAAGCTGTAGAGCTGGGCCCTGACGCGGACGACCTCTTTTTCGGAGATATATCCTTTCCCCTGCTGCTCCGAAAAGGCCTGAACGACCTGGGAGAGGGCCTTTATCTCTTCGTCATAGATCCTCGCCGACTGCTTCAGGTAATATATCTGGTAGAAATCGGTCCGGAGGGTATATTTCAGTGTTCGCAGCAGGTCGAAGAACTGATATTCGTTGAGGCGGACGTTTTCCTGGGCGATCCTGATCTGTTTGTTACGTTTGCCAGCCAGCAGGATCAGCTGCGAGAGGCCTACCGTGGTCTCGTCATTACGGCCGGTCGGAAAGAACTTGTTGAGCGCACCGGAATAGAGCGTATGACTAATGCTGAAATTGGGATTGGGCCAGAGACGGGCCTGGATGATCAGGGCCTTGCTGGCGTCGATACTGTATCGTTGCGCCAACAGCTGCAGATTACTATCCAGGAACATCTTCTCTGCGGAGGCCAGCGGCAGGCGCAGGGTATCCTTCTGCGGCTGAGCCACGGCGAACAAACTGCTGAAACAAAATATTGCAAAGAAGAGCATCCACTTTTTCTGCATAGGTGTAGCTATTGAGTTTTTAGTGTGCAAATATCTTTTTTTTAGATGTTAATCAGGGGTTAAGCATTTATGAACGCTTTTTTGCGCAATTTATTAAATATAAATTTCTTCACCTATATGAGGCTCCCGGAAGGGACATAGATGAGATCAGGCGCGGGTGGAGGATGTTTCGGGTGGCGGGGAGAATATTTGCAGCGGCTGCGGGGTGATCCGGATCAGGGGTAACTCGGGGTGCAGACGGATGATCTCCGGCATCCAATGAAGTTCCGCGGTGGTCTCCTGCAGGTCGGTCTTCCAGTGCAGGCTTTTTGTAGGGCTTTTGCTGGCGTCCTCGTGCAATGTATAGCTGAAGCCCGGCTGCTGGCCATAGCTCAGCTCCACGATCCATTCGACCGCTGACTCCGTGGGGTCATAGGTCTTGTTGTAGGTATAGGAATAGTCATAGTTCGCTCCGTCCCAGGCATCGGGATTGCCGACACTGAGATTCAGTATCTGCAGGGCAAAAAGGCCCAGAAGCAATTTTCTGACTAGCTGCATCATTCCTGTGGCGTGTTGAACCGGAAACCAACTCCATGGATGGTTTCCAGATTGACGTGTGGGTCCGCTTTAAAATATTTTCTCAGCTTGGTAATGAAAACGTCCATGCTGCGTCCGAGAAAATAGTCGTCCTTGCCCCAGACGTTGAGCAGCACCTCTTCCCTTTTCAGTATCCGGTTGGAGTGTTCGCAGAGAAATTTCAACAGGTCGGCTTCCTTCTGGGTTAGGTTAAAGGTTTCCGGGCCGATGGTCAGCTTGAGGTCGGTATAGGAGAAGTTGAGCTGTCCGATGGTAAAGGTCTGGCTTTTTTCGGAGTGCATCTTCCTTGTTCTGCGAAGGAATACCTCCATCCGCATCAGCAGCTCCTGGATGCTGAAGGGTTTGGTGATATAGTCGTCGGCGCCGCTCTGGAACCCTTTTATCTTGTCTTCTTCCATCGACCGGGCGGTGAGGAAGAGGATGGGAACCATATCGCTTTGCTGCCTGATCTTTCGGGCGACCGCAAAGCCGTCCTTATTCGGCATCATGACGTCCAGCAGACAGATGCCGAATTCATTCTTGTCGAACTTGTCGATGGCCGCCTGTCCGTCCGGGCAGAGCACGACCTCGTAGCCCGCATCGATCAAATTGTCCTTGATGACATATCCCAGTGAGAGATCGTCTTCCGCCAATAGCACTTTTGTTTTACCTGCTTGTTGCATAGACACTAGTTAAGGGGGATAAATAATCTAAATTCTGTACCGATGCCCGGAAGGCTGTTGACCTTGATCTTCCCGTTGTGGGCATCGATGATCCGTTTGACAAAATCGAGGCCCAGTCCGAACCCCTTCACGTTATGAATATCCCCGGTTGGCACCCGATAGAATTTTTTAAAAATGTTTTTGAGGTACTGCTTTTCGATGCCGACGCCATTGTCCTTGACAGAGATAAAGAATTCGTCTTCCAGCTGTCCCGTCTCCACAACGATATGGGGTTCGACCGAATATTTCAGTGCATTCTCGAGCAGGTTGACCACCGCCAGCTCGAGATGGGCCCTGTCAGCCTGAACGCGGGCGTTGCTCTCTTCCACTTTGATGTCCACCCGGGCCTTTTTCTGCTCGATCAGCGGTTGTACCTTGCCCAGTGCCTGTTCGATCAGCTGGTGAGCGTCGATCTCTTCTTTCCGGATGGGTAGGTCTTTGGTTTCGATAGAGGCGGTGCGCAGCAGTCGTTCGACCTGTCCCTGGAGGTGTTCCGTCTGGTTCTTGATGATATTCGCATACCGCTGAAGCCGGTCCGGC
>Ga0207639_10003786_pt1 | contig 10183 bp, 9 predicted proteins | sample KBSCornC32_FD_184299 | JGI IMG/M metagenome (GOLD analysis project Ga0207639, IMG submission 184299) | Corn rhizosphere microbial communities from Kellogg Biological Station, Michigan, USA - KBS Corn C3-2 (SPAdes) (version 2) | ecosystem: Host-associated > Plants > Roots > Rhizosphere > Soil ...
GGGATCGCGTCGAGCAGGCGCAGGCCGATCAGGCGGAGCATCGGCAGAGTCCGGCGTATGCTGCAAAGGCCCCCTCACCCGGATTGCGGCGCAATCCGACCTCTCCCCCTAGGGAGAGGTGCGATGTAGCGAGGTCGTGCAGCAAGATCACCTCTCCCTCGGGGGAGAGGTCGGCGCGCAGCGCCGGGTGAGGGGGCCTTCCTGAGACCGTCATCCTCACACGTATTTCGCCCGGTGCAGCGGCCAATAGGCGTAGCCTGATTTCACATCATAGCCGAGATCGACCCGCGGGCTCCGCGCAATCACGTAGCTCAGCGTGATGATGCCCATGTCGGGCAGGTCGGTGAGCACTTTCTTTTCGATCTGCTGCACCAGCGCGATGCGCTTGTCGAAATCGGGTTCGCCCACCGCCTGGGTCAGGATGTCGTCGACGCCCGGTATCGCAACGCCATAGTGGCTGTAGTTGGTGCCACCCTTGCCGTCGGCCTTGACCTCGGACTTCGACGAGAGCTGGTCGAGCAGCGGCTGTGTCGGCACGGGCGGATAGCTCGAGGAGTTGAGCGCGACGGCGTTGAGATCCTTGGCCGTCTGGTTGTGGAAGGTCGCGTGGTCGATGATCTTCATGTCGAGATTGATCCCGGCCTTGCGCAGCTGCTCCTGGATCATCAGCATGATCGCCGCGTAGTCTTCGCGCTGGCTGGTGAAGCACTCGATGGTGAGGCCGTTCGGGAAGCCGGCATCGGCGAGGAGCTTCTTCGCCTTCTCGACATCCGGCTTGTACTGGAGCTCCGGCGGCAGGTCCTCGACCTTGACCGAGCCCTCGAACTGCGGGGCGATCATGCCGACCATCGGTACCGCGATATCGCCATAGGCTTTCGCGATCGCCGCGTTGTCGATGGCGTAGCGGAATGCCTGGCGGACCCGAATGTCGTCGAGCGGTTTCTTCGTCAGGTTCAGCATCAGATGGTTGAAGCTGCCCGGCTTGGTGGCGTCAAATATCGTCTTCGGCGCCCGCTGCTTGATGCCGGGAATCCAGCCCGGCGTGCGTGCACCTTCCATCATGTCGACCTGGCCGGAGAGGAAAGCCAGTGTCCGCGCCGTAGTGTCAGCGATGAAGGTGATCTTGAGGTTCTTGCTCGCCGCCGGTCCCTGGAAATAGTCGGGGTTGGCTTCGAGGAAAACCGAGGCATTGGGATCGACCTTGGTCACCTGATAGGCGCCGGTGCCAATGGGGTCGAACTTGAAGCCGTCTTCGCCCTTCTCGGTGAACGCCTTCTTGCTCATGATGTTGGCGGGCAGCGTCACTACCACGGCTGCATTGAACAGCGGATCTGGCAGCTTCAGCGTTACCGTCAGCGGATCGACCGCCTCGACCTTGTCGACGTTGAGGTAGGTGGCCTTGCTCGAGGTCGGCGTCTTGGGGTCGAGCAGGCGCCCATAGGTGAAGACCACGTCGTCGGCCGAAACCTCGCCATAGCCCTTATGGAATTTCACGCCTTTGCGGAGCTTGTAGGTCCAGGTCTTGGCGTCGGGTGAGGTCTCCCAGCTCTCGGCCAGCGCCGGCTTGAAGTCTTCCGGCTTGATGCCGAACGTGCCGTCATCGGCCCGCACCAGCGCGTCGAAAATCTGCGAGATGGCCCAGTTGTCGCCGCCGGTGAGGCCGGTCTGCTGCGGGTTGAGCCCGCCCGGTGCGCGCGCCGCGAGCGCAATGGAGAGCACGTGGTCCTGCGCCAGTGCTGGCGTGGTGGCAAACTCGGCGCCCAGCGTGGCGGCGGCGCTCGCTGCGCCGGCAGCCACCAGAAAATCTCTGCGGTTCAACGTCATCCCATCCTCCCCATCGTGTTCTTTGCCCCTCATGGTTCGACAAGCTCACCATGAGGACGCAGTTCTGTTCTCCGCGACGCGCCACGCCCCACCACCTCATGGTGAGCTTGGCGAACCATGGGCGGCACGCTTAGCCGCGGCCAACCGTGGCCTACGGCAGAGCTATCGTCCGCTTGGTCATCTCTTTCTCGTCGAACTCGTAGCCAAGGCCCGGCGCCGTCGGCAGCGTGAATTTGCCGTTCTTGGGCTCGGACGGATTGACGAATACCGAGCCCGCGCGCTCCCAGCCATCCGCCAGCTCGACCGGCTTGCTGAGGTGCATGATGGTCGAAAGGAAATGGATGTTGGCGAGGTGGCCGATCGAGGGCTGCGTTTGGTGCGGCACGAGCTGCACGCCGTGCGCATGCGCAATCGCGGCGCACTGCATCAGCCCGGTGATGCCACCCATCTTGACGATGTCTGGCTGCACCATGCGGACGCCGGCTTCGATCAGGTCATTGACGCCCTGCGTGGTATAGGTCTGCTCGCCGGCCGAGACGAGAATGTCGAGCCGCTGCGCCACCTCGCCCATCGCCTTGACGTGGTAGTGCTGCACCGGTTCCTCGAACCAGTGTAACCGAGGTCTTCGAGCGCCCGGCCGACGCGCATCGCGCCGCCCACCGAGTAGCCATTGTTGGCATCGAACCCGAGGACGAAATCGTCGCCGAGAAGCTTCCGCACTGCTTTGGCCTTGGCGATATCGCCCAAAATGTCGACGTCGATCTTGGTGCGGTCGCCGTCCCAGCGGATTTTGACCGCCGCCGGATTCTCTTTCTTCACCCGCTTCTCGACCACAGCGACCGTTTCGTCGACCGTGCGTGCGGCATTGCCGCCGATCGAGGCGTAACAGGTGAGCTCGGTCCGCCAGGCGCCACCGATGAGCTTATGCACCGGCTGGCCGAGGAGCTTGCCCTTGAGGTCCCAGAGCGCGATGTCGATCGCGGCGAGGGCGCCGGCCAGCGCGCCGTCCGGCCCGAGCTTCACGAGTTTGTGGAAGAGTTTTTCCTGGATCACCGCATGGTCCAGCGGGTCCTGGCCGATGAGCTCAGCCGCCATGTCGTGCTTGATGATGGTGAGCGAGGCGAGCCCACCCTGCATCGGCGACGCCTCGCCCAGGCCGAACTGGCCGTCATCCGTCTCGATGCGAACCAGCGCCGCCTTCGGTCCCTTGGCGCCATCGCCCCAGTTGAGCTGGAAGGGTTCAACACGCGTGATCTTGGCCATTTGTTCCCTCGTCTGGCGCCCGGGGATTAGCGCTAACGCAAAGGGCCCGAGATGCTCTTTTGATGTGACCTTGGTCGAAACATAGAAGCTCCGCCGCCCTAACAGGCGACCTAACTTGCATGGCCCGGCATCATTGATTTGACGCCCGGTGGGCCGCCTCGCATCGGCTCGTTGAGTCGAGGGCCCGTGGCATTGCCATCAGCCTGTTAGGCCCGGGGTTAGTCGGTCCGCGGGACTACATGAGTTCAGGCGGCGAGAGCGCGCAAGCGATCGAGTTCGGCGGGCTCAACCGCAATGCCGGCTCGTTCTGACTCGCGCCGATTGGCATAGCGGCGGTCGCCGGGGAGCCGGTCCTGACCCGCGTCGTGGATCGCCTCGATCAGTGTCTCGATGCGCTCGGCAAAGGCGCGGGTTTGGCCGCGGCCCGGATCGACGAGGATGTAGGTCTGCCCGCCATGCGGCGTCGCGGCGCCAGGGTAGTTGCTCCAGTCGATCTCGAACGAATAGTCGCTTCCTGCAAGGGCTGCGCCCATAATCTCCATCATCATGGCGATCGACGAGCCCTTGTGCCCGCCGAAGGGCAGCAGCGCGCCGCCATCGAGCACCGCATTGGGATCGGTCGTCGGCTGGCCATTGCGATCGACGCCAACTCCTGGCGGCAGCATGCGGCCCTGGCGGCGCGCAATCTGCACATCGCCATTCGACCAAGCGCTCGATGCCTGATCGAAGACCAGCGGATCGCGCCGCTCGCGGGGCACGGCAAAGCCCATCGGGTTCGTGCCGTAGAGCTTTTTCGTGCCCCCATGTGGCACGACGCTGGCCATCGAGTTGATAGTGGCGAGCGCCAGAAAGCCCTCGCGGGCGAAGGGCTCGATGTCGGGCCACACCGCGCTGAAGTGGTGGGCCTGGCGCACGCTCAGCATGGCGATGCCGTTGGCGCGCGCCTTGGTCATCAGCGGCTCGCGGGCGACCTCCAGCACCGGCAGCGAAAAACCGTTGCAGCCATCCGCCCGCAACACGCCGGGGGCGACATCCTCGAGCACCGGCACCGCCTTGCCATCCACCCAGCCGCTGTCGAGCGAGCCGAGATTGCCGTTGACGCGGAAGATGCCGTGGCTGTGCGCGCCGTCGCCCTCGGCCAGCGCCATGTTGTCGGCGAGGATATTGGCGACCGCGTCGCTGCAGCCGTGGCGCAGAAAGATCGCCTTCAGCAGCGCGGCGAGATCGTGGACGGAGATGCGGCTGTCCGTCACGCCACGATCCGCGGCCAGGTGTCCGACAGCTTATACCCCTGCGGCCAGGGATCGCCGGGGTCGAGCATTTCGGTGCGCTTGCCCGAAATCCAGGCGCGGCCCGAGATCGAGGGGATGATCGCGGGCTTGCCGGCGAGCGTCGTGTCGGCGGTGATGGTGCCCAAAAACTCGGAATCGATAATCGAGCGGGCGAGGTAGCGGTCGCCGACCTGCATCTGGCCTTTGGCGCGCAACACCGCCATCCGCGCCGAGGCGCCGGTGCCGGTAGGGGAGCGGTCGATCTTGCCCGGCTGGATACAGACGGCATTGCGGGCGGTCAGCATGCCGTCACGCTGCTCCACCGGCCGAGCGATCTGGCAGAACGAGAAGTGGCTCCAATCCGGGTTGGTCGGGTGGACGAAGCCAAGCTGCTCGTTCGCAGCTCTGGTGATGCGGATGCCGGTCTCGGCGAGGTCGCGTGCCTCGTCGGGCACGATCTCGAATCCGAGCGCCTTCGCATCGACGATGACAAAGCTGTCGCCGCCATAAGCGGTGTCGACGGCGAGCGTGCCGACGCCCTCGACCTCGAGCGTGGCGTCGAGCTTGTCGGCAAAGCTCGGCACGTTGGTGACCGTGATGCGCTCCGCCTTGCCGTTGCGGCACTGCGCCACGACCTCGACGATGCCGCCGGGCGCCTCGAGGGTCAGCCGCGTCTCAGGCTCGGTCATCGGGATGATACCGGCGTCGAGCAGCACCGTTGTGACGCAGATCGAGTTGGAGCCCGACATCGGCGGCGTGTCCTCGGGCTCCATGATGATGAAGCCCATCTGCGCCTTCGGGTGCTTCGGCGGCACCAGGAGGTTGATGTGCCGATAGACCCCGCCGCGCGGTTCATTGAGCACAAAATTGCGCAGCATCTGGTCCTTGGCGATGAAGCGCGACTGCGCCCAGAGCGTGTCGCCTGGTGGCGGCACGACACCGCCAACGATCACGTCGCCCACCTCGCCCTCGGCGTGGCAGGAGATGATCTCGATGCTCTTGCTCGATCTCATTTGGTCTCTCTTTCCCTTCGCCCCTCAGGGGAGAAGGTGGCGCGAAGCGCCGGATGAGGGGTGAAACGGAGAGGCAATCTCGTGGGCGAGGCTGCACCCCTCACCCTAGCTTCGCTAGGAGCCTTCGGCTCTAGCAGCGCTACCCTCTCCCCTGAGGGGCGAGGGGACCAATGTCTCAGGCAGCTCACTTGATCACCTGCACCGGCTCACCCAGCACATCCCAGTTTGGCGTGATGCCAAGTCCGGGTTTGTCCGACGCCGTCATGAAACCGTTCTCGCGCTTAGGCGCGCCATCGGCGATCGACACGGTGACGTAGGAATTGAAGTCGGTCGCCGTGAAGCAGAACGCCTCGGGCGTCGAGCGGGCGAGGTGGGCAATCGTCGCGGTGACGATGTCGCCGCCCCACGTGTCCTCGATGGTCATGGGGATGCCCGAGGCGACGCAGAGGTCGCGCATCTGCCGCGCCTTGGTCAGGCCGCCGACCTTCGAGATCTTGAGGTTGATGAGGTCGAACGCATCCTCGGCGATGCCCTTCACCAGATCGCCCACCGAGCCGATGTTTTCATCCAGCACGAAGGGCAGCGACGTGCGGCGCCGGATCGAGACGCTCTCCTCGTAGGTCATGCACGGCTGCTCGATGTAGACATCGAGATCGCGCACGGCGCTCACCACGCGCGCCGCGTCCGCCTTGGTCCAGCCGGTGTTGGCGTCGGCGACGAGGATATCGGACGGCTTGAGGATGGCGCGGCAGGCTTTGATACGTGAGATGTCATCGGTCGGATCGCCACCGACCTTGAGCTGGAACTTGGTGTAGCCTTCGGCGCGGTAGCCGGCGATCTTCTCGGCCATGCGGCCGGCATCTTCCTGGCTGATGGCGCGGTAGAGCGCGATCCTTTCCTGCTCGGCGCCGCCGAGCAATTTGTAGACCGGCAGGCCAGCGACCTGGCCCAAAATATCCCAGCAGGCGATGTCGATCGGCGCCTTCACATAGGGGTGGCCGCGCAGCACCGCATCCATGTGGTGGTTGAGCGGCCAAAGGTCGGTCGGGTCGTGCCCGATGAGTTTTGGGCCGATCTCATCGAGCCCGGTGCGAACGCCCTTGGCGTAGCTCGGCAGGTACGCCGAACCCAGCGGGCAGCATTCGGCATAGCCGGTGATGCCGGCATCCGTCTCGACGGCAACCACGGTCGAGTCGAACACCTCCATGAAGTTGCCGCCGCTCCAGTTGTAGCGGCCCTCCTTGAGCGGCAGGTCGACCTGGTAGACGCGGATGGCGGTGATTTTCATGGAAGTTCCTCACACCAGCGAGAAGCCGTGCGCGAACGGGTCGCGGTCGTCGATGAAGATGGTGTTGATGCCGGTCTGGCGGGCCCAGCCGGCGATCGAGGGCACGATGCCGTCGACATTGCCGACGCGGACCGCCTTCTCGACGCGGCCGTTGAAGATCGAGCCGATGATCGACTCGTGGATGAAGGCATCGCCGACCTTGAGCTTGCCGCGACCGAACCATTGCGCCATGCGGGCCGAGGTGCCGGTGCCGCAAGGGGAGCGGTCGATCGCCTTGTCGCCGTAGAACACCGCGTTGCGCGCGGTCGAGCCCACCTTCTGCGGCTTGCCGGTCCACATGATGTGGCTGCATCCGCGGATGTTGTCGTTCTCAGGATGGACGAACGAGTAGCGCTCGTTCATCGCCGTGCGCAGTGCCGGGCTCCAGCGCAAGAGGTCCCCGACCGACACGTCCGCGAGGTCCCAGAAGTTCTCCTGCGGGTCGACGATGCAGTAGAAATTGCCGCCATAGGCGACGTCGACCTTGAGCTTGCCGAGGCCGGGCGCGTCAATCTCGAGATCGCGCGAATGGAGGAAGCTCGGCACGTTGGTGATGCGCACCTCGTCGACGTATTCGCCATTCTGCTTGTACTCGGCGACGACCTTGCCGGCGGGCACGTCGAGGTTCAGCACGCCGGGCGTCTTGGGCTGCACGAGCCCATTCTCGATCGCCATGGTCACCGTGCCGATGGTGCCGTGGCCACACATGTAGAGGCAGCCCGACGTCTCGATGAACAAGACCGAGATGTCGCAGTCCTCGCGCGTCGGCGGGTAGAGGATCGAGCCGCTCATCATGTCGTGCCCGCGCGGCTCGAACATCAGGCCTTTGCGGATCCAGTCCCAGTTGGCGAGGAAATCGGCGCGGCGCTCCATCATGTTGCTGCCCTTGAGCAGCGGGCCGCCGCCGGAGACGAGGCGCACCGGGTTGCCGCAGGTGTGGCCGTCGATGCAGGAGAAGGTGTGGCGTGCCATGCGAAGAGTCCTAGAAGCGTTGCGGCGAGAAAGGGGCGAGATCGAGCGACGGCGCCGCACCCGTCACCAGTTCGGCGATGAGCTTGCCGGTGCCGGCCGATTGCGTGAGGCCGAGGTGGCCGTGCCCGAAAGCATAGAGGATGTGGGGCGAAGGGCGCGAGCGGCCGATGACCGGCAGCGAATCCGGCAGTGACGGACGGAACCCCATCCACTGCCGGCCGCCGGCTGTCTTGAGCCCGGGCATGAACATGGCGGCCTTCTTCAGCATCGCTTCGGAGCGCTTGAAATTGGGCGGCAGGCTCAGGCCGCCAAGCTCGACCGCGCCGCCGATGCGGACGCCATTCGACAGCGGCGTCACGACAAAGCCATGGCCGGGGAAGACGAGCTGCCGCCTGAGATCGAAGGCACCCGGCGGGAGCGTCGTGTTGTAGCCCCGCTCCGTGTCGAGCGGGATCAGGTCGCCAAGCGGCGCCGTCAGCGCCCGCGACCAGGCGCCCGAGGCGACGACGACCTTGCCGGCCTTGAGGCTCGTGCCATCGGCGAAGTCGATGAAGGCGCCGTCGCCGAGTGGCCGCAGCGCTTTCACCTCTGCTTTGCGAAAGGTGACGCCGCGGTCGGTCGCCGCCTTACCGATGGCCAGTGCGAAATCATAGGGATCGCTGACCGTCTGCCACTTGGGCACGAACGTGCCGACGACGAAGCGCGGGTCGAGCCCCGGCTGCAGCGCGGCGAGGACCTCGCCGCGCACCACGCGAACCTCAATACCCTCGCGCGTCTTGGCGTCGATCTCGTGCCACGACCGCCGCAGCTCGCCTTCACTTTCGTAAAGCTCGAGCACGCCGTCGGAGCGCACCATGCTGCCGATGCCGGCGCTGACCACGAGCGAATCCATCTCGGTTCGCGCAACGCGCATCAGTGCGCCCTGCGCGCGAATAGCAGCATCGACGCGGTCGGGCCAGCCGGCGCGCCAGAAACGCACAAGCCACGGCATGATCTGCGGCAGGTATTCGGGTCGAACCGTCAGCGGGCCGAGCGGATCGGCGAGCCAGCGCGGCAGCTTCCGCCACATGTCCTTGGTGGCAAGCGGCAGGATGTCGGAGAAGGCGAACGCGCCGGCATTGCCGCGGCTCGTTTCCTCCGCAAACCCCTTGCGGTCGACCAGCAGCACGGAACGGCCGGCCTCGGCGAGCTTGTAAGCGCTCGCGAGGCCGACGATGCCGGCGCCGACAATGACGACATCCGTATCCATCCGTCGATCAAGCGACCTTCTTCAACTGCGGCCGGGTGTCGATCGCCTGCTGGATGATGGCGCTGATGCGCGCGCGCTCCTCGCCCTCGAGCGTCAGCCGTGGCGCCCGCACCCACTCGCTGCCCTCGCCGGTCATCTGGTTGGCGAGCTTGATGTACTGGACGAGCTTGGTGGCGACGTCGAGGTGGAGCAGCGGCATGAACCAGCGATATAGCTCGAGCGCTTCATTGACCCGTCCTGCCTTCGCCAGCCGGAAGAGCTGCACGGCCTCGCGCGGGAAGGAATTGGCGAGACCCGAGACCCAGCCCACGGCGCCGAACAAAACATTCTCGAGCAGGAGGTCGTCGACGCCGCAGACGATGGCGTAGCGGTCGCCGAGGAGGTTGATCATGTCGGTGATGCGGCGGCTGTCGTGGCTCGATTCCTTGACCGCCTCGATGTTCTTTTCGTTGGCAAGCTCGGCAAAGGCTTCCGGCTTGAGGTCGACTTTGTAGGCCACATGATTGTTGTAGATCATGATCGGCAGCGGCACGTTGTGCGCGAGCGTCCGGAAATGGTGCACGCTCTCCCGTGCGTCGGTCATATAGACCATCGTCGGCAGCGCCATGATGCCCGAGGCGCCCGCGATGCCCATTTCGTTGGCGGCGGTGACGGCAAGCTTGGTGGTGTATTCGGCGACGCCGGCGATAACCGGCACGCGGCCCTTCACCGCCTTCACGGCCGCCGCGACCACGGCCTTCTTTTCCTCGAGCGCGAGCGAGCTGTTCTCGCCGAGCGTGCCGAGCATCACGAAGCCTTCGCAACCGGCGGAGAGGCAGGAATCGATGTGCTTGGCGGTCGCCTCGAGGTCGAGGTCGCCGTTCTGTTTCATCTCGGTCATCAATGCGGGGATGACGCCGCGCCAGGTGAGTGCCATATCGGAAATCCTTCAGTGTAGGGAGAAACGGGAATGCGCATCGGCTTCATCGGCACAGGCACGATTTCCGCTGCGGTGGTCGAGGGGCTGCAGGCGCGGCCGGACGCGCCCGACATCGTCGTGTCGCCACGGTCGGAAGCGGTGTCGCGGGCGCTGGCCGAACGCTTCGCCAAAGTGACCCGGGCGACGTCGAACGCCGAGGTGGCTGAGGCCGACATTGTGTTTCTCGGCATGCGGCCGATGCATCTCGAAGAGGCGATGGCCGGCATCGATTTTCGCGCGGGCCAGATCGTTGCCAGCATGGTGGCTGGTTTCCCGCTCGCCGACATCAAGGCCGCTGGCCCAAAG
>Ga0207639_10003788_pt1 | contig 10180 bp, 13 predicted proteins | sample KBSCornC32_FD_184299 | JGI IMG/M metagenome (GOLD analysis project Ga0207639, IMG submission 184299) | Corn rhizosphere microbial communities from Kellogg Biological Station, Michigan, USA - KBS Corn C3-2 (SPAdes) (version 2) | ecosystem: Host-associated > Plants > Roots > Rhizosphere > Soil ...
GAGCGAGCAGTACGGCTTAACCTGGGGGCTCGTGGACTTCGACCGGCAGGAAATCCGGCTCAAGAAAACTAAGAACGGGCTCGCCCGGACAATTCCAATGAACGCATCCGTGTCCGCCGCTTTCCGAGCCATTAAGGGCGAGTCAAAACCCGCCGCGAGTGCGCTTGTGTTCCCGGATGGTTGGCAGCGTGCATGGTGGGATGAGGCGACGGCGGCGGTCTTACCCGACTATCGTTGGCACGACAACCGACATACGTTCTGCTCGCGGCTAGCGATGAAGGGCGCGAACTTGAAAGTGATTCAGACCCTCGCGGGGCACAAGACAATCACAATGACGGCGCGCTATGCGCACTTGGACGACTCCGCGTTGCGGGCGGCGGTCGATATGCTCCCATAGTGATTCCCCGACGCGAACGCGACTAACGACGCTCGCGGGACCAAAACCTTTTTCCCGATGCGGCGGGTTTGAAGGCATTTTCCGGCGATTAGGTAATCCAGGGACCGAATGGAGATCCCGAGCGCGTGGGCGGCCTCTTTTCGGGAGTAAAGTAGCTTTTCGTCCATCGAAATCCCCTTTCAATTCAGCAGCTTACGCTCTAAAACGCGCATAAACCCGCATAGAAATGCATAAAATCGAAAATTGTCATTCATATACAAAAAGGTCCCATTGCGTGCTCTCCCAAGAGGAAGTCTCAAGAATTTGACCGGCCCAGGGGGGTTTGTGCTTGACTTCGGGTCCGTGTCGAGATTCACAACGCATCGGGAGATACATACGACAGACTCCATTCCGTAATGGAAGCCGAGTCTTTTAGCCGATTCCTGACCGACGACGACTCCCGGCAGAGATACCATGCCCCGACCGGCACCTATTGGATGGACTCGTCTCAGGGGATAAGCGCGGTGTTTGCAGCCGCCCAACGTGCGGTCCTTCCAATCGACAGCAGCGCCGAAATTGTAGTCTCGGGCCCCGAGGGCTTCCGATTCTTAAACTGCCGGAAACAACAACCACCTTTAGGCGCGCTGCTCGGTGCCTATATGGCCAAACGTCCGTCGGTTTGGGCGGAAGTGCCTAAGATGTCCGCGCCGACCCTCCAACTCAATCACCTAAAGTTTCTTGCAGAACAGATTTACCGGCCCAAGTAGCCCAAATACCCTCACTGAGATTGGTAAAGACAGAGCGAGCGAGAGCGAGCGATGGATTTACCATCTCTCTCTTATATGGAACATCAGTTGCCACTCACGCGGTTCTGTCGCACCCATTCCCGACTTCGATTTATGCCGTTCTTTCGCAGCAGGTGAACAATCTGCCGGTTAGACAGAGTCGGGTTCTCATCCATGATCTTCCTAGCCTTGCCGTCCAGTCCGTCCGCGTTCCGCCTACCTCCAGTCTTGCCCGTGCCGTGGAACAACCAGCGACGGCGGCTTATCCAGCCCAAGGGCCGCTCGTGCTGCTCGCCGACGTTCGCTAAAACCTCTTGAATCTCCCGCACGCTCAGATGGGGGTTAGCTGCCATAACGAGCCACGCAAAGCCCGCCCGCTCTTTGTAGTCCCGAATATCAATCGTGAGGTTGACGGTTCGGGTCTGCTCGCGCCCGTACCGGTCGGGCTCGTCGAGCGTGAGGGTCCAGGTATCGGACATTAAACCCCCGCGCCGGACAGTCTGCCTTTGCGGGTTTTCTTCGGCGACTTCCCGTTGATACGTTCCAGCTCTGAAACCGGGACAATCTTGCCCATCAGCGCGGCGAGTCCGATGCGAAGGGCGGCAACCGCGACTTGAGCCGTATATGCCTCGTTCTGTTCCGCAATAATCCAAACCTCGTTGCGCAACTCATCCGGGACATACTGGCAAACGCAGCCGCCCTCGCCTACATCCACGGGGGCTTCTTCCTTAGTCAGTCGCTCTTGTTCGAGGGGCTCTTCCTTAACCAATTTCTCGTCAGCCATGTTCCTTTTTCACCTCTCAGCTTCAGCGGTTCAACCTTCGCACTACTTTTTGGAAATGCCGTTCCAATTGGTCCGAATGCTTCTCTAAAGCGTCTTGCATTCCGTTCCCGTCGATTGTGTTTACCTCAAAACTGTTATGCATCATTACGTGGATAGCGGGCCGCTTACTCTCGCCGCCGTTCCTAACCATCTCGACGACTTTCTTAGTTACGACTTCCTCGCCGGGTTCGAGCATGGCGGGGACGACATCCCCCCGACCTACTCCGGGGACGCCGCCGCCTTCCTGGAAAGCCATTACCGCCGCAAACGCGCCCGCCGCTAGTACGGGTGCCATAACGAGATTCACGGGGAACGGGAAATGCATCCCGGCTTTGAATCCCTGCCGCGCTGCATACGCCGCGTCGCTCTCTTTCGTGTAGTCGTTTGCGAGGACGGACTTAATCGCGTTTTGCATCATGCCCGAGGCTACTTGGTCGCCTACGCTCAGCATCATTTGTCCCCATGTTTGGTGCCCCATCAGGGATTGGGTAAGGCCGCGAGCTATCACGTTCTCGAATTCGTCTTCCGATTGCGCAATGCGCCGGTTTCTGTCTATCTCGGCGCGGACCTTGATACCCGTTATGTCGTTCTCGTGCTGCTGGACGAGCTGCGTTTCCCTGTCCTGCAATTGCTTAAGCTTGACTTGGTAGTCCTTACCCGATTGGTCCAGGGCTTGAATTTCTTTTTCCAAGGCGGCTTGCTTAAGCAGAAATTCGAGATTGTTCGCTTGGATCTCATCCGACATCTGCCGGGCGATACTTTGCCGCCGCGAGGACTCAGCAAGCGCGATCGCGGTACGTTGCGCCGATAGGATTAACTCACCCGACCGTAACTCGTGGTCGGCTTCCTCTTTGGCGAGGGCTTCGCGCAATCTCGACTCTTCCTCGCCTTGTTGCCTTACCGCCTGGGTACGCTGGACGAGCAGACCCTTAAAGAAATTCGAGTTTTCCAAGTGCTCCGCTTGTTCGCGGCGGATACCCTCGTCGATTGCTGCGACCCGTTGCGCCGTGCCTTGTTGCGTCGCCTCGATTTCCTCGCGGATGCCCGTCTCAAGATTTGAAAGGGCTAGCGCGTTTGCTTCGATGGCGGCTTTACCGCGAAGGGCCGCGACCGTCGTGTCGTGCTGCGACTGAATTTCGAGCGTCTTATCCTGCAGGGCTTTAAGTTGGTTCTGATAGTCCTTACTGAATTTGTCGAGGGCCGCGATTTCGGCTTGGTTGGCCGCGAGCTGCATATCGCGTTCACGGTCGGCGAAGCTGATATCCGAGGCTAACCGCTGCTCGATGGTCGCTTGCTGGATAGTAAGTTGAGCGTCGGCGGTCGCACGGTCCCCGGCGATTGCTTGGGCACCAAGGCGCGCCATGCTCTCGATTGATTCCTTAGCCGCTGCCGCGCGCCGGGCGGATGCGTCCTTATCAAATTCGGTCTTAGCGTTCGACTCGCCTTGTTTCTTCGCCTCGGCGATTTGCTGCTCGTGGGTAACTTGCTCGCGGAGGGTGCGGACTAAAGCTTCCTGGGATTGGATTTCCTTTTCGGTAAACCCGAGTTTGCCTTTTGTAAGTTCGGATAGTTGCGCCTCGGCAGCGATTGCCGCGCCAATGTCCGCGCCGTCTTTGGGGGCGGTAAAAATGCCGCCGTCGTTTTCCTTCGCGATTTTCTGCAGTTCGAGAATCTTTTCAGCTTGGGCGAGGGTTCCAGAAAGTAAGCCCTTACGCTTGTCGTCGCCCGCCTTGCCGTCGTTCGCGAGGGCTTCGTACTCGTTCGTAAACTCGGCGAGCGCGTGTCGCGCGCCATCGGACCCGATGCCGAATTGATACCAGCTCGTCTTGAGGTCCTCGAAAACCTTGTCCGCAGATTTAGCGAGATCCTCGAATGATTTAACAAGGTCCTGCATACTCTGCCGGTCGATTAGTTCCAATTCCTTATGGAGCGCGCCTAAGTGGTCGTTACGCAATTCGTCGGCGCGCTTTTGGGCTTCGAGGATCTTTGAATCAAGTGTGTTCCACGCCGTCTGTACCGCGAGCGAGAATTTAGCTTGGTCGTCGGTTAGCTTCTCTTCCGCCTCGTGCATCTTTTCGAGATGCTCTAAAAGCAGAGTTGCCCCAACGATGATCGCGACAAACGGGAAAGCAGCTTCGAGGGCCGGGCCCAACGGTCCGAGGCTTGCGATAAATCCCGCGATCGCGCGCGGCATGTGCCCGCCGAACTCTTCGGTAAGCAACATAACCGAGTGCCGGGCTTCGCCCATGCCGTAACCGACTTCGCGCCCGGCTTCGGTCGCCCCGCCTCGGATTTCCCCGAAGCTTCCGCGAGCGGCTCGCGCGGCGTCGCCTAACCCGGACTGAAAGGTCGCGGTCTTGGCTTGCAAATCAACACTCAAAATCCAAACTGGTTGCATGAAATCTACTCCAATCCGTGCAGCGTGAAGGCGGAGCCTGCCACGAATGCACCGCTCTGAATTAAAACCTTGATTGAATTAATCGCGGCGGTGCTTGCCCATTCAAAGCCGCCCTCAGTGCTGGATAAGCGGCTGCCGACGGCACCAATAACCGCAAAGCCGTTTGCATAGCCGCTTTTGTTGAAGACGGTATCGGCATAGCCTGGAATGTCAACGATTACGACGCCAGCAGAATTCGTATTATCAGAGCCGATTGGGACGTTTGCGACATAGCTTGCTGTCAACCCATAACCCGCTCCGGGGTACCGGCCCGCGCCTTGCAATAGAAGGTCGATGTTATCGGAGTAATTGCTCCCAGTGTCGCCGTTGAATTGCAGATACACTGCGCATCCGTTACTGCCGGAGGAACCACGGGCTTTTATCATCAAGCGAAGGGCGGAGTATGTCCCCGGAATGGACGAAAATGTCACGGACGATGCGGCGGAAGAAAGAACCGTCTGCGCGATTTGTGCGAGCGCGCCCCCGCCCCCGCCGCTCGGGGCCGCCCAGGCTTCCGACCCGGAGACCATCGTTAAGACGGTCCCGTCCGCGCCTTTCGCAAGACGAGTTGGAGCGCCGGAAGATCCCCCGACAATCAAATCCCCTGCCGTCGTCATCGGGTTGGATAGCCCGGTCGGGGACACGTCCACCCAAGCCGCGCCGTCATCGTAGTAAGACGCGTGCGTATCGGTGGCGAAGTACAAGCGCCCGCGCGTCAGCGCCGAAGGCGAAGGACGAGAGGCGAAAGTTCCTTTTACGATGGCCTGATCGAGAGTAGGCATTTTGGTCCGCTCCAAAGAAAAATCTGAAACCGTTCCGGCTCTCTTTCGCGCTCCCCACGCTAGGAGAGCCGGTATTGGATACTCCCCGAACTCTTGTTGACCCTCTACAGTGAGAGGGCGGGCGCGGGCAGTTCAGGGACCCGCCAATCTCGGGCATTCACTCCCCCGCGCCATTTCTTCTAAACGACGAGTTTGGAAATTGCCGAGTTGACGAGCAGCTTGGAATCGCTGCGACGGAAGAGAATCGCCGCGCGCCCATCCTTCGCGGGAACCGGATAGATGTATGCGTAAGGCGTGTTGTTCTCCGCCTGCCGCACAACAAACCGGCTGAAGTCCCCGAACGAGAGAGGCGACACACCCGCAAACGTTCCATCCGTTGCAACTGAGTCCATGTCGTTGTTAACGAGAACGGGGTACCCGTGCAGCTTCGCGGGAGTGCCCAAGGTCGCGTTGCCTTCCTCGAATGCGTCCTTCCACAACGAGCGTTTATCGCCGCTAATGCCGGTATGCAGTTTGCGAAGATATTTGATCGTTGTGTCCGACGCCATGTAGACGCCATTGGGACGGTAGAGTGGGGGAACCGAGTACGCGAGGTCCAACGCGACATCCAAATCCAGGGCTACAGACCCGGCATGATAGGACGTGGCGTTGGTAGTGAATCCCTCTGCCTCGGTCGTGCCGTTCCCCTTCGTGTACTTCAAATTCTCGAAACGGATGATGCGGGCGAGCAGCGCGCCAATAACTTCCGTGACAATGTCGATTGGGGAATCGGTAATGAGTTCGCGCGGCACAAACACCGGCTTGGAAGAAACCTTCCACGCCTTGAGTTGCGGTCCGGTGATGTCGGTAGGCGGCGTATCACCTGAGACGGTCGCATCCGCACCGGTTGACGCTGCCGCGTCGAGCTGTGCGGCGGTTTCGGTATCGGACAGTACCGGGAACGTGGTTGGTTCGCCGTCGCCGGTCGGGTAGAGGCGCGCAACCGAAACCACGGGACTAAACGCGGTGTAGGTGCGTTCCATCGCGATTTGGATAACTGACGGAATAAGCAACCCGCCATCCCCGCTTGGGCGAAGATCCGCGCTCGCGTTGATGCGTCCCGAGAGGGTCGCGGCGAGTCCGTCAATCTGTGCCCGCTCGTCCGGTGTGGCACGCGCGTACAGCTCGCGAAGATTGTTACCCGCAACCCGCCGCACGGTGTCCGCGTGCATGAACGACCGCTCGACGTTGATTACGGATTGCGGCCCGCCGTCCGCTGCGCCCGCTTCGTGCTTTGCGATCTTAGATTCGAGGTCGCAAATCTCGGCGTTGGCTTCATTCCACTGTTTCTGTTGTACGGACGTGAGAGCCTTGTCACCGGCTTCCCGATGCATCTTAGCCATATCTGCCCGCAGTTCCGCCTTACGGCGGTTTGCTTCGTGTACGTTGAACATCTTCAAAACCTCAATTTGGATTTGTGCGCGCGCCTATCACCCGCGACTGTGCGCGGAGGGTTACGAACGCGCTACGACAACCCGTTGAACTTTTCAGTTAGGCCGCGTGTCTTGTAGGCTCCATAGCCGGTCGGCCCAATCCACGAATTTCGCTTGCGCCCGCATATGCTGGACAACAAGCTCGGCGAATGCGCGAGTAGCACACGCCATCGTGACAATGGATTCCAGGTCTGCGCATTTTGAGGCGGCTTGTCCGCGCACCATCGCGAGTATCCCCGCGTATTTGTAGCCTCGGCGCGCCCCCTCTTCACACATTTGCTCGCCGCGTTTGTCTTCCTCGGACAAGGGAACGAGCATGTATTCCGTCCCGTTCCCGAGGACTGCGCAAGCAAACTCCGCCTCTGCCGCTAGCTGTTCGTGTTCGCGCATCATAGCGACCCCCTCGGGTCCTCGAGCGCGTAAAGGCGGGTTGCGAAACGGACGAACTCGTCGGAGGGAACCGAAGGGCCGGAGTCAAGGAACCCGCCTAGGACAAGGTCGGCAACTACTACAGGAGCGATGCGCGGCTTTCTGCCGCGTGCGATGGCGCGCAAAGATTCGCGCACTAAGGAAGGCGTTATGACGGTATATTGCATTCGTTCTCCATTTCCAACGTCGCGCGCGGCCCGTAAAATGGAGAAAGGCCGATTGCGATGCGTTCACCCGTGTCTGATTTGGCTTACCCGGTCCCGGAGAGCGTCAACTCTTCGGGACCTTCTTTTTTACTTCTCGATTTCTGGCTTTGAATTAACCACCGATTCGAGCAGCCTAAGCGCGCTTTCTTCTAGGACGAGCGGGCGAGCGCTCGATATGAATGCGCCGTTTGCCCTATCCAGGACGTGCAGAACAAATCCGATGCACACGTTCCGCATATTCTCGCGGACCACCTCCAGGTCGTTGCTATCCGCGTGCGGGTCTTCGGGAAGCAGAGGGACCGGAGAGTTTGGCGCGATCTTTGACAAATCGTCGGAGGTTGCAAATACGACGTGCACAACTACGTCCCGACGCTGCCCACCCGCCGCAGCGACCTTTGCCGCGTAGGTGTTCGCCAGCTCGCGGCCCTCTGTGACGGCTTGAAGCGGGTTGAGACGCCTTTCCTTGGAGTTCGATTTTGAACCCTTCCAAGCCCAAGCGAGCCGTTGAACCTTCGTTTTCTGACCTAGCCCGGCTTCAAATCCTGCGTTCGGAACCATTCATCCCTCCCCATCATTCGTTAGGGGGGTAACCCCTCACAATTCGTAAGGTATACCACCCCTTACAAGCTGTCAAGCATTTTTCCAAAATTGTTTTCCGCAACCAAGGGCAGGATAGGATAATGGTGTCTCTGGGTAAATAACTCTAAAGCGCTAATTGTAGGGATTTTAAGGGGGAATTTAATGGGGATTCGAGACGGGGATTCGACCGCTAAATTGGCTCTGACAATCCCGGATATCGCCGAGCTAACCGGGTTCTCGCGGCAGACGGTGACCCGGATCTTCGAGAACGAGCCCGGCGTCCTAGTCTTCGAGCGTCCCGAGGCTATGCATAAGCGGAAGCATAGAACCATTACCGTACCGCGAGCAGTTTACGAACGCGTACTTGCGCGTCTTTCAGTCAGATAATATTAACCGGTTAATATTATTCGCCTTGCATTCGCCTCTCTTTTGCTTTATCTTCGATCGCAGTCTAAGTAAAATCTCACCTTTTTGGGGAGGCACACCACAGAAATGAATCCATTCAATCGTATTCTGACAATACTCGTCGTTGCGCTCTCGGGCTTAGGCGCTTCATACGCCCAAGACGGAGTCCCCCAAGACATCCTCAACCGCACGCTATTCATCAAGACCGACACGCGCGAGGGTACCGCCTTTGCGATAGACCGTAACGGCAAGGTTTATCTAGTAACGGCTCGCCACATGGTCGAAGGCTTGCCGACCGAAAATCCCTCAATCAAAATTCGAAAGGGAAATGATTGGCAGGATTTTCATCCTTTGAAAATCCTCTTTCCGGAGAATCCAGACGTTGACATCGCCGTTTTCACGACGGACCAGAAAGCCGAGAAGCCATATTACATCGGGTTGGCCGGTGATCACGGCGGAGTGACTCTAGGGCAGCAGGTCTGGTTCCTGGGCTATCCGTTCATTGAGGGCTTGGGCACACTGACTCCAAGTTTCCAAGCCCCCTTCATAAAACGCGGCACCATGTCCGCCATTGTGGGAACGCGCAAAGACGCGGTCATGTTCTATATCGACGGCTTTAACAATGAAGGGTTCTCGGGCGGCCCGATTCTCTATTGGGACTTCACCGATCACGTATACAGAATTCTTGGTGTCGTTCAGGGCTACAAATTCGATCAAGCGCACGTGGAGGTCAATGGGAAGCCTGTACCTACCCCAATCCTTACCAACTCAGGAATACTCATTGCTTACAGCATTCAACACGCGATTGACGCGATTGAGAAGGACGCGGAGAAGTAAGAAAAACTCACCAAGAAAAACGAATAGATGAGCCCCAAGTCTTAAGGTGACGAAGAAAATGGCGAATTTCACGATTCGGGTTGAGTTGGCGGGCGAGCCATCCGAAGAAATCTACGATAAACTGCACAGCGCAATGAAAGGCCTTGGCTTTGTCCGGACCGTCGATGGTGTCGATTCGAATAATGAGCCAAACAACTTCGACCTTCCGACAGGCCTGTACTTCGGCAATTCGGCAAATTCGGCTATCGACACGAGAGAGGCTGTCCGCAAAGTTGCAGGTGCGATCCATCAAGTCCGGGCGATATTCGTCGCGCAAACGGAGACGTGGGCGTCGTGGGGCCCGTCCCGTCCGCGCTGATTTCGCGGGTGATACTTGTGGTGATACTTCCGCTCGGCACATTCCGCGACACAATGCGACAAGGTGCAATGGAAATGCCTAGTGTTTATGCGGCCTTTTCCATCCGCTGCGATTTCATGCGACATCGTGCAAAATGCCATTTTGGGGACTCATAATCCCTTGGTTGGGGGTTCGAATCCCTCCGGGCCCACCAATACAGTTGAGAGGCTGCGCGCTTACAACTCGTGGATCTGCTACGGGTTGGCTCCCTTCCGCGTTTGCGAGGTTTAAACCTAGAACAGTATGATGAAGTCGTAAAAATTCATTAAGAAGAAAATGGCTGGAGCTACGCTTACCAATACAGTTCCCGGTTCAGATTGGCCTCTACAAACTCCGGAGTCAGGCTAGCAAACAGTGGGTGCCAATCCGACGGGGCGATGAACACCATTCGTCCATATTCTTTCCAGACCGGTACGACCGTTCCGCTTAATCCCGCGTCCTTGGCCCGAAGCTGGAATCCTGCAAGTTCCTCCAGTTGCTCGGACTCGGTCATCCCTCCAAAGGCCGGATCTAGCGGAATGATGATCAAATCCACTCCCTGCTGCTGAATGTGCGCGAGTTTGAATCTTGGCATATCTGGTGTAGTCCTCCTTCGTTTTCATTGATTGTGATTGGATGCAATTTCGCATTTCCACCGTTGTGGAAATGGAAT
>Ga0207639_10003794_pt1 | contig 10171 bp, 9 predicted proteins | sample KBSCornC32_FD_184299 | JGI IMG/M metagenome (GOLD analysis project Ga0207639, IMG submission 184299) | Corn rhizosphere microbial communities from Kellogg Biological Station, Michigan, USA - KBS Corn C3-2 (SPAdes) (version 2) | ecosystem: Host-associated > Plants > Roots > Rhizosphere > Soil ...
CAAAAACGATTCATCAAGAGCGCTGTTGATCACCGCTGCCTGGTTGAAATAATTAAAAGTATCACCTCCTCTATAGTAGTATGAATAGATAAGTCCAATGAAAATAGCACCGAATATTTTTACCGTAAGGGCCGGTATAAAATATTTTCTCCATGGGTGCTTATATGAATACTTGCTATTACGGATCTTAAAGGCGATCGTATAGACGATTGCCAGAAAAAAAGGCAACAATACATAATCAAGGATGGATAAATTTGCAGAGGCCCTCACGTTTTCAAAAGTAAAGGATTCTGCCCAAGATCTCAAAGAACGAAATGATGACAGGCCTAAAAGTGATAGTAGCTAAAGGAAAAATGATTCAATAATTTTAATTTTTCATGTGTGGGATTACCGGCATATTGAGTTTCACTGAAACAGGAGAAACGCATCTTTCGAACCTAGCGGATGCCAATAATAAAATGATGAGACGCGGCCCGGATGGGGGAGCTTCTTTCATGCATGGCACGGTGGGTCTGGGACATCGTCGTTTAAGCATTATTGATACTTCTGACAATGCCTCCCAGCCCATGACCGATCCATCAGGGCGATATACAATTATCTTTAATGGAGAAATTTTTAACTACCAAAAACTGCGGGAAAAATATTTTCCCGACAAAGGCGATTGGCATTCACAGTCAGACACCGAAGTTTTATTACACCTTTTTATAAAACTTAAAGAGAATTGTTTGCCTCTCCTGAGCGGATTCTTTGCCTTTGCCATTTACGATAATCAACAACAAGAATTGTTTCTTGCAAGAGACCGGTTTGGTAAAAAGCCCATCCACTATACCAAGAATGAAGATTATTTTGCTTTTGCCTCAGAACTAAAAGCCCTGCTGGCTTATGATGTCCCTAAAAAGCTAAATCACACATCGCTGGTTCAATACCTGCAATTTAATTACATCCCTCAGCCTTCCTCAATTCTTGAAGGTGTGAGGAAGTTAGAAGCAGGTCATTATCTTTTAATCAGCAAAAATGTTTTTGAGATCAAGCCTTACTATGAACTAAAATGGAAACATACCGATCATTCAATTAGCTATGACCAGGCTTGCTCGAAACTTGAAATGTTAATGGATGATTCGGTCAGAAAGCGATTGATATCCGATGTTCCGCTTGGAGCTTTTTTAAGCGGTGGTATTGACTCTTCGGTAATAGTTGCCCTGGCCAGTCAACACACCAAACATTTAAACACTTTTTCCATCGGCTACGCGGACAACCCCTTTTTTGATGAAACGTACTACGCCAATCTTGTCGCAAAGCGGTACCAAACTAATCACACTGTATTTTCTTTATCGAACCATCATTTTCTTGAGCACATAAATAATATTCTTGCTTATATCGATGAACCATTTGCCGACTCTTCCGCAATACCCGAATACATTCTAAGTTTTTATACGCGGAAACATGTGACGGTTGCTCTTTCGGGCGATGGAGGCGATGAAGTATTTGCAGGATACAACAAACACGGAGCGGAATTGAGAATTAGGCAAAAAGGTTTTTTAAACCGCATCTTAAAGGCCGGTCAGCCTATTTGGAAAATCCTTCCGCAGTCCAGAAATAAAAAGAGCACTAATTTTTTCAGACAACTCAGTCGCTTTGCTGAAGGTGCAAAACTGGATGTAAAGGAAAGATATTGGAGATGGGCGGGCTTTTTGACGGAACAGCAGGCATTGAATCTATTGACGCCTGAAACAAAAGCAAAAATAGATTCAGTAGCATTCGACAATCAAAAAAAAGATATTCTTCAATATTTGAGAGATGACGAATCCTTAGAAGACCTACTTGCTACTGATATCTCATTGGTATTGTTGAGCGACATGTTAGTAAAAGTAGATCTGATGAGTATGGCGAATAGCCTGGAGGTTCGGAGTCCATTCCTCGACCATGAAGTAGTTGATTTTGCATTTTCCCTGCCGACTTGCTATAAGATCAATAACAGCATGAAGAAAAAAATTGTGCAGGATTCCTTCCGGAAATATTTGCCGGTGGAATTGTACAATCGTCCAAAACACGGATTCGAAATTCCTTTGTTGGATTGGTTCAGAAAAGAACTTCGTTCGATGATAACAGGGGATGTTTTAAATGACAACTTTATTTCCGAACAAGGGATTTTCGATACCAGGTCTGTTCAGCAACTGAAAGCGAAGCTTTTCTCCAACAATCCGGGCGATGCGCATGCCACTGTCTGGGCATTGATCGTTTTCCAAAGCTGGTGGAAAAATTATTTTAATTGATTTGTTGATGCCAAAGATCCTTCGTATCCATAATCGTTTAATAACCGGTGGCCCGAGTCTGAATGCTTTGTATCTCACCAAGTATCTATCGTCTCAATTTGAAACGTTGCTGGTAGTCGGGGAAAAAGAGGATCATGAGCAGAACGCCTATTTTCTTGCAGACGAAATGGGCATTAAGCCGGTGTTAGTTCCGGACATGGGTCGCTCAATTCACCCGATGAAAGACTACAACGCGTATAAAAAACTCCAAAAAATTATTAAAGATTTTAAACCGGATATTGTTCATACGCATTCTGCTAAACCCGGAGCAGTTGGCAGATTAGCCGCAAGCTCATTAAATATTCCTGCGATAGTTCATACCTATCACGGACATGTTTTCCATTCTTATTTTGGAAAATTGAAAACAAAATTCATCATTAATACCGAAAGGTTTCTTGCAAAAAAATCACATGCCCTGATAGCCATAAGCGACAAGCAAAAGAGTGAACTAACCGAAGAATTTCATATAGCGGATAAAACCAAGTTCAGGGTGATTCCACTTGGATTTGAGTTAAAAAAATTCTCCGAGAACCAGGACGAGAAAAGAAAAAGATTCAGGAGAGAGTTCAATTTAGGAGACGATGAGATCGCTGTCGGTATAATCGGGAGGCTGGTACCGATTAAAAATCATAATTTGTTTTTAGAAGGGATCAGTTATCTTTTGGGTACTGCATCAAAAAAAATAAAAGCTTTTATTATTGGTGACGGAGAAACAAGACGAGCATTAGAAAATAGGGCTGAACAATTAAAGATCCCGTTCAGCCATGACCATGACCCGAATGCTTCGTTACTATTTACGTCCTGGCGAAATGATATTGACGTGATTAACGCCGGCCTTGACATCATTGCACTTACTTCCCTTAATGAAGGGACGCCGGTGAGTTTGATCGAGGCGCAAGCTGCCAACAAACCCATAGTTTCGACAAGAGTTGGTGGCATTGGCGACATTGTGCTGGAAAATGAAACGGCTTTACTTTCCGATACAAATGATATTGCATCTTTCCAGAAAAACCTTCTCAGGCTGGTAGACAATGATGAATTGCGCAAAAGCTTCAACCAAAAAGGAGCGGATCACGTTCAGAAAAAATTTAGTGTGGAAAGGCTGGCAAATGATATGTCAAATTTGTATTATGAATTGCTGGATAAAGAGAAATTTAAAAGATGAATTTATTTAGAAAGAGACAGGCTAGATCAAATATAGCAGACTATAGTATTGTACGTGCAGATGTACACTCTCACCTTCTCCCGGGCATTGACGATGGCTCGCCCGATATGGAAACTTCCATTGAGTTGATAAGCGGAATGAAGCGGCTGGGATATAAAAAGCTGATTACTACTCCTCATATTATGTGGGACGTATATAAAAATACGGTGCCAATTATTTTAGAAAAATTGCAGGAGGTGAAGCGTCGGCTAGCAGACGAACAGATCGAAATAGAACTGCAGGCCGCAGCCGAGTATTTTATTGATGAATATTTGGGCGAGTTAGTGGAGCGAAAAGAACCCTTGTTGAGTTTTGGGAAAAACTTTGTTTTGGTAGAATTCTCCATGGTGAGCCAGCCATTTGAATGGAAAAAAACACTGTTTGAAATGCAGATCCAGGGCTACCAACCAGTGATCGCGCATCCCGAGCGATATGCTTACCTGGATCGGAATAAAAACTTCTACGATGAATTGAAAAGCGCAGGATATCTTTTTCAACTAAACATGCTCTCATTAAGCGGCCAATACGGGAGTTCCGTAACTGAACTGGCCCGCTACCTGACTAAAAAAGGGTACTATGATCTTATTGGTACCGATCTGCACCATGCAAGGCATCTCGAAGCTTTAAAAAGTCCTTCCGTTTTTTCTTCCCTTCAGCAATTGTTGGATTCCGGAAAGATCCTTAATCCCACTCTCTAATTAAACCTTGTCTTTCACTGTTGTGGCTGCCCAAATCATGATTGGCAGTATCCTTGCCCTCATTTACCAGATTGGAAAATTATTTAAAGTTTAAACAATCATTTAGATTTTGTATCGCGAAGATGGAGTAATTTTAGAAGAAGAAATAAACCGATTTTGTATGGCAAGTTTGGAATTCAATAATCTGCTCGTCAATAATGCTGATTTCTTAAAGCCTTTCGCAAATAACCTTACAAAGGATTCTGAAATAGCGAAAGATCTGTTCCAGGAAACTTTATATAAAGCCCTGGCTAACCAGGAGAAGTATAATGTCGGCACCAATATAAAGGCATGGCTTTTTACGATCATGCGTAATATTTTTATCAATGATTATCGACGAAAAGCAAAGCAGCAAACTATTTTCGACAATACGCCAAACGACTTTCTTCTCAATCATAACCAGGCGGCCGTATATAACCACGCAGAAACTGATCTGCGGATAAAAGAAATATACCAGGCCATCCATTTATTGCCCGAAATATTTAAAACTCCTTTTCTCTTGTATTTTGACGGATACAAATACCATGAAATAGCCGAGGCGCTGAATGAACCGCTTGGAACAATTAAAAGCCGGATACACTTTGCCCGGAAACTCCTAAAAGAACAAATCAAAAGGTATTAAAAATTTAGTGAATACCCCGCAGGTAATATTGGTTGATGAGCACGACAACGACCGGGGCGTTATGGATAAAATGGAAGCTCATCAAAAAGGTCTGATTCACCGGGCATTCAGCATTTTTATTTTTAATTCAAAAGGCCAGATGCTTTTACAGCAGCGGGCGATTAACAAATACCATAGTGGTGGCTTGTGGAGCAACTCATGTTGCAGTCATCCCTATCCCGGGGAAGAGATTAAAGAGGCTGCTATCCGAAGATTGAATGAAGAACTCGGTTTCGAAACTCCCCTCGAAAAGATATTTGATTTCATTTACCAGGTTTCGTTCGAAAATGGGTTAGTTGAAAACGAATTTGATCATGTTTTTGTCGGGCGATATGATGGCAATGTAGAAGTGAATTCTGATGAAGTCAATGATTATGTCTTTAAGTCAATGCAACAGATCAGGTCGGAACTGGAAGCCACACCTGGACTTTATACAGAATGGTTTAAAATATCTTTTCCGAAAATTGAAGTCTGGTGGCAGCAACATTTTGAAGAGAAATAAAGGTTCAAGGTAAAAGGGACAAGGTACAAGGTACAGGGCCCAAGCGTTAATAGCTCGATACATCTTTCTCTCGTTAATTGTCCTGGTCAAACTGCAAAAATTCTCTTTTTACCGCTTTCAATAAACTAAAGATCTGCGCAGCTTCTATTGCCAACATTACAACCAGGGCAAGAAGTACAAACCACGGAAAATTTATTCTTGGAATTATCACATGCTCAAATTTTTCGTAATACCAGCCCGCAAGGGAAATTCCCAACGCGAGCCCAGTCAATAGAAATGAGAGCAGGGAAAATAATATTTTGAGAAACATTACCTGGATCGTTGAGTAACCAACTTTGAAATTTTCAAAAATGGCAGCTGGAATTATCAGGAGCAGCGTCACCCAGCTCCAGTTCTTGCCAAACCAGTTCGCGAACGTTGTATTGAGCAAAAGGATCAGTATAATTGAAACAAGAGACCAGGGGAACAATAGAAACCACGAGGCTCTTTCATAACGGCGTGTTGGCATATAAACAGTTTAGGTTTTATTTGAAAAAATAAAAAGAAATTCTCAAGTGGGGAAATTCCTTCTTAAAGCAGGCAGCAATATTTTTTTATTAGTTGTCTTATAGAAGTTGATGATAAAAAATAGGAACTTTTTGTTAAAAAAGTATTTACATTAGAGCATATTTTGAAAAAGCCGGAGAATATACGATTGCTGCAGCAGGCCGTCGCCTGCTTTGACGATACCCAAGCTTACAAAAAACTTTTTTTGTTGTTCTATCCTTCGCTGGTGCATTTTGCGGTTTCAATTATAAAGTCAAAGGAGTCAGCCGAGGAAATTGTGTCTGATGTGTTCATTAAGATCTGGCAAAAACGGCAGCACCTTGAAAAAGTTGAAAACCTGTCGTTCTATCTTTTCACATCAGTCAAAAACAGGTGCATCAATCAGTTTAATGACCTCAAAAATCGAACTGGAATTACTATTACTGACGTTTCCATTGAGTTTAAAAGCATCTACCACGATCCTGAACAAAAAATGATCTCCGCCGAGACCATCAAACAAATACAAGAAGCCATACAGGACCTACCCCCCAGGTGTCGGTTAATTTTTAAATTAGTAAAGGAAGAAGGGCTTAAGTATAAGGAAGTAGCCGAACTACTCCAATTATCCGTGAAGACCATAGAGAACCAAATGTCCCTGGCTTTCAAAAAGATCGGGTCAGCCATTAACTTTAAGGTCCACCAACTGGCAGTTTTTTCAAAAAATTAAAAAATCACGACAATCTTTTAGGGGTAATGCTCTGAATTACTGTCTATAACAATATCCACAACTGTATATATGACAATTGACAGATTTTGGGACCTTCTCTCAAAGAAACATTGCGGCGAGGCGAGCTCTTCCGAATTAGCAGAACTCGAGGAAATATTGCTCACCCGTCCCGAATGGAAAAACACTGCCGAAGTATTAGCTAATCTTAGCTTTCAATCAACCGTTTTTGAAAATAATGGAGAAGCCGAAAAAGCATTTGAGGATCATCTAACCAGGATGAAAAAAGCTGACGTTGAATTTGACGAAATTGAGCCTGGTTATAATGAAATAGAATCAGTTCGTAAAAGGAGAAATCTGAAAAAGTGGCTGATCTCAGCAGGTGCAGTTGCTACAGGTCTTGTTCTCTTTTATTTACTTAGGATTCTGATGGTCAGCTCAGAAATGCAGAATGGAAGCCGATCAACTTTGAGCCAGGTAAGTACCAAACCGGGCTCAAAAACTCAAATTCAATTGCCTGACGGATCAGTCGTCCGGCTGAATTCGAGTAGCAGCCTGACCTACGATAAAAATTTCGGAAAGAATATAAGAGAGGTAAACCTTAGCGGTGAAGCATTTTTTGATGTCACAAAAGATTCTTCCCATCCCTTCATAATTCATACGAATGTGATCGATATAAAGGTATTGGGAACTGCCTTCAATGTGAAATCATACCCCAATGATGCAAACACAGAAACAAGTCTGATTAGGGGCAAGGTTGAGGTCACTGTTAAGAACCGTTCAAATGAAAAGATCTATTTGGAGCCTAATGAAAAACTAGTAGTGGCTAATAATAATGCAACTATAAACAACACACCCCCCGATCAACCTCATCAAATCGATAATAAAGCGGATCATTCTTCGAAACCCGTTTATGCAGTTCAACATTTAACATACTATCCCGTCGACAGTACCATCATCGAAACTTCGTGGGTTGACAATAAGCTAATATTCCAGGCAAACGAAACATTTCTGGAAGTAGCACTAAAAATGGAAAGGTGGTATGGGGTGAAGATCAAATTTGCTGACGAGGAAGTGGCAAAGATCAGGCTGTTTGGAAGTTTTACCAATGAAACAATTGACCAGGCATTGGATGCCTTACGTGAAGGCAATGGGTTTAACTATAAAATTTCAGGAAACGAGATCACTATTACTAAATAACTAATAAAACGCTCGCTCTATGCTGCCGCCAGTTAATACGTCTTGAGAACGAAAATAAAAAACGAGATCCTGTTTGCGCCAGGATCCCGTATAAGGTTAAACTTTTCGGATCAATAAGTGAAGAGCCAAATTATCTAACCTCTTTAATTGAATGTATGAATAAAATTACAAATCAACATGCTTTACTACAAGTCTATCTTTTTAAAAAAATTGTAAGGATTATGAGATTGACGATAGCCTGTTTGCTGATTGCCTCCCTGCATGTATCTGCTTCGGGTTACTCTCAGGATAATATTACACTTAATCTTAAATCGGTTGAGCTGCGTAAGGCTTTTATCGCCATCGAGAAGAAAACTGACTATCGCTTCTTGTTCAATGAAAATCTCATTGCTCATAAACCAAAGATCGATATACAGGTAACAGAAAGACCCGTTACGGAGGTGCTGGATCAATTACTCCAAAACACAGGGATCACTTATAAAGTACTAAACAATAAACTGGTTGTTTTGAAAGAGGCTTCTGATCCGATAAACATTGAAGATTATAAAGATGTTCGAGTTACCGGCCGCGTCACGTCTACTGAGACTGGTGATGGGATGGTGGGAGTTTCTGTTACTGTCAAAGGAAGCACCCTTGGCACTACAACTGATGCCACAGGCAACTTCGCCATCACTGTACCCGATAATTCTACATTGGTGTTCAGCTATGTTGGATATGACAGTAAAGAAGTAGCGGTCGCTGGCAAGACCGTTATAAATGTAACATTGTCGTTATCTACCAAGGTACAGGAACAGGTAGTAGTGATTGGTTATGGTACTGCAAGCAAAAGAGATCTGACCGGTTCCATCGTAAAGGTCAGTGGAAAGGAAGTGGCTGATAAGCCAAATTCGAATCCTATTTCATCATTGCAAAGTAAGGTTGCCGGCCTCTACGTAGTGAATAATGGTACGCCGGGATCAGAGCCCGATATCCGCATTCGTGGTACAGTGAGTATTGGGCAGGTACATCCCTTGTATGTAGTGGATGGTATCTTACAGGACGATATCGATTACCTAAATCCGACTGACATTGAGTCGATCGAAGTTTTAAAGGACCCCTCTTCGCTCGCCATTTTCGGTGTAAGAGGAGCAACGGGGGTGATAGCTATCACAACCAAAAGAGCCAAGGCCGGTGGATTGGTAATTAATTTAAATACTTCGTATGGAACCAAAAAGTTAGTTGATAAGATAAAGATGGCGGATGCCAATCTTTTCGATCAACTTTTTGCCGAAGAAAATGCAAATAACGGAGTCGCTACACCCGACTATTCAGCACTAAGTGCGAATACTGACTGGATAGACGCAGTGACCAGGACGGGAAAGTTTAGCAACACTAGCTTGAGTATCTCTTCCAGTACAGACAAAAATAAATTCATACTAGGGCTGGGATATATCTATGATGAAGGCATCATCATTCATGAAAGATTAGAAAGAATGCTTCTTTCAATGAGTGACGAAGTGAGATTTTCCAAAGCGTTAAAGATCGGTGTAAACTTAAACGCTTCGCGTCAACAAAATCCCTACACCAACTATGGTGGCAACACGGCCAGGTTGGATGATGCAAGAAAAGTAATGCCGCAGGTATCCGCGGGAACGAAACAGTTTAAAGTAAAAGATCCTTATGGACCGGATAGCATTAATCAAAACATTTATTCGGGCCTGGATGTGGCGCTTCAGAGTGCTGGCGTTGTCAATCCTGTGCTGGAAATAGAAAATAGCTGGAACAAGCAGCTCAATTATGAGTACAGAGCTGTAGGTAGTGTTTATGTCGATCTGACCTTCCTGAAGAATTTCAATTTCAGGCCTACGTGGTACGCTGACATAAGCACACTGGATCTTCGCCAATATACACCGCTTTATTATGCGTATGATCCGCTAACAGATAATCCTTATTTATATAGCACGAAGACGAGTGTTTATCAGAGTACTCAAACCTGGAGAAAATTCCAGCAAGACTATATTCTTACTTATAAAAAACAATTTGGTGATCATAACATAACGGCAATGGGTGGCTTCACCACTTATTATTTTGGAACTTTCCAGCAGTTTGGAACCTCGAACCAGGGAACCGGACCTTCTGACCAGCCCATCCCGAATGATAAAAGGTTATGGTACTTGAACAATGGATTTGGTGTGACATCGCAAGATCCACGTCAAACCAACTCTTTCCAGGCGGAGGCTACAACAGTATCATACCTCGCGAGAGCCTTATACAATTACAAGAATAAGTATTATTTAAACGCTTCTTTCCGCGATGATGCTTCTTCC
>Ga0207639_10003798_pt1 | contig 10168 bp, 7 predicted proteins | sample KBSCornC32_FD_184299 | JGI IMG/M metagenome (GOLD analysis project Ga0207639, IMG submission 184299) | Corn rhizosphere microbial communities from Kellogg Biological Station, Michigan, USA - KBS Corn C3-2 (SPAdes) (version 2) | ecosystem: Host-associated > Plants > Roots > Rhizosphere > Soil ...
ACTCCGTGCGGGTAATTGAACTGCTGATTGTCCCCCAAAGAAGAACCCACGATCACCAGGTTTCCTACCACAGTTGGCGGAGACGTCTCCGCGACATCGCCGTATCCGCCTGAGCCAACCCGCAGGTCGACCACGCCGTCGCGGCCAAAATACACCGCCGGTTGCCCGTTGGTCGCATTTACCGCGATCAGCCTCCCGTCAAGCGTACCCTCGAATATCATTTCCGCCTCCCCGGCCCCTGCCGGCCAGGCCGCCACTCCCCGGCTGCTGCCCTCGTTGAAGCCGCCTTTCAAACTCATGCCGGGATCATAGACCCAGCGCTGCTCTCCACTGGCCGCGTCCAGGGCGAAGACCCGGGCGCTGGGCGTGTTGAAAAAGAGGGTGCGGCCCCGCAAAATAGGCGTGGTCTCGAATGCCGCCTTTTCCGTGAAGTCGGTGCCCTCATATTTTTTCAGCTCTCCCGTCCGGTAAGTCCAGGCGACCTTGAGATTCGCCACATTACCGGTGTTGATCTGTTTAAGCCCCGAATACCGTGTTCCCCCTGCGTCCTGCCCGTAGCAGGGCCAGCCGCCATCCTGCGCCATCGCCCCGGCTGCTATCAGCAGACCGGCGAAAACCACCAGTTGTTTGTATTGCATATGCTGTTTTTTTCAAACCTATACATTCCATTCAGCGCCGCGCAATTTACTTGACCACTATCCAACATCGGGTGACGAATAGCAGGGCCTGCCCACCCTCCTTAAATTATGGAAACCCATCGACTTAATTAATAATTACTTAATTTCCCGTTCCCTTTTGCTGTTCTACTTTGTGCAAAACGGGAATATGACTGAAACAACCGACCAATTGCGAAGCTATCTTTCGGACAATTGGAAAGACGAACAACAAAGCGAAAAAATGCGTAGAAAAACCATCCCTCGCGATATCAGCTGGCTTTCCTTTAACGCACGCGTCCTTCAGGAAGCGGCCGACCCTACTGTTCCCCTTCGCGAAAGACTCCGTTTTCTTGGCATATTCTCCAACAACCAGGACGAATTCTTTCGGGTACGCGTGGCTACCCTGCGACGCATGAGCGAATTCAGCGGCAGCCGTTCGAAGATGAATATGCACATGGAGCAGTCCCCCGACAAGATACTCAACGAGATCCAGTCTATCGTACTCCAGCAGGGCGAAGAGTTCGATGCCATTTGGCGCGGGATTCGCGAAGAAATGGAAAAGGAGAACATCTTTATCGTCTCCGAACAGCAGCTCAACGAAACCCAGCAACAATTTATACAAAACTATTTTGAAGAGGATGTCCGGACCAATACGATCCCGCTGATGGTGGAAAGCATTCCGCAGTTTCCCTTTCTGCGCGACAAATCGCTCTATCTCGGCGTTGTCCTTTCCCGTAAGGACGGCAGCATGAAAAGGAAGTTTGCCATCATCGAGATCCCCAGCAGGGTACTCGGGCGCTTCGTACTGCTACCCTCCCCCGCCCCCAACGAACACCACATCATCCTGCTGGAAGACATCATCCGGTATAACCTCCGGAACATCTTCGCGTACTTTGGCTACGACACCTATAATGCATGGGTGTTCAAGGTCACGCGCGACGCCGAGATCGACATCGACAACGACATCTCCACGACGCTGGTTTCGAAGATCGAGAAAGGGCTGAAGAACCGCCGCAAAGGCAAGCCCGTCCGTTTTGTCTACGACGAAGAGATGGACAAGGGTTTGCTGGATTATTTATTGAAGCGGCTGAACCTCTCGAAGAAAAGTGGAAATCTCATTCCCGGTGGCCGCATCCACAATTTCCGCCACTTCATGGACTTCCCCGACGTTTTCCCCAGGAAAGGACAGCGGCGGAGGTCCTTTACGCACCCCGCCCTGCAGCATACGCCCCGCGTCACCGACGTGATACAGGAGCAGGACGTCATGCTCCACTTCCCTTACCATTCCTTCAACCCGGTCATCGACCTGCTGCGCGAGGCGGCCATCGATCCGAACGTAACGACGATCAAGATCACCGGCTACCGGCTGGCTTCCAATTCCAAGATCATAAATGCGATAATCAACGCCGTCCGCAACGGCAAACACGTCACGGTGATGCTCGAGCTGCGCGCCCGCTTTGACGAAGAAGCAAACCTTGAGTGGAAGGAAAGGCTGGAAGACGAAGGCGTAAAGGTCCTGATCGGCATCCCCAACGTGAAGGTGCACGCCAAGCTATGTCTCATCAAAAAAAGGATCAACAATTTCACCATACACTATGGCTTTGTCAGCACCGGCAACATGAACGAAAAGACGGCCCGCGTATACGGCGACCACTGCCTGCTGACCTCCAACCGGCACGTCATGGCTGACGTCAACCGTATCTTCAACTACCTCGAGACCTATAAGGAAGGCACGGGTCCCCTGAAGGCCTGCAAGACCCTCATCCCCTGCCCAACGAACCTCCGCCGCGAGCTGGTGAAAATGATCGCCCGCGAAACAAAATTGGCACGCGACAAGCAGCCGGCGGCCATCACCCTCAAGATGAACTCCATCTCGGACGAGGACCTGATCGAAAAACTCTACGAGGCCGCCAAAGCCGGCGTGCGTATCCAGCTGATCGTCCGGGGCATCTTCTGCATGTTCACAGAGAACAGCAAGTTCATCATACCCGTAAAAGCGATCAGCATCGTGGACGAATACCTCGAACACGCGCGCGTATTTATCTTCCACAACGGAGGAAACGAAAAAACTTACATATCTTCGGCCGACTGGATGGTGCGCAACCTCGACCACCGCGTCGAAGCGACCTGTCCGGTACTCGACGAGACCATCCGGCAGGAACTGAAGGAGATACTGGATATCCAGCTCTCCGACAATGTCAAGGCCCGCTGGCTGGACAACGACCTGCAAAACAAATACACGCGGGACGATCGGGAGACGAAGGTCAGGTCCCAGATAGAGATTTATAATTATTTGTACCAGAAAGCCATGCCCGCAGAAGAAGGAGCCTCAGTGGTCTCCGCGTCAGCAGCGGTTGTATAGAAAGAGGGGCTGGCCTACCTGAAATCATGAAATGAAAATGCGACTGGCAGCCATCGACATCGGAAGCAATGCGGCAAGACTGCTGATCTCCGACGTCTCGGTCAACAATGAAGGAAAGACAGAGTTCAATAAGATCAACCTCGTACGCGTTCCCTTGCGCCTCGGCTTTGACGTGTTTGAAACAAAGACGATCTCTCCTGAAAAGACTGAGATGATCGTCCATACCATCAAGGCCTACAAGCACCTGATCGAGGCCTACAACGTGGAGTACGTCAAGGCGGCGGCGACCTCTGCGATGCGCGACGCCCTGAACGCCCGCGAGATCATCGACCGCGTAAAGGAAGAGACCGGCATCGCCATCGAGGTCATCAGCGGCGGCAGCGAGGCCTCCCTCATCTACGAGAACCATATCGCAGAAAACCTCGACAAGGACCACGCCTACCTCTATATCGACGTGGGCGGCGGCAGCACCGAACTCACCTTCTTCGCCAACAGCAAGCTCGTCTTCTCCTCCTCCTTCAATATCGGCACCATCCGCCTGCTGAAACACCAGGTATCCGACGGTCAGTGGGACACCATGAAGGACTTTATCAAAAGAGAGACCCGCAGCTATTTCAACAATATCATCGCCATCGGCTCCGGCGGCAATATCAACAAGATATTCTCGATCTCGAAAAGAAAGGAGGGCAAATCCCTGCATATCGAACTGCTGAAAGACTACTATAAGGAATTCGCCAGCTTCTCGCTGGAAGACCGGATGCGACTCTACAAACTTCGCGAAGACCGCGCCGACGTTATCGTCCCCGCCCTCCAGATCTATGTCAATACCATGCGCTGGGCCAACGCCCAGGAGATCTACGTGCCCAAGATCGGCCTCGCCGACGGCCTCATCCAGCACCTGTATGCGGATCTGAAAAAAAAGGGAGTCGAAGCCTGACAAAATTTCCACTGGTTTCTCGGCGCCAAATCTTACCTTGCCCGGAAATTTTCGACGATGTCAGTACATACTGAAGTAAAAAAAGTAACGACCCATGCTCTGCAGCGGATGAAGCAGCACGGCGAGAAGATCTCCATGATCACCGCCTATGACTATTCCTTCGCCCGTATCTTCGACGGAGCAGGCATCGACATCATCCTGGTCGGCGACTCCGCCTCCAACGTCATGGCCGGCCATGAAACCACCCTCCCCATCACCCTCGACCAGATGATCTACCACGCCTCTTCCGTCATGCGGGGCGTCAACCGGGCCTTCGTCGTGGTCGACCTGCCCTTCGGCTCTTATCAGTCGAACTCCAAGGAAGCCCTGGCCTCCGCCATCCGGATCATGAAGGAAACCGGCGCCCACGGGATAAAGGTCGAAGGCGGGGAAGAGATCCTGGAATCCGTCAAACGCATACTCGCGGCCGGCATCCCCGTAATGGGCCATCTCGGCCTTACCCCCCAGTCCATCTATAAATTCGGTACATATACCGTCAGGGCCCGCGAAGAGGCCGAAGCCGAGAAACTCAAAAAAGACGCCCGCCTGCTGGAAGAAGCAGGGGCTTTTGGCCTCGTCCTCGAAAAGATACCCGCGGCGCTCGGTAAGGAGGTATCCCAGACCCTCACTATCCCCACCATCGGCATCGGCGCCGGCAAACACTGCGACGGCCAGGTGCTCGTCATGCACGACCTGCTGGGCATCACTACCGAATTCCAGCCCCGGTTCCTCCGCAGGTACCTCCGCCTCCACGAAGAGATCACCGGAGCCATCCAGCAGTACATCAGGGACGTCAAATCCAACGATTTCCCCAGCGAACAGGAGCAATACTAAGGAGTAAATTCACCGGTATATAGGTTTCATTCATCTATTTATCCTTCTTCCTGCCTCCAAATATGATAATAAAGAATAATTTTAGGGGCTGTGAAGAAATTAACCGTACAGATCATCATTCATATGGCAGCCTGGATGTGTTTCCTGATGCTGCCTTTTGCTTTTTATCCACGCCCGCAGGGTGACTCTTTTTTCGAGATGAAGAGCATCACGCCCTATTTTGTCGTGAACACCCTCTTCATCATCGCCTTTTACTACGTAAATATCTATCTGATCATCCCCCGGCTGCTCAACGAGAAGAAGTTCGCCGCCTATAGCCTGCTGATCTTCGGACTGCTCGTCGTCTACAGCTGTATGCCCCGCATCTATCATGCGCTGTTCGGCCCCATCTTCCCCAATCAGCCTCCGCACATGGGGCCCCCAAGGGTAAGACCACTGATCTCCGCCGGCAATCTGGCGGTATTCCTGCTGGTATTCGTCTTCAGCACCGGCATCAAGGTCATCAGCCAGTGGCTAAGGTCGGAGCAGCGCGCCAAAGAGATCGCCAACGAGAAGCTAAAGACGGAACTGTCCTTCCTTAAAGCCCAGATCAATCCTCACTTCCTTTTCAATACGCTGAACAATATCTACGCGCTTGCCTCAGCCCAGTCGGAACACACCGCGACTGCGGTCCTGAAGCTGTCCAGCATCATGCGCTATGTTTTGACAGAAGCGCGCAACGACCTGGTCCCGCTGGAAAAAGAGATCCTCTTCACCCGGCACTATATCGAGCTGCAGAAGATGCGGCTGACCGACAGGACGATCGTCGACTTCGGGGTGACTGGCAACCCCGAGGGCCGGCAGATCGCGCCCCTGCTGCTGCTCCCCTTCGTGGAGAACGCCTTCAAATACGGCATCAGCACCCGCGAACGATCTCCTATCCGCATCGAATTGGAAATTAACCAGGAATGGTTGTACTTTCGTATCAGCAACCAGAAACACATCAACACGGCGCTGAAAGCATCCGATAATACAGGCATCGGTATCAACAATACCCGGCGCCGCCTCGACCTTTACTATGAAGAGCGATATCAACTGAATATTGACGACAAAGCTGGAGAGTTCTCCGTTCACCTAAAAATCCCGGTATAATGTTAACCTGCATAGCCATCGACGACGAGCCCCTGGCGCTCGAAGTGCTGAAGAAATACATTGCCAAGATCTATTTCCTCGAACTGAAGGGCGTCTTTACCGATCCCTTCGAAGCACAGCGGGTAATGGAAACGGCCCCCGTAGACATCCTCTTCCTCGACATACAGATGCCGGATATCAACGGCATAGAGTTCTCCCGCATCGTCAACAAACGCAATACGGCCGTCGTCTTCACCACCGCCTTCAGCGAATACGCCGTGGAAGGCTTCAACGTCGACGCCATCGACTACCTCCTCAAGCCCATCGAATACGACCGCTTCCTCAAGGCCGTCTATAAGGCGAAAGAATACGTCGACTATCTCACGAGTCAGGAGCTGCAGGAAGGATATATCTTCGTCAAATCCGACTACCAGATGGTCAAGGTCAACCTGAAAGAGATACTCTATATCGAAGGCCTCGACGACTATATCAAGATATATTTGCCGGGCAAGGCCATCCTCACGCTGATGACGCTGAAAACGATCGCGCAGAAGCTGCCGGCCCGCGAATTCATCCGCGCCCACCGCAGCTACATCGTCCCTATCAGCAAGATCGAACACATCAGCAGGAGCAAAATAAAGATCGGCGACAAAGAAATACCCATTGGCGTTAGTTACAGCGAGAGCTTCTTCGCGGCCATGGAAAACAAGCTGAACTAGGCGGACAGCACCGTCCCGGTATTCGCTGCACGGAGATCGTCATAAAATTCACCTAAAATTCGGCTGCATTCACCGAAGGACAGGGCATTTAACAAATTCCCAACCCCTCCCGGACGCAACCCGCCCTCCCCCTTTTGCGTATTACCTATTGCCGGTAAGGTAGATACCGGTATAGGACCAGTTTTTTCATAGTAGATTTTAAGTTAAGGTTGAGGCCACTGGTTAGTGGTTAGTTTTTCCTAAATTGCTTGCGATTAAGTAATTAAATTCGCAAGCAATTTTTTATGGAATTCCTCCATCAACTGAATATCCTCCCCGAAAATACCGGTACATCCACCGGCGGGACCTGGCTCCCTTCACGCGGCGCCGCTATAGAATCGTTCTCACCCGTAGACGGCAAACGCATTGCCGCCGTCACTTCCACAGACAAAGAGGGATATGAAGCCGTCGTCACAACGGCACAGAAGGCTTTTTTGGAATGGAGGACCTGGCCGGCCCCCCGGCGCGGCGAAGTGGTCCGGCAGATCGGAGAAGCGCTTCGTTATCACAAGCCTGCCCTCGGCCGCCTGGTTTCCTATGAGATGGGAAAGAGCCTGCAGGAAGGATATGGAGAGGTCCAGGAAATGATCGATATCTGCGATTTCGCCGTCGGCCTTTCCCGGCAACTGCACGGGCTGACGATGCACAGCGAACGCCCCGCCCACCGCATGTACGAACAGTGGCACCCCATGGGCGTGGTGGGTATCATCTCGGCCTTTAACTTCCCCGTCGCGGTGTGGAGCTGGAACAGCATGATCGCCTGGGTATGCGGTAACACCTGTGTCTGGAAACCTTCCGAAAAAACACCGCTCTGCGCACTCGCATGCCAGTCCATCGTAGCTTCCGTCTTCGCCGCCAATAAAGTACCCGAAGGCGTCAGCGGCCTGGTCACCGGCGGACGCGATATCGGGGAATGGCTCGCCTCCGACACCCGGATCCCGCTGGTGTCCGCCACTGGCTCGACGCGCATGGGCAAAGCCGTCGGTACCGCCGTAGCCTCCCGTCTTGGCAAGGCCCTGCTCGAACTGGGCGGGAACAATGCGATCATCATTTCCCGCGACGCAGACCTCGACATCGCCATACCGGGAGCGGTATTTGGCGCCGTGGGCACGGCCGGACAGCGATGCACCACAACCCGCCGGCTGATCATCCACGACGATATCTATGACAAGGTAAAGGACAGACTCAGTACGGTCTACCGGCAGCTGCGGATCGGTGATCCCCTCGACGAGAATAACCACGTAGGACCGCTGATCGACAAAGACGCCGTCAGCAGCTATCTCCAGGCCATCGCAGCAGGCAAACAGCAGGGCTGCCGTTTCCTCGTCGAAGGCGAGGTACTCGGCGGCGACGGCTTTGAGAGCGGTTGCTATGTCCGCCCCTGTATCGCCGAAGCAGACTCTTCCTACCCGATCGTCAGCCAGGAGACCTTTGCGCCCATACTTTATCTGATGCGCTACAAGACACTCGAAGACGCGATCGATATTCAGAACGGTGTCCCGCAGGGACTTTCTTCCGCTATCATGACCCTCAATCTCCGGGAAGCAGAAAGATTCCTCTCAGCGGCAGGCAGCGACTGCGGCATCGCCAACGTCAATATCGGCACTTCGGGTGCGGAGATCGGCGGCGCCTTCGGCGGTGAGAAAGAGACGGGCGGCGGCAGGGAGAGCGGCAGCGATGCCTGGAAGGCCTATATGCGCCGGCAGACAAACACGATCAACTACTCTACCCAATTGCCTCTGGCTCAAGGAATAAAATTTAATATTTAACCATTACATCCCCCGAAAGAAACAAAATAATACCTCGGATTAGTCGTTATAGCGCGATAGATCCCGATATACCATGAACGCCGGCTTCCATTTACTCTCTGCTGTCCTGAAAAGAAGGGTATTGTTTTTTCTGTTTGCCATCGGCTGCGGCGCGCACCTGCAAGCACAGGTAAGACTGGGCATAATGGGCGGCATACATTCTTCTAAAGTTCTGGAAACCAATAATATACCGGGATGGGATACCGCTACGAAGCCTTTCAATACCAACCGCACCGGCTTCCAGCTCGGGATCATGCTGGAATTGCCCATCGGACAGTCGGGTCTTTTTTTCCAGCCCGGCCTCTACTATATTACCAAGGGAAGACGATACAATAAAACCTACGACTCCCTCACCAGCCTGGCCACGGACACGATCTACAGCAAACAAACACTCAACCTCAACTACGTCGAGATACCGCTGAACCTGACCTATAAATTTCCTCTTACGGCTAACCGTAAGAACAGTTTTATCCTGAGCGCCGGCCCCTATGTCAGCTTCATCTATTCCGGCAGCAACATTAAGAACGAAAGTCTCAGCGCAAGCACCCACAAATACAGCAGCGAGTCCGACCCCGTCACCATCGGCAAGGGCGCAAATACCTATCAGACATTTGACTTCGGTCTCAACGGACGCGCGGGATTCGAGCTCGGCAACGTCTTGCTTAGCGCCTACTTCAGCCAGGGGCTGACCAGCTTTTATACGGCTACTTACCCGGGCAATTTTCACCATCGGGTGATCGGCGCCTCCGTCGGCATCTGGCTGACGTCTTCCGGTCCGAAACCGGCTCCGAAGAAGAAGGATACGGATAAAGACGGGGTCACGGACGATCAGGACCTTTGTCCGCTGGTGCCAGGCAAGGCAGCATGGCACGGTTGTCCCGTTCCCGATAGTGACCACGACGGCGTCGACGACGAGCACGACTCCTGCAGGAACATCGCCGGCGTTGCCCGCTACAACGGCTGCCCCGTCCCCGACAGTGACCACGACGGCGTCGACGACGAGCACGACTCCTGTAAGAACATCGCCGGCGTTGCCCGCTACAACGGCTGCCCGATCCCCGACAGGGACGGCGACGGCATCAACGACGAAGAAGACAAATGCCCCGACAGCGCCGGTACCACGGAAAACCACGGCTGCCCTGTCGTGAAGGAGATCAAAAAAGAGGCGAAAGAGCAGATCAACTATATCGCACGCAACATACTGTTCACCTCGGCCAGCGACCACCTGACGGATAGCTCCTATACCGCGCTCGGTCAACTGGCCGGCATTCTGCACGCCCATCCCGAATGGCACCTTGCCATCGAAGGCTATACCGACAATTCCGGTATCGCCGCGAAAAACCTGGTGCTGTCGCAAAAACGTGCTGATGCGGTCAGAAACTACCTCATCGGCAAGGGGATTGACGGATCCAGCCTGTCGGCTACCGGATTCGGTCAGGAAAAACCCATTGCAGATAACCGCACACCCAAAGGCAGGGCGATTAACCGCCGGGTAGAGCTAAAGCTCAGTCTGGCAAACCAATAATCCGGGTCAAACGCCTTCCAGTCAGGGACCGATCGGTAATTTTAACATCTTAATAAGGCCGTTCCTGTAATTTCCAGGCGGCCGTGGAACAGGTTTTTCTTATTTTACAGGATTATTTTTTGCTTTTTTTTCTTTTTTT
>Ga0207639_10003800_pt1 | contig 10167 bp, 8 predicted proteins | sample KBSCornC32_FD_184299 | JGI IMG/M metagenome (GOLD analysis project Ga0207639, IMG submission 184299) | Corn rhizosphere microbial communities from Kellogg Biological Station, Michigan, USA - KBS Corn C3-2 (SPAdes) (version 2) | ecosystem: Host-associated > Plants > Roots > Rhizosphere > Soil ...
GGAAAGACAACCCGTCAATCCCTGATATGCGTACAGCAGCTTATGTAAGTGCTATTAACAAAGTAGCTACCAGTTACAATGAGCTGGGGATCTTCCCGTAAACATACTACATCGAAATTTTATTTCGATACATTATAGCCGAAATCAAATTTCGACGAACTAAAAATACTTGTGTATATTCATGCACAAGTATTTTTAGTTTTACGCAAATTCATTACGATTAAAACTTTGTGATATGAAAAATAGACGCTTACTGTTTCTTGCAGCGGTTATATTTATTACTTCAACTTCTTTTGGCCAGGAGATAGACCCCAAACTTACCGAAGTATACCAGCCGGTTCCACCTAAAGTGCAACCTGGTAAAACCAACAGCGATGCCCCATCGGATGCTATCATCTTGTTTGGCGGTAAAAATTTAGATGAATGGGTTTCTGTGAATGATACTACTAAGCCTGCGCCGTGGATCGTTAAAAAAAATTATTTTACTGTGAACAAGAAAGCAGGTAATATTCAAACCAAACGTTCTTTCACCGATTATCAATTGCATATTGAATGGAAGATACCTGAAAATATTACGGGCAAAGACCAGGCACGCGGCAACAGCGGTGTTTTTTTGGCGTCAACAGGCCCGGGTGATGACGGTTACGAGATACAGGTATTGGATTGCTATGACAACACTACTTACGTTAATGGCCAAACAGCAAGTATTTATAAGCAATCTATCCCGTTGGCCAATGTTTGTAAAAAGCCGGGCGAATGGCAATCTTATGACATTATCTGGACTGCACCAAGATTTAATAATGATGGTACATTAAAATCCCCTGCACGTGTAACAGCTTTTCAAAATGGTGTGCTGGTGCAAAACAATTATGAATTAAAAGGAGTGACAGTTTATCGCGGCAAACCTTACTACAAAAAACACGGCCCCGCTCCAATAAAACTACAGGCTCATGGCGATCCAAGTGAACCGATCAGTTATCGGAATATCTGGGTGAGAGAGTTGTAAAAAAATAGTGCAAATAAAAAAGAGAGCAGCTTTTGGGCTGCTCTCTTTTTTATTTCTTTTAGATCAAATTAGAGTCTTTTAATTCTGATATTCCTGTACCAAACCAAATTGCCATGGTCCTGTAATGCGATCCTTCCTTTTTTGAAAGTGCCAAAGCCCGGCATGCTTTTAAATTTACTTCCTGCCACCATTTTTTTCCAGTTGTCATCCCACATATTGGTGGTTACTACATTGGTGCCATTTAAATAGAAATCAAGTTTGCCGTGTACAGCCCTGATCTCTGCTTCATTCCATTCGCCGGGGCCTTTCACCGTTTCTTTGCTGCAGGAGATCAGGTCATACAGGTCGCCTGCACGATGTTTGATGATCTTTCCATCCGGGTGGCCATTGTTATCCAGCACCTGCATTTCAGGTCCTGTTTCATAAGTGGCATGGTATTTTGCAGTGTCTTCATTTACGTAAAAGATAATACCACTATTACCATTAGGCGCAATTTTCCATTCTAATTTCAGGTCAAAATTTTCGAATTCATCCGCGGTGGTCAAATCGCCGCCCTCGCCCTTTTGCGCAGTGTCTACATATACTGCGCCATCGGCAACTTTCCATCTTCCTGTGCCGGTGCCTTTGCCATAAGCATGCCAGCCTGCGGTGGTCTTCCCGTCAAACAAAGATATCCATCCACTGTCTGCTGGTGCCGCAGTTACAACTGCAGAATCTTTTTTGCTTTCGCTATTGGTACTGCCCGAATTATTGCAGGCTACTAACGCTACCAGCGAAGCAGCCGAAAAAAATAAAAACTTTTTTTTCATTTAATATTATTTTAAGATTGTTGAATCACGAAGAAGAGAAAATAAATATCCGCACTAATTCGTGTAATTATTTTTCATTCTTTAATGACAGCACATATTTAGCCATAAGCTTAGCATCATCGGTTGATACACCGGTATGGCCTGCCATAGGAACTGTTCCCCAATTACCAGCGCCACCTTTCTGGATCTTCTCTGCTAAAAAAAGAATATTGGCATCAGTGTTCTCATACTTCTCGCCAATTTTATTATAAGCGGGCCCGATAGAGGCTTCGCTTATTTTATGACAGCCAAAGCAATCTGCCTTAGCCACCAGGTTCAATCCCTTTTCAATATCCGGGTCTTCTTTTTTAGCTTCAACAGTTTTTTCGGTGGTACCATTGCCGCAGGAAAAACAAAATGCAGCAATAGAAAGCAATAGAATTGTTTTTTTCATCATCGTTGTTTTTATATTTTATTATTGTAACCCTATTATTTTTTTATTAAAGTCACTATTATTCCCTGTTTCGGCAAAATCATCAAAGGCTTTCTCAGTCACCCTGATGATATGGTCACGGATAAATACAGCGCCTTCTTTTGCACCATCTTCGGGATGTTTGATGCAACATTCCCATTCCAGTACTGCCCAGCCTTTATACCCATACTGTGTTAATTTGCTAAAGATAGTTTTAAAATCGATCTGCCCATCACCCAATGAACGGAAGCGGCCTGCACGGTCTATCCAGTTTTGAAATCCACCATATACACCCTGTTTGCCTGTAGGATTGAACTCCGCATCTTTTACATGGAACATCTTTATACGTTCATGGTAAAAGTCGATGTATTGTTTATAATCCAGTTGCTGTAAAATGAAATGCGAAGGATCGTATAACAAACATGCCCTTGAGTGATTGTTCACTTTTTCCAAAAACATCTCATAAGAGATGCCATCATGCAGGTCTTCGCCTGGATGTATCTCGTAGCACACATCAACACCGCATTTATCAAACTCATTTAAAATAGGCAACCAGCGTTTCGCCAACTCTGCAAACCCATCATTCACTAAACCTGCAGGGCGCTGCGGCCACGGGTAAACGGTATGCCATAACAATGCACCGCTGAATGTAGCATGTGCATTCAATCCTAAATTTTCAGAAGCCTTTGCTGCATATAGCAATTGCTGCACTGCCCATTGCTGTCTTGCCTTAGGATTGTTCTTTACCGCGTCAGGAGCAAAGCCATCAAACAATGCATCATAAGCGGGGTTTACTGCAACTAATTGTCCCTGTAAATGTGTACTCAATTCTGTGATTGCTAAACCACATTCATTTACCATTCCTTTTAATTCATCTGCATAGGTTTTGCTTTCGGCGGCTTTTTGAAGATCGATACAGCGGCTGTCCCATGTAGGGATCTGTACGCCAACAAAACCTAAACTTTTTGCCCAGGTGCAAATATTCTTTAAGTTATTGAATGGAGGTTTATCATCCATGAACTGCGCTAGGAAAATGGCGGGGCCTTTTATTGTCTGCATGTTTTGCTCCCAGGGAGGTTTTGATAAAATAAAAATAAATTTTTCTTTTTTTTCGCCACAAAGGCACTAAGCGCACAAATGATTTATCATTTGTTTAATGCTTTATCACTTCAAAGAAATAATATTTAGTGTCTTTGTGCCTTAGTGGCAAATTCTTTTTGTAAAAATTATACTGTGAACTCCTTCCATTTCACCTCGCTCTGCCCGCTTTCCACCACGTTATCTACAAATGCCATCCCTCTTATCCCTTCTTCAATACCCGGAAAATCCAGCCACTCTTCTTTAGGCTTTTCGCCATTCATCTTTGCACTTATGGTTAATGCAAAATTGCGGTAAAGATTACCAAATGCTTCTAAATATCCTTCAGGATGGCCTGCAGGAATTCTTGTATTATGTGATGCAAAAGAACTGTTATACCCTCCGCCGGTACGATAAATTTCCGCAGGTTTGTCCAGCCATTTTACGATCAAACTATTTGCATCTTCCTGCTTCCATTCCAGACCGCCTTTTTCACCGTACACTCTGATCTTAACATTATTTTCTTCACCGGCTGCGATTTGTGTTGCCATTAAAACACCTGTTGCGCCATTATTGAATTGTAAAAATGCTGCGCCGTCATCATCGAGCTTCCTGCCTTCAACAACAATATTCAGGCTGGAACAAATTTTTGTCACCTGCAAACCGGTTATATATTCTGCCATATTAAAAGCATGTGTACCGATATCACCCATGCAGCCTGCCTTGCCGCTTTTGGCTGGATCGGTGCGCCAGCTGGCCTGTGTTTGACCGGTACCTTCTAAAAAAGTACTCAGCCATCCCTGTGGATATTCAACATATACCTTTCTTATTTTTCCAAGTGTGCCGTTCTTTATTAATTGTTTCGCCTGCTTTACCATAGGATAACCGGTATAAGTGTGGCATAATAATAAACTCAGCCCTGTTGCGTCGAGTTTTGCTTTTAATGCTTTGGCTTCCTGCAGCGTGAACGTAATAGGTTTTTCCAGCACTACATTAAAACCTTTATCCAATGCCATCATCGCAGGATCAAAATGAACAAAATTTGGGGTGACGATGCTTACAAAATCGATGCGCTTATCAGCAGGCATAGCGGCCTCTTTTTCCAGCATTAGTTTATAATCAGTATAGATCCTGTTCTCATCGAGGAACAGCGTTTTACCCGACTCAATAGCAACGGAAGCTGTAGCACTCAAACTGCCAGCTACCATTTCAATTTGTCCATCCATATTCAGTGCTATACGATGTACCGCACCTATAAAAGCATCTTTGCCGCCGCCGATCATGGCCATTCTTAATTTTCGCTGCATGATATTATTTTAATTTAATCGTTAATGCTTACGCAGATGAACATTAAAAGTAGAAAAATTTATTAAAGTGGCTCACGATATTTTTATTATTTAATCGCAACCGTTTGCGTAAAAGTTTTTTTACCCCATTTGATTTTTTGATGATTATTAAAATTATATTTACCTACTAAACCGCTCTACATTTAAAATACGATATGCAAGCTATAAACCGAAACAAACTATTTGTTGCCAGCCGCATTGCGCTGATTGTAACTGCAATAACATTTGCCTACAGGGCTGCTCTTGAAGGTACGTGGGAAAAAGAATTTACACTTACAAAAGAACAGATCGGCTGGATATTCAGTCCTGCATTCTGGGGCTTTACTTTAGCAATGATATTCGGTGGCCCGCTTTGCGATATTTTAGGAATGAAGAAACTGATCGGGCTGGCTTTTATCGGGCATGTTGCCGGTATCATAACTTACCTTATTGCCAAAGATGCTACGATGTTGTTTATTGGAACTGTTTTCATTGGTGTAGGCAATGGAATGGTGGAAGCCGCATGTAACCCTCTTGTTGTTTCGCTTTTCCCTGATAATAAAACAACCATGCTCAATAGATTTCACGTATGGTTTCCCGGAGGTATTGTTATAGGCGGATTGATCTCTTACCTGTTTCTTGAAAAATTGCATTTAGACTGGAGAATTATGATCGGGTTACTGATCATCCCGGCACTTATTTATGGCGTGCTGTTTTGGAAACTAGATTTTCCAAAAACTGAAAGAGTTACAAAGGGGATTAGCACTAAAGAAATGTTCATTAGCTGTCTTAACCCTTTATACCTGGTGATGATAGCCTGTATGTTCATGACTGCCGGTACAGAATTGGGAACAGGAACATGGATTGGGGCTTTGTTAAGCGGGGCAGGTGTATCAGGAATATTGATCCTTGTATTTATAAACGGAATTATGGCTGTTGGCCGTTCATTTGCCGGGGCAATGGTACACAAATTTAATCCTAACGGCATGTTGATTTTCTCTTCTTTATTTGCAGCGATCGGTTTGTTTTTGTTAAGCAGGTCAACTGGCTATGCGGCTATTGGTTCAGCGGCAGTTTTCGCTGTTGGTATTTGTTTTTTCTGGCCGACTATGCTAGGCTTTGTATCTGAATATTTACCTAAAACGGGAGCGTTGGGTTTATCATTGATGGGCGGTGCAGGTATGTTCTCAGTTTCATTGATACTGCCTATTATGGGAAAATGGTTTGATAATGCTAAGGAAGCCGCTGTAGCAGCCGGAACTGAAACGGCAAAAGCGGAAGCTGTTGCAGGCAGCGACACACTTTTAAAAGTGGCTATTATGCCTGCAATACTATTAGTGATCTTTACGGTGATATATTTTGTAAGAAAAAATAAATCGATAGAAACGGTTAATACAAATTCATAAAAATGAACAGGAGAGAAATAATAAAATCCATTGCTGTAGGAACAGCGGGTATTGCAATTTCAAAAAATGTTGCTGCGTCAATGATAACAGAAGAAACAGAAAACTATAAATTAAAAGGCAATATCAACCACTCAGTCTGCAGGTGGACCTATAATTTTTTACCATTGGAGGAATTATGTACTGTGGCAAATAAGATCGGGTTAAAAGCGATCGACCTGGTTGGGCCAAAGGACTGGAATATTTTAAAAACACATGGTTTGGATTCTTCCATGTGCAATGGCGCTGAAATTAGTTTAACGGAAGGATGGAATCATACCGAAAATCATTCCACATTAATAAAGAACTATACCGATCATATCAATTATGTTGCTGATGCGGGTTATAAAAACTTAATTTGCTTTAGTGGCAGCCGCAAAGGAATGGATGATGAAACCGGTTTGAAGAATTGTACAGATGGATTAAAACAAATTATTGGCCTGGCAGAAAAAAGAGGCGTGATCATCCAGATGGAATTGCTGAACAGCAAAATCGACCACAAAGATTATATGTGCGATAAAAGTCCATGGGGTGTTGAATTGTGTAAACGTGTTGGATCAGAAAATTTTAAACTGCTGTATGATATCTATCACATGCAGATCGACGAAGGCGATGTGATCAGGACAATAAAGAATAACCACCAGTATTTTGGTCATTACCATACAGCAGGTGTACCCGGCCGTCATGAGATAGATGAAACGCAGGAATTATTTTACCCGGCGATCGCAAAAGCGATACTGGATACTGGATTTAAAGATTATATCGCCCAGGAATTCATTCCAACGGGAAAAGAAAAAGAAGATAAAATAAAAGCATTGAAAGCAGCAGTAAAACTCTGTGATGTTTAAGCCGTCCAATTAACTAATCAACTAATTAACCAATAAACAAAAGAAAATGCCAGAAAATAATTACGACGCCATTGTCATCGGGTCAGGGATCAGTGGCGGATGGGCAGCTAAAGAACTTTCTGAAAAAGGCCTTAAGGTTTTAATGCTGGAAAGAGGAAAGCATATTGAGCATGTAAAAGATTATGTAACCGCCAATAAAGAAATGTGGGAATTCCCTCACCGGGATAAGCCAACGCAGCAAATGATAAAGGAACACCCGGTTTTAAAAAGGGACTATGCTTTAGGCGAACAAACTTTAGGCATGTGGGTAAATGATACAGAAAGTCCTTATACCGAAACAAAACGTTTCGACTGGTACCGTGCTTATCATACAGGCGGACGTTCCCTGCATTGGGGCCGCCAAAGTTACCGCTGGAATAAATGGGATTTTGAAGCCAATGCGAAAGAAGGTATTGCCATCGACTGGCCGATACGTTATGATGAACTGGCACCATGGTACAGCTATGTAGAAAAATTTGCGGGTATACAGGGCAGTAAGGAAGGTTTGGATGTGTTACCCGATGGCGAATTCATGCCGGCCATGGAAATGAATATTGTTGAAAAGGATGTTTCAGCTAAATTAAAAGAGCATTATAAGGGCAAGCGCCACATGTTCATTGGGCGCAGCGCAAATATTACGGAGCCTCATTACGACAGGACCAATTGCCAGTACCGCGACCGCTGCTGGAGAGGATGCCCCTTTGGCGCTTATTTCAGCACGCAATCGGCCACACTGCCTGCTGCAATGAAGACCGGTAATTTAACACTGGAGAATAATAAGATCGTTACCAAACTGATCTATGATAAAAATTCAAAGAAGGCTACAGGAGTAGAAGTACTGGATGCAGAAACCAACAAGACCTATACTTACAATGCAAAGATCATTTTCCTTTGCGCTTCTTCATTCAACAGCACATGGGTTTTAATGAACAGCGCTACCGACATATGGCCTGATGGTTTGGGCAGCAGCAGCGGCGAGCTGGGCCATAATGTAATGGACCATCATTTTCGTGTAGGCGCGGGCGCTACAGTAGAAGGCTACGAAGATAAATATTTATACGGTCGCAGGCCAACCGGTATCTACATCCCAAGGTTCAGGAATGTATATGACGATAAAAGAGATTACCTCCGGGGTTTTGGCTACCAGGGCAGCGCTAACAGGGGTCGCGGTATTGATGTTGCAGAGTTTACCATTGGCGCCGAATTAAAGGAAGCGATGAGCGAACCCGGTAAATGGCATATGGGTATTACCGCATTTGGTGAAATGCTGCCCGATCACAATAATAAAATGACATTGAATAAAAACAAAAAAGATAAATGGGGATTACCCATTATTGATTTTGATGTGGAGATAAAAGAAAATGAAAAGAAGATGCGCATAGATATGATGAATGACGCGGCTGAAATGTTAACTGCTGCCGGTTTAAAAGACGTAACTACTTACGACAGCGGTTATGCAGTAGGTATGGGCATTCATGAAATGGGTACCGCACGTATGGGAAAAGATCCAAAAACATCCGTACTGAATGGCAATAACCAGGTTTGGGATGCCATGAATGTTTTTGTAACAGACGGCGCCTGCATGACGAGTGCGAGTTGTGTAAATCCTTCTCTTACTTATATGGCATTAACTGCGCGGGCAGCAGATTTTGCAGTGAGAGAATTGAAAAAAGGTAATCTCTAACAAGTATTAATTACTAATTCTTAATTATTAATTATTCAACATGGCAGATAATACTTACGACGCAATTGTTGTTGGCTCCGGCATCAGCGGCGGCTGGGCGGCTAAAGAACTTTGTGAAAAAGGGTTGAAAGTATTATTGCTGGAACGGGGAGGCCCACACGAACATATCAAAGATTATAAAACTGCCGACAAAATGATATGGGAATTGCCACACAGGGGCAGGACCACCAGTGAGCAAAGAAAAAAATATCCTGTCATACACCGGGGATGGGCAGCTGCGGAACAGGTAATGGATGCCTGGGCAAATGAACAGGATGCTCCTTATACAGAAGTAAAACCTTTTACATGGTGGCGCAGTTACCGTTTTGGCGGACGGTCTGTTTTATGGGGAAGGCAAAGTTACCGCTGGAGCCCAATGGATTTTGAAGCTAATGCAAAAGATGGTATCGCTATTCCGTGGCCGGTTAATTATGATGAGATCGCTCCATGGTACGATCATGTAGAAAAATTTGCAGGCATCAGCGGCTCTAAAGAAGGTATACCCCATTTACCTGATGGACAATTTTTGCCGGCAGTAGATCTTAATATTGTTGAGAAAGATGTGGCAGCAAGGCTAAAAGAAAAATTCAAAGGAGAGAGGCATTTGATCATTGGCCGTGTTGCCAATATAACAGTGCCACATAACGAAAGGCCCGGTTGCCAGTTCAGGGACCGTTGCTGGGAAGGTTGTCCATTTGGTGGTTATTTTAGTACACAATCATCAACTTATCCAGCGGCATTGAAGACCGGCAATCTTACCGTGCGCCCGTACTCGTTAGTATCGCAGGTGTTGTATGATAAGGATAAGAAAAAAGCAACAGGCATAGAAGTAGTGGATACAGAAGATAATAAAACTTATACGTTTAATTCAAAAATTGTTTTTCTCTGTGCTTCCGCTTTAAATTCTGCGTGGATATTAATGCGCTCAGCCAATGACGTATGGGCTGGGGGATTGGGCAGCAGCAGTGGTGAACTGGGACATAATATCATGGACCATCATTATAATTTAGGTGCAAGCGGAAGAATAGAAGGTTATGAAGACAAATATTATTACGGAAGAAGGCCAACGGGATTTTATATTCCGAGGTTTGTGAATGTAGGTGCAGATAAAAGAGATTACCTGCGTGGCTTTGGTTACCAGGGCTCGGCAAGCCGCAGTGGCTGGGGCCGTGAGATAGCAGAACTGAACATTGGCAAAGAACTGAAAGAAGCACTTGAAGAACCGGGCTCATGGCAAATGGGTGCAACTGGTTTTGGAGAAACCCTTCCCTATCATGAAAATAAAATTACGCTTGATAAAACAGTAAAAGATAAATGGGGGTTGCCGGTATTATCAATGGATGCTGAATTAAAAGAAAATGAATTTAAGATGCGGAAAGATATCGTTGAAGAAATGAAAACTATGCTGGAAGCCGCAGGTGCAAAAGACATTCGGTCTCATGATAGC
>Ga0207639_10003802_pt1 | contig 10166 bp, 8 predicted proteins | sample KBSCornC32_FD_184299 | JGI IMG/M metagenome (GOLD analysis project Ga0207639, IMG submission 184299) | Corn rhizosphere microbial communities from Kellogg Biological Station, Michigan, USA - KBS Corn C3-2 (SPAdes) (version 2) | ecosystem: Host-associated > Plants > Roots > Rhizosphere > Soil ...
GCCCCGCCGGCAAGAAGAACGCCCTGATATGGCCCGCCGCGTTCCCCGCGCGCGCCCCCGAATGGAACATGCCCTGATGGCCGCCCTGCTGTCCCCCCTGAACGCCGATATCGACGAAGCCACCGGCGGCTTCGCGCCCGACCTCGCGATCTTTCTATCGCCGCTGGAGGGCCCCGAGGGCCCGGCCGGCCCGCCGCTGCGCTACGACCCGGTGTGCGCCCGCATCCGCGAGGCGCGCACCGAGGAAGACGCCAGCCTGCCGATGGGCGAATGGACCCGTCCGCTGAAGAAGGCCGACTGGCGTACCGCCGAGATGCTGTGCACCGAGGTCCTGCAGCGCCGCAGCAAGGATCTGCAGATGGCCGCCTGGCTCACCGAGGCCTGGGTGCACCGCCATGCGATCGACGGGCTGGCCGCCGGGGCGCGGCTGCTCGAAGGCCTGGCGCGCGAGTTCTGGGAAGACGTGCATCCGCGCATCGGCGACGACGGCGACGCCGACATGCGCACCGCCACTTTCGTGTGGGTCAACGACACCATCGCGCACGCGCTTCTGATGCGCGTGCCGCTGCTCGAATGGCCGGATTTCTCGCCGCCCTTCATCACGCTGGGCGACTGGCAGCGTGCGCTGACCAGCGAGTACGGCATGGGCGCGGCCGGGGCTGCGGTCAACGCCAAGGCGAAGGCGAAGGAAGTGGCCGAGGAGCCGAGCGCGCAGACGGTGTCGCGCCAGGACATTCTCGACCGCGCAGCGCGCGACCTGCATGCGCTCGCCGCGCTCGACGATCGGGTCGCCGTGGCCGCCGATGCGTGGCAAGGCCTGGAAGCCCTGCTCGACGAGCGGCTGGGCATCGATGCGCCCAGCCTGTCGAAGGTGAAGGAGATGCTCGCCCGCATGCGGCAGGCGCTGCGCAGCCTGCTGCAGGAGCGGGATCCGCGCAATGAAGAGAAACCGGTCATGCCGACCACGCCAGCCGCGGCCGGCTGGATGCCGGATGCCGAGCCGCTGCCAGCCGAAACCCCGATGGACGACAACGACATGAGCAACGCTCCTCTTCCTTCCTTTCCTCCCGTGTCATCCGAGGCACTCCCGCAGACGCTGGCAAGCGGCCGCATCGGCAGCCGCGCCGAAGCCTATCGGCTGCTCGAACTGGCGGCCGCCTACCTCATGCGCGAGGAGCCGCACAGCCCGACGCCCTACCTGGTGAACCGCGCCGTGGCATGGGGGCGCATGCCCCTGCCGCAGCTGATGCAGGAAGTGCTGCGGGAGGACGGGGACCTTAATCGGTACTTCTCGATGATCGGCGTCAGGCCAGAAACATAGGTTCCTCCTATCAGCAACAGGTTGCTTGAATCAATGCGGAATTGAAGATCAACGCTTCGGAGCATGCGATGAGAAACAAATACATCTTTGAACCCAATCCCATCCCGCCACCGAAAGATTCACATCTCGAATACATGTGTCGGTTGATAGCGAACTACCTCGCGGGGGAGAAGCAGAAGCGGAAATCGGCCGCGAATGCAGCATCCGAAGCCTTACAAAAAGCAATGGACGGGAAGTCCGGACAGTCGGACTTCTCATACGTCACGACGCATCAGGTTGCCTTCGAGAAGGCTTATCTGAACATCGGGACCACAACCATCGATCAGCTAACCGTGGGCCTCAGGAAATCAGTCCTGGAAGCTTATCGCCTGAAGTACTGGCCATTTGTATGGGGCAAGACCCAGCCCGCCATCGATACCGTAGCAACGCTCACTTGCACCCCGAGCGGGATCAATTCATGGATTGTCATGGTCGAGGCGCGAGTAACTCCGGGCACGGCGATAGACGAAGTCCCCGTCGGCACCATCTACTGTGGCAACGGCAGATTCGAGTTGCTCGTGCCTCAGCCCAAAGACGTGCGGAACTCCGTCTACGTCAAGCGCACTCAACGTCATCAGCACTACATCGGATATCACCGGGACGGCAAGGATCGCTTCATCAGGCGGTACGTCGTGAGAGGATTGAATCAGGACGACTCGCAACGGCTAGCAGAGCAAAAACCTCTGAGGGCTTCCGCTTCCGGCAATGTGGCCACCGAAAATGAAATAACAAGCGAGGAAGCTACAGGCAAGCACAACGTTAAAGTGGGAGCGACGTTGACTGCGAATCAGCAAATCTTGAGTCATACGCGCGGCTGGTATAAGCGCTTCATATCGGCCACGACTACTTTTCGCACCGTTTACTCAACGCTTGGCGAGGAATTCCAAAGTGTCTTTGGCAAGGTGATCATCGACCTCGCATACGTTCCCGGCGCTTCCATCTACGATATCCACACGCCTGAGGCGCTCGATCATTTCGACACAAACGGCGATGCGCTGCTCAATCCGGTCGCGCACGTGAAGGCCTCGCAGCGCAGTCTGGCAGACGAACAGCATCTGGCCGCTCGTGATGTCATCAGGACCCGGGAAGTACTGATCCGGGGACAGGTGCCATTCGAGGCCATCCGCTGCAAGAGCATGGGGGCAAAGATCGTGGCCATATCCCATCCAGGAGGCGATCTGAACGGGTCCGCAACGTTCAAGGCGGTCGAAAGCGCATGGAAAGTCGCCACTCTCGCAAGCTGGCTGAGCGAAGAAACGCTTTCTTACCGACGCGACAACCTATGGTTCAAGTTCTATCTTTACGCTGACGCGCTACAGGCAAAGCTAAGAGCGGATGCGGTTCCCGAGACATACAAGGACTTCAAGGGAACACGGGTCTACTTTGATTTTCCGGACGTATCGCCTACGGGATTCCCCCGCTGACGCCAGCCGAAGCGGCACTCCTCACAAACTCGAGCCGTCGATGCATGGCCGGATCTTCTGTCCCGAACCCCTCTTTTCCACGACACCAACATGGCCACATCCACGCCACTGTTCAATGCCCTCGCGAGCGCCAAGTTCACGCACAAGTACGAAGTCGTATGGGCCGAGCTGTCCGGCGCCGAGTTCAACACCAGGACAAAAGCCTGGCTCAAGCTGCTCGGCAAGGTGATCGGAGGCCCCTCCAGCAAGGAGCGCAAGGCGCTCGCGCAGGAGTTCCTGCAGTTCCTGTACGTCTACAAGCAGATGCTGGAGAAGCTCACGCACGGCACGCGCTCGCCGGAGCCCGCGCAGGTGCTGCAGAAAATGACCGACTTCAACGCCGAGTACAAGCGGCAGTTCGGCAGCCTGCTGGACATGCCCATCCTTCGCCTGCCCAGCGAACTCGCCTCGGTCGCCGACAAGATGGCCGTGAACGCAGTGCGACGCGACCTCATCGTGCGCAAGAAGCAGCTGCTCAAGTTCTGGATGGACGGCCTGCGCAATGGCTCGGAGTACATGGAGGATGTGTCGCTCTCGCTGCAGTACATGGGCAACAACGAGCCCGCCAAGGTGCGTCTTTTCCTGGACGTGCTGTGCAAGGACCTCAGCAAGATCCGGTTCGCCGATCCGCGCCCATGGCTGCAGGTGAGCACCCAGGGCGAAACCGGGCTCATGCGTGGCGGCGAGAACGGCAAGTTCAGCAAGGTGACCTGGACCGACGAGGAATTCAAGAAGGCCGTGAAGGCCGAGGTCGCCGTCGGCTACGGCGTCCAGAGGCAGGGCGAGTGCGTGCTCGAGATCACCGGGCTGCGCGCCGAGTTCAAGGCCGACGCCTTCATCGGCGGCTCGTTCAAGGCCGAGGCCGCGGCGACGCGCGAACGCGGCAAGGGCGTGGAGGTCAAGGCCAGCGTCGAAGCGATGATCGGCGTGAAGATCAAGGTCGACGCCAAGATCGACGTGGCCGACATCTTCCTGATCGAGGCCAGCGCTGAGGCGTTTGCAGGCGCGATGGCCTCGGCCGACGTCGAGTTCAGCGCCACCGTCGACGGCGTGAAGCTCGGACTCAAGGCCGAAGCCTTTGCCGGCGCGCGCATCAAGGGCGAGGCTTCGCTCTCGCTGCGCATGTGCGGCTACGACATCATCAAGGGCACGGCCAAGGGCTCGCTGTCCGCGGGCGTGGGCGCATCGTTCTCGCTGGAGTTCGAATCGTCGGCATTCGGTGGATCCAAGCTGGGCATCGAGGCCGACCTGACAGTGGGCCTGGGTGCCGGTGGCGGCGGCGAGTTCACCGTCTACCAGGACAACATCGGCCGCGCGTTCAATTCGCTCTACTACAGCGCCTACCTCACGCTGCTGGGCCAATCGAAGGAGCGCGACACCTGGCGTACCTACTTCCGCGACCTGGAAGACAACCAGATCCTCTTCGAGCGCGCCGACAAGATCGTCGACGAGGCGCTGACCGGCTGCTACATCGAATACCAGACCAACTTCACGCAGTTGCAGGCCTGGAAGCAGATGGAGGCGCTGTCCTGCTTCAAGGCGAACAAACCGATTGCGGATGTGATTGCGCTCTAGGCGCGAGCCCTCAGCCGAGCGCGTCGTTCACCTGCTCCCTGAACTCGCTCAGGCTCACCGCCGCGCCGATCTCCCTCGGCAGGGCATCGCGCACCGAGAACACGCCCAGCACCTTCGACCCCGTCACCAGCGGCAGATGGCGAAAGCCGCGCTCCAGCATCAGCACCACGGCGTCGGACACCAGCGTCTCGGGCGGCACGCAGATCGGGTTGGGCGTCATCACCTCGCGCACCTGCGTGTCGTCGGGGTCCAGCCCCTTGGCGAGCACGCGGGTCATGAGGTCGCGCTCGGTCAGTATGCCCAGCAGCGTGTCGGGCAGTTCCATGACGAGCACGCTGCCGCAGTTGGCGCGCGTCATCACGCAGGCGGCGTCGCGCACGGTGGCCTGCGGCGCCACGCTGACCACATGCTTGCGCGATATCGATTGGAAAACGGTGCGCTCGGCCATGATGCGCCCTCCGTGAGTCGAGCCTTGGATGTTGACGCCGGCCGTTGCTCAGCGCAAGGAGGCGTTGAGCCGTTCCAGCGCCTGGGCGCCGGGGCACAGCTGTTGCGGCCCCAACGCATTGAGCGGCCGGTCGCAAGTGTTGAGTGCAGTGTGCAGGTCGGTGGCCAGCGGGTCGACGTAGAGCAGCCCCGTCACCACCTCGCCCATTTCGTGATGCCGCTGCATGTAGGCCATGGCGGCAAAGCGGTCCCCCGGGTCGTAGTCCGGGTGCAGGCTGCGCAGGCGCAGCAGCGTGCCGTCGTGCTGGCGCACGTCCATCACCTCGCCGGGCTCCATGTCCACGGCGATCTCCTCCCGTCCGCTGATGAAGTCGATGCGGCTGACCGCCTCGTTGTGCTCGCGGATGTAGTCGTAGCTCTTGGTGCTGCCCGGATGGTTGTTGAAGGCCACGCAGGGGCTGATGACGTCGATGAAGGCCGAGCCGCCATGGCTGATCGCGCCCTTGATGAGCGGCACCAGCTGTGCCTTGTTGCCCGAGAAGCCCCGCCCCACGTAGCTCGCGCCAAGCTGCAGCGCCATGGCTACCAGGTCGACCGGGCTGTCGGTGTTGACCACGCCCTTCTTGCTCTTGGAACCCTGGTCGGCCGTGGCCGAGAACTGGCCCTTGGTGAGGCCGTAGACGCCGTTGTTCTCCACGATGTAGGCCATGCGCACGCCACGCCGCATGGCGTGCGCGAACTGGCCCAGGCCGATGGAGGCCGAGTCGCCGTCGCCCGAGACACCGAGGTACAGCAGGTCGCGGTTGGCCAGGTTGGCGCCGGTCAGCACGCTGGGCATGCGCCCGTGCACCGTGTTGAAGCCGTGCGATGCGCCAAGAAAGTAGTCCGGCGTCTTCGAGCTGCAGCCGATGCCCGAGAGCTTGGCCACGCGGTGCGGCTCGATGTCGAGTTCCCAGCAGGCCTCGATGATGGAGGCCGAAATCGAGTCATGCCCGCAGCCCGCGCACAGCGTGGAAATCTTTCCCTCATAGTCGCGCCGCGTGTAGCCCACCTTGTTGGTGGCCAGCGTCGGATGCCGCAGCTTCGGCTTGGCGAGGTAAGTCATGCGGCCTCCTTCGCATTGGCGGTGGTGCTGCCTTGCGCGCTCGTCTTGCCGACGTGCGCCTCGATCGCCTGCACGATGAAGCGCGCGGTGATGGGCGTTCCGTCGAAGTGCAGCACCCGCACCAGCTTCGCCGGATCGGCATCCAGTTCGTTGACCAGCAGGCTGCGCATCTGCGCGTCGCGGTTCTGCTCGACCACGAACACGCGCGAATGCTGCGCAAGAAACTGCACCACGCTGTCGGGAAACGGAAAGGCCCGCAGCCGCATCGCGTCGAGATGGATGCCGTGCTCTTCCAGCGTCTGCAGCGCCTCGTGCATCGACGGGCTGGTCGATCCGAAATAGATCACGCCCAGTTCGGTCTTCTGCGCGGCAGGCCGCAGCACCGGCTGCGGAACCAGCGCGGCGGCGGTCGCAAACTTCTTCAGCAGCCGCTCCATGTTGTAGATGTAGTCCGGCCCGCGTTCCGAGTAGCGCGCATAGGCATCGCGCGTGGTGCCGCGCGTGAAGTAGCTGCCCTTGGTGGGGTGCGTGCCCGGCAGCGTGCGCCACGGGATTCCGTCGCCGTCCACGTCCTTGTAGCGGCCGAAGTCGCGGCCCGCCTCCAGTTCCTCGGCGCTCATGACCTTGCCGCGGTCGTAGGCCTTGCTGTCGTCCCACTCGAAGGGCCTGCACAGGCGCTGGTTCATGCCGATGTCCAGGTCGGTCATCACGAACACCGGCGTCTGCAGCCGGTCGGCAAGGTCCAGCGCGGCCGCCGCATGCTCGAAGCACTCGTGCGGGTCTTCGGGGAACAGCAGCACGTGCCTGGTGTCGCCGTGCGATGCGTAGGCACAGCAGAGGATGTCGGCCTGCTGCGTGCGCGTCGGCATGCCGGTCGAAGGGCCGCCGCGCTGCACGTTGATGAGCGTGACGGGAATCTCCGCGAAGTAGGCCAGCCCGATGAACTCGGTCATCAGCGAAATGCCCGGCCCCGAGGTCGCGGTGAAGGCCCGCGCGCCGTTCCATCCGGCGCCGACCACAACGCCGATCGACGCGAGTTCGTCCTCCGCCTGCACGATGGCGAAGCGGTGCTGGCCGGTGGATGGGTCCACGCGGAACTTGGTGCAGTACTTCTGGAAGGCCTCGGCCACCGAAGACGACGGCGTGATCGGGTACCACGCCGCCACCGTCGCGCCGCCGTACACGCAGCCCAGTGCGGCCGCGCTGTTGCCGTCCACGAAGATCCTGTCGCCCACGCGGTCGGCGCGCCGCACCTTCAGCCCCACGGGTTCGCGCAGGTTCTCCCGCGCGAAGTCGCAGCCCAGGTGCAGTGCCTGCACGTTGGAGGCGAGCAGCTTCTCCTTGCCCTTGTACTGTTCGCCGAAGAGCTTCTCGACCACCTCGGGCTCGATGCCCAGAAGGATGGCCAGCGCGCCCACGTAGACGATGTTCTTGAACAGCTGCCGCTGGCGCGGGTCCTGGTAGACGGCATTGCAGATCTCGGTGAGCGGCATGCCGATCACGCGGATGTCGTCGCGGAACTTCGAAGGCGGCAGTGGCCGGGTGCTGTCGTAGAAGAGGTAGCCGCCGGGCGCCAGCTCGGCGATGTCGGCGTCCCAGGTCTGCGGGTTCATCGCCACCATCATGTCGGTGCCGCCGCGCCGGCCCAGGTGGCCCTCTTCGGTCACGCGCACTTCGTACCAGGTCGGCAGGCCCTGGATGTTGCTGGGGAAGATGTTGCGCGGGCTCACCGGCACGCCCATGCGAAGGATGGCCTTGGCGAACAGCTCGTTGGCCGATGCCGAGCCCGAACCGTTGACGTTGGCGAACTTGATGACGAAGTCGTTGACCGCCTCTATCTGCTTCATGCGGCCTCCTTCAGGCCTTGCTCCTGGGTCTTCTCCTGGCCCGCGAGCGTCATCTTCAGCAGGAATTTCTGCATGTCCCACGCACCGGTCGGGCACCGTTCGGCACACAGTCCGCAGTGCAGGCAGACGTCCTCGTCCTTCACCATCACGCGGCCCGTCTTCAGCCCGCCGGACACGTACAGGTCCTGCGCCAGGTTCAGCGCCGGTGCCTTCAGGCGCGAGCGCAGCCCTTCTTCATCGGTGTTGTCGACGAAGTTGATGCAGTCCATCGGGCAGATGTCCACGCAGGCGTCGCATTCGATGCAGGCGGGCTCGTTGAACACCGTCTGCACGTCGCAGTTCAGGCAGCGCGCAGCTTCCTTGAAGGCGGTGGCGGCGTCGAAACCCAGCTCCACCTCCACGCGGATGCTGGCCAGCGCCGCTTCTGCCTTGGCCCACGGCACCTTGTAGCGAAGGTCGTTGGAGGTGTCGTTGTCGTAGCTCCACTCGTGGATGCCCATCTTCTGCGACACCAGGTTGGTCATGGGCGGCGGACGAACGTCGATCGGCTCCGCGCGCAGCAGCTTGTCGATGGACACCGCGGCCTCGTGGCCATGCGCGACGGCGGTGATGATGTTCTTGGGCCCGAAGGCCGCATCGCCGCCGAAGAACACGTTGGACACCGTCGACTGGAAGGTGTTCGCGTCCAGCGTGGGCAGGCCCCACTTGTCGAAGTCGATGCCGCAGTCGCGCTCGATCCAGGGGAAGGAATTTTCCTGGCCCACGGCCACCAGCACCTCGTCGCATTCGAAGTAGGCCTCGGGCTCGCCCGTGGGCTCCAGCGTGCGGCGGCCCTTGTCGTCGTACACGGCCTTGACGATCTCGAAGCGCATGCCCACGAGCTTGCCGTTGTCGTGCACGAAGGCCTTGGGCACGTGGAAGTTGATGATCGGAATGCCCTCGTGCGCGGCGTCTTCCTTCTCCCAGGGCGAGGCCTTCATCTCGTCGAAGCCGCTGCGCACGATGACCTTCACGTCGCTGCCGCCGAGGCGGCGCGCCGACCGGCAGCAGTCCATGGCGGTGTTGCCGCCGCCCAGCACGATCACGCGCCGGCCGATGCTGCTGACATGGCCGAAAGAGACGGAGCTCAGCCAGTCGATGCCGATGTGGATGCCGGCTGCCGCTTCCTGCCGGCCCGGAATGTCCAGGTCGCGCCCGCGCGGCGCACCGCAGCCGACGAAGATCGCGTCCCAGCCCTGCCCCATCAGCGCCTTCATCGAATCGATGCGCTCGCCGCCGCGGAACTCGGCGCCGAGGTCGAGCACGTAGCCCGTCTCCTCGTCGATGATCGACTCGGGCAGCCGGAAGCGCGGGATCTGCGTGCGGATGAAGCCGCCGGGCTGGGCCTCGCCGTCGAACACCGTCACCTCGTAGCCCAGGGGCGCCAGGTCGCGCGCGACGGTGAGCGAGGCCGGCCCCGCGCCGATGCAGGCCACGCGCTTGCCGTTCTTCGGCACGGGCTTGGGCATGCGCGCGCGCACGTCCTCCTTCATGTCGGCGGCCACGCGCTTGAGCCTGCAGATGGCAACCGGCTCCGGGGCTTCTGTATTGCTTTCTTCCACACGTCCGCGCCGGCAGGCCGGCTCGCAGGGCCTGTCGCAGGTGCGCCCCAGGATGCCGGGGAAGACGTTGGAGACCCAGTTGACCATGTACGCATCGCCGTATCGGCGCTGCGCGATCATGCGTATGTACTCGGGGACGGGAGTGTGCGCCGGGCAGGCGTACTGGCAATCGACGACCTTGTGAAAGTAGGCCGGGTTGGCAATGTTCGTTCGCTGCAACACGTGTCTCCTGGCTGTCGCCCGGAACCCCGCAGGGGCCGGCGAGTGGCTGGTGGTGTTTTTTGCGCAGTATGCGCCGCACGGGCAGAAGCGCAAGCTTGGTGGAATCCCGCAGCCGTGGGGTTCCGGGCCAAAGCATCTGCGCCGGGAGGGCGATTCGCCCGTTCCGGGCCCGATGCGCTCACAATGTCCGCCGGTCACTCCACGGGACGACACCATGAGCGTTTTGCACATGTTTCTACCGGTATGCGAGCCGGCGCGCAGTGAAGCGCTGGCGCAGTTGCGGAAGACGCATCACCTGCCCCGCCACCTCGTCAAGGGCATCGCGATCAGGCACCACGCCGAAAGCGAACCGGCCGCCGCGCCCGATGCGCAGCAGGCCCAGCTGCAGGCACAGATACCGCCGCAGGAAGCGCAGGCACAGGCCTCGCCGCAATAGCTCCGGCCACTGCCGGACCGAAGATCACTGGCTGGCGTTCGGCGTCGCGCGCGCCAGCAGGCGGATGTGCTCGAAATCGAGCAGGTCCAGTGCATGCCGCACGGCCTCGA
>Ga0207639_10003803_pt1 | contig 10166 bp, 10 predicted proteins | sample KBSCornC32_FD_184299 | JGI IMG/M metagenome (GOLD analysis project Ga0207639, IMG submission 184299) | Corn rhizosphere microbial communities from Kellogg Biological Station, Michigan, USA - KBS Corn C3-2 (SPAdes) (version 2) | ecosystem: Host-associated > Plants > Roots > Rhizosphere > Soil ...
CCGGTGCAGCCGGCCGCCGCGCGGCTATCCTCTGCCCGAGGGCACGAGGAGACCACCATGGACGAGACAAACGCCAAGCCGACGCCCGCGGTCACCCAGGAGATGATCGCGCTCTACGACGACTACACGCATATCTCGCTCGACCGCCGGAAATTCATGGACAACCTCGCGATCCTCGCTGGATCGCACGCCGCGGCACTGTCGATCGCCGGGCTGATGGCGGCCGATGCCCACGCCGCCGGCCTCTCGGCGGAAGACGATCCGAAGCTGACGATCGAAACTGTGACCTACAAGGGCGCCAACGGCACCATGTCGGGCTATCAGGCGATGCCCAAGGCCGGCGGGCCGTTCGGCGCCGTCATCGTCATCCACGAGAACCGCGGTCTCAATGCGCACATCAAGGACGTCACCCGGCGCATGGCCCTCGAGGGTTTTGTCGCCCTTGCGCCGGATTTCCTCTCCGACCAGGGCGGCACGCCGGCCGACGAGGACAAGGCGCGCGACCTCTTCGCCAAGATCAATGTCGGCGATGTCGTCGCCAACGCGGTGGCGACGGTTGCCTATCTCAAGGGGCTGGCCAAGGCGAACGGCAAGGTCGGGGCGATCGGCTTCTGCTGGGGCGGCGGCATCGCCAACCAGCTCGCCGTCGCGGCGCCTGACCTAGCAGCCGCCGTGGCCTATTATGGGCAGCAGCCGAAGGCCGATCAAGTGCCGAGGATTAAGGCCAGGCTGATGCTGCACTATGCCGGGCTCGACACGCGGATCGACGCCGGCATCCGCGACTTCAAGGCGGCGCTCGACAAGGCCGGCACGAGCTACCAGCTCTTCATGTATGAAGGCGCCAACCACGCCTTCAACAACGACACGTCGGCGGCGCGCTACGACAAGCCGGCAGCCGAGCTCGCCTGGTCGCGAACGGTCGGATTTTTGAAGGAGACGCTGGGGTAGGCGCGCGCTTGCGCTCTGCGCCAGCCCTTTCCACGAAGCACGGCGTCATCCCCGCGAAAGCGGGGATCTCCGTTCATGGCGAACGCTGGTTCACCCGAAACGGAGATTCCCGGTTTCGCGGGAATGACCCGGTGCTGATTCCGGCGCCTGAGCCGCCGACTACATCTCGGTCCGGGCCTTGAGCGCCTGGCTCAGCGTGCCCTCATCGAGATAGTCGAGCTCGCCGCCGACCGGAACGCCGTGCGCGAGGCGCGTGACCTTGATGCCGAGACCGGCAAGCCGATCGGTGATGTAGTGGGCGGTCGTCTGGCCCTCGACCGTAGCGTTCACGGCGAGGACTATCTCGCGATAGTCGGGCGCGCGCATCACCAGCGCGTCGATCGACAGCTCATCGGGGCCAATGCCATCGAGCGGCGACAGCACGCCGCCCAGCACATGGTAGCGGACCGCGCCGACCCCGGCGCGCTCCAGCGCCCAGAGATCGGCGACGTCCTCGACGACGATCAGCAGCCCGGACTCGCCGCGCCGCGGATCGGCGCAGATGCCGCAGGGAGAACGCGTATCGATATTGCCGCAGACCTCGCAGACCTTTACCGCCTCGACAGCGCGGTCGAGCGCCGCCGACAGCGGCACCATCAGCGCTTCCTTCTTCTTGACGAGATGCAGCACGGCCCGCCGCGCCGACCGCGGCCCAAGCCCCGGCAGGCGCGCCAGGAGCTGGATCAGTTGCTCGATTTCAGGTCCGCCTTGGGGCATCGCCAGTACGTCGTGGATGAAGGGAGGATGGCAATCGGCAATCGGCAATCGGCAATCGGCAATCGATCTTCAGTGGCAATCGCAGGAAGGTGGTCCTGCGATTGCCCACTGCCGATTGCCGATTGCCGCCTCTAGAACGGCAGCTTCATGCCGGGCGGGAGGGGCAGGCCGGCGGTGACTTCCTGCATCTGGCGGGCGGCTTCTGTCTCGGCCTTGCCCTTGGCATCGGCGTGGGCGGCGAGGATGAGGTCTTCGAGGATGCCCTCTTCGCCCGCCTTCATCAGCGATGGATCGATCTTGATGCCCTTGAGCTCGAATTTTCCCGAGAGCGAGACGGTGACGAGCCCGCCACCGGAGCGGCCCTCGACCGTCAGTTCGCCGAGCTTTTCCTGCACTTCGCCCATGCGGTTCTGCAGCTCCTGGGCCTTCTTCATCATCTGCAGGATATCGACCATTACTCGTCCTCGTGCTCATCGTCGGCCGGCATCTCGGCTTCCGCCTCGATATCGGTCTCGAACTGGTTGTCGAATTGCGCCTCGAGCTCGGCATCGCTCGGCGGCGGGGGTGTGGGGGGCTCGGGGACGCCAAGCTTGACGCTGACCGTCGCCCCGGGAAACGCATCGAGGATGGCGCGGACCAGCGGGTCGTCGTGCGCCTCGGCCTTGGCTTCTTCCTCGCGGGCGCGCCATTCGTCGCGCAGCGTCGGACCGGCCGGCGCGTTGTTGGCGACCGACAGCATCCAGTTGCGGCCGGTCCAGGCTTTCAGCCGCGCCGAGAGGGTCTGGATGATCCCCGGGTCGGCCCCAGGCGTGAGCGCGACCTCGATGCGGCCTTCGGCAAAGCTGATCGGCCGGAGCGAAGCTTCGAGCGCGTGCTTGACCAACAGGTCGCGCTGCTCGCCGGCGAGGGCGACGAGCTCGGCGTAGCTGCGCGGATTGGCGAGCGCCTGGGGTGCCGCTGGCGAAACGGGCGCCGGCGCGACCTGAGCGGGCCGCTCGACCGCGGCGACCTGGCGCAGCGCGATTGGGCCGCCGCCGCCGTTGCCGCGCGGCAACGATGGAGTGGCTGGCGGCGGGGCCATGGAAGCAGCCGGGACCGTGCCGGCCGGCTGGCCCTGCAGTCGCTCGATCAGTTCATCCGGGCTCGGCAGGTCGGCGGCGTAAGCGAGGCGGATCAGCACCATCTCGGCGGCCTGGAGGGCATTGCCGGCTTTGCTGACCTCCTCAAACCCCTTGTAGAGAATCTGCCAGGCGCGCGAGAGCGCACGCATGCCGAGGCGCTGTGCCAGCGCCGCACCACGTGTCCGTTCGTCCGGCGTCAGCGACACATCGTCGGCCGCCTCTGGCACCACCTTGATGCGGGTCACGAGGTGGGTGAGGTCGGCGAGGTCGGCGACCAGCGTCACCGGGTCGGCGCCGGCGTCGTACATCTGGCGCATGAGACCGAGCGCCGTCGCCACATCGCCGCCCATCAGCGCCTCGAAGAGGTCGATGATACGGGCGCGATCGGCAAGGCCGAGCATGGCCTTGACGGCATCCGCCGTGACCTTGCCGCCCCCATAGGAGATGGCCTGGTCGAGTAGCGACAGGCAATCGCGGGCCGAGCCCTCGCCGGCCCGCACGATCATGGAGAGGCCATCGGGCTCGGACTCGATCCCTTCCTGGCCGAGGATTTTTTCCAGGTATGGCAGCATGGTCTCGGCGGGGATGCGCCGGAGGTCGAAGCGCATGCAGCGGGAGAGCACCGTCACCGGCACTTTGCGGATTTCGGTCGTGGCGAAGATGAACCGCACATAGGGCGGCGGCTCCTCGAGCGTCTTCAACAGGCCGTTGAACGCCGCCGTCGAGAGCATGTGCACCTCGTCGATGACGTAGACCTTGTTGGGCGCCGAGACCGGCCCGTATTTCACCGACTCGATGATCTCGCGGACGTCGTTGATGCCGGTGTTCGAGGCCGCATCCATCTCGACTACGTCGACATGGCGACCCTCGATGATGGCGCGGTCGTGCACGCCCTCCTTCTCGAGGTCGAGGGTCGGATGGCGGCCGGTTTCGTCTTCATAATTGAGGGCGCGCGCCAGGATGCGGGCGGTCGTGGTCTTGCCGACGCCGCGGATGCCGGTGAGCATAAAGGCATGCGGGATGCGCCCCGACTTGAAGGCGTTGCGCAGGGTCTGCACCATCGCATCCTGCCCGATGAGCGTCTCAAAGCTCGTCGGGCGGTATTTCCGCGCCAAGACCAGGTAGGGCTTTGGCGCTGAGCCCGCGGGGCCGGGCGATGGGGGTTCGTCGTCGAACATCAACTTCCTGGGGTCTGCCGGGCGCGACTATAACGGCCACATCCGGCTGCGTCATGGTCCGGTAGAGCGGAAAATGGCCTCCATGCAAGGCAACGGGCGCAGCGATCGCGCTACCAGCCTCGCAGGCCGACGATTTGAGGGAAGCAGGAGGCTGGCAACGACCCGTGAAGGTCTCGTTGGGGCTGCTTCCTTCCGGACCTGACCCGGTTGGCGAGGAACACGTCCGCACCAACCTCCCACCGCGTATATCGGGGATTTGGGCCGGGATGACAAGAGGCAGAGGCGCCTGCGGGACGTGATCGCCGCCAACGCCCCGTTAACGAATAGGTCAGGTCCCGTTAACCGGGACGGGCGCATGCTCAGGGTCAATCGGATGAAGTCTGGCTTCATCTTGGAGGCCAGGTTCCCTCAAGCCGAGGAGAGATGGCCATGCCCACGATCAGCTTTCCCGCCGCCCTTGCCGCGCAGGTCCTCGCCCAGCGCCAGAGCCGCGAGCTCGTGCTGCAACTCGAATTGCCGGCGCCGCCCGCCTATTTCGAGGAGCCGCGCCGCTGCGAGGCAATGACGGACGGCGAAACGCTCGATGCGCTCGTGCTCGAGGCCGACGGCAGCTTTACCGAAATCCGCGACTGAGGTTTCTCAGCGCACCTTCTCGGCGGCCCGATAGACGCCGAGAATGCGCAGATGGTCGGTGAAGAAGCCGAGCTCCTCCAGCGCCAGCTTGACGTTATCGTCCTCGGGGTGCCCCTCGATATCGGCGTAAAACTGCGTGGCGGTGAACGAGCCGTCGAGCATGTAGCTCTCGAGCTTGGTCATGTTGACGCCGTTCGTCGCAAAGCCGCCGAGCGCCTTGTAGAGCGCCGCCGGCACGTTGCGCACCCGGAACACGAACGTGGTCTTGACCAAGGCGCCGTCGCGCGGGGCTTCCTCGCGCCGCTTGCTCATCACCAGGAACCGCGTGGTGTTGTGGCTCGCGTCCTCGATGTTTTCGGCAAGGACATCGAGCCCATAGAGCTCGCCAGCGAAGCGCGAGGCAATGGCGGCGAGCGAGCGATCGCCGCGCTCGGCTACTTCCTTGGCGGAGCCGGCCGTATCGACGGCGCTGATCGTCCTCAGCTTATGCTGCTGAATGAATTTGCGGCACTGGCCAAGCGCCACCGAGAGCGACTGCACCGCCTTGATGTCGGCGAGCGTCGTGCCCTTGAGGGCGAGCAGGCACATTTCGACGCGGAGGTAGTACTCGCCGACGATGTAGAGCCCGCTTTCCGGCAGGAGATGGTGGATGTCGGTGATGCGCCCATAGAGCGAGTTCTCGACCGGCACGACGCCAAAATGGGCGTCGCCGTTCTGCACGGCGGCGATGGTGTCCTCAAAGGTAAGGCACGGCATTGCCTCATCCTGCGGGAACAAGGCGTGGGAAGCGGCGTGGCTGAAGGCCCCCGGCTCACCCTGGAAGGCAATACGTCTCGACATCTTGTTCAACCCGGTGTTCGGCGGTACGTCCGCCTTGTTGGTTGCTCCCTGCACCGGCGGCGACCCACGCCTGAGGCGCGGCGTCGCGGCGCGCGGACCTATTGAGCCGCGGCGTCGGACGAGTCAACCGAGCCGAGAATCGTGCGGTAAAAGAACGGTTTGGGACAACCCCTCCGAGGGCCGGAAAGCCGGTTGCGAAAAACCGCCGCTTATGACTATGTTCCGCGCGCGCGGAGCCCTGACGTGAGGCGCTTTGCCGAGGCAAACCGGCCGTCTTCCGGGTCGTACGACCGCTTTGCCCCTTCTTAGACGCCAACGAGAGACCGTTATGGATTCGTTTGAACTCAACAAGATCATCGGCGCCATCCTGGGGACCCTGCTGTTTGTGATGGGGGTTGGGTTCCTGGCCGAGGCCATCTACGCGCCGATCAAGACAGCGGGCCCCACCTACAACCTGCCGGAGCCGGCAGGCGGCGAAGCGGCAGCCGCAACGACTGCCGCGCCGGTGACGCCGCTGCCCGTGCGCCTTGCCAAAGCCGACCCGCAGGCGGGCGCCGACTCGGTCAAGAAGTGCCAGTCCTGCCACGACTTCACCGAGGGTGGCCCCAACAAGACGGGCCCGGACCTCTACAACATCGTGGGCGAAAAGATCGCCGACATCCCCAATTTCAGCTTCTCGGAAGCGCTCAAGGCGCACGCCAACGAGACCTGGACTTACGACAATCTCGACAAGTGGCTGACCTCGCCGAAGGCCTTCGCGCCGGGCACCAAGATGACCTTCGCGGGCATCGACGACCCGGATGAGCGCGCCAACGTGCTGGCCTATCTGCGGACGCTGTCGCACAACCCGGTGCCGTTCCCGGCAGCAGCCGCCGCGCCTGCGGCGGGTGCTGCACCCGCGGCGGGCACAGCCGCTCCGGCAGCGGGCGCCGCGCCTGCGGCGGGCGCTGCCCCGGCGGCGGATGCGGCGAAGCCGGCCGACGGCGCGGCTGCAACGCCTGCACCTGCGGCAACTCCCGCCCCGGCTGCAACGCCGGCGCCGGCCGCGACTACCGCAACGCCGGCCGCCGGTTCAACCGCTGCGCCAGCCGCGACAACGACCACCACGACGACGTCGAAGTAGCGGCTTTCACGTTCGGCCTGCATCGAGCCGTGTCCCGAGGGGCACGGCTCTCGCATTTGGAGGAAACGATGGCGACGCTCCTGCTCCATCTCGCCGATTTCAACGAGGCGCGTTGGGCCGAGGGATTTCGCGCAGCGCTTCCGGGCCACCGCGTGGTGCTGCGTGGCGATGACTATGATCCTGCCGCCGTCGACTACATCTTCATCTGGAAGCCGAAGGCCGATGCGTTCGCGGGGTTGACCAACCTCAAGGCGGTGCTGTCGCTCGGCGCCGGGGTCGATGCGCTGCTCCGGCACCCTGCCCTCCCGGGCGCGCCGATCGTCCGCTTCGTCGACGCCGACCTGACGCAGCGGATGAGCGACTACGTCCTCGCCAACGTCACCATGCACCAGCGGCTCTTCACGCGCTTCAAGCGCGACCAGGCGGCGCGGCGCTGGGTGCAGCTCTACCCGCCGGCGGCATGGGAGACGACCGTCGGCATCATGGGCCTCGGCCAGCTCGGGCAGGATGCCATCAAGCACCTCAAGGTTTTTGGCTACAAGCTCCGCGGCTGGAGCCGGTCGCCCAAGACGATCGAGGGGGTGGAGGGCTTTGTCGGGCCGGACGCGCTCGACGCGTTCCTCGGCGGCACCGACATTTTGGTCAACCTGCTGCCGCTGACGCCCGAGACGCAGGGCATCCTCAACTACGAGACTTTTAGCAAGCTCAGGCGCAACGGGCTCGACGGCGGGCCGGTGATCATCAACGCCGGCCGCGGTGGCCACCAGAAGGACGCCGACATCGCCCGCGCGTTGACCGATGGCACGCTCGGCGCCGCGAGCCTCGACGTGTTCGAGACAGAACCGCTGCCGAAGGACAGCCCGCTCTGGGCGCTCGACAACTGCTATTTCACGCCGCACATCGCCGCCGCCTCGAGCGAGAAGACAGGCGTGGCGTATTTTTCGAAAGTGATCCGCGACCATGAGGCGGGGCTGCCGCTGCCGAATGTGGTGGATGTGGCGCGGGGATACTGACCCGACAGAACATCCTCATGGTGAGGTGCGAGCGTAGCGAGCCTCGAACCATATCCGGTGTATCGTCGAGGGTCCTTCGAGGCTCGGCTGCGCCTCGCACCTCAGGATGAGGTTGTTGCTGTTTGATCGAGCGGTGGCCGGCTACAGCTCCAGCTCCCAGTTCTCGCCGACGAGATCGGCGCCAAAGCTGTGGTGCGGCGCCGAATCGACCATCTTGAAGCCGGCGGCGGAGTAGATCTTGCGGGCTGGCGTCAGGACCGACTGGGTCCAGAGGCGAACGCGCTTGTAGCCACTGTCGCGCGAGAAGCGCACGCATTGGTCGACCAGCATGCGGCCGATGCCGAGGCCCCGCGCCTCGGGCTCGACGTAGAGCATGCGCAGCTGCGCGGTGCCTGGGCGCCCCTCGGACGGCATGGCGAAGATCGAGCCCACCACGGCGCCATTGCGCTCCGCGATCCAGAGCGCCTTGGGGGGCGTTTCGGGCGCCATCTCGTAGTCGTGGTAGAGCTTTGCGATCAGCGCCTCGAACTCGATGTTCCAGCCATATTGCTGGTTGTAGAGCAGGCCCTGGCGGTGGATCAGCCAGCCAAGCTCGCCGACGCGGTGGGGGCGCAGCACCAGCGGGGCGGCCGGCACCGCATCGCCGAGCAGCGTCCGCACCGTGGTGAGCGCCGCGACCAGCGCCGCCCGCCGCTCGGTTTCGACCGGCGCAACAAGGCTGGCGATCCGCTTGATCGTGGCCTCGTTCAGGGTTGCGAACGCCGTCTGCCCGGCGTCGGTCAGCGTGATCATCGATTGGCGACGGTCGCGGGCATCAGGCTCGAGCGCGACGACGCCGGCCTCGCGCAGCCGCGACACGACGCGGCTCATCTGCGCCGGATCGACCACCATGGCGCGGGCGAGCTCGGCAGCCGTGGTGCGGCCGCGGGTCGCCACCTCATAAATCGTGCGGGCCTCGGAGAGGCTGAAGGGCGAATCGAGATGCCCGGAATCGAGGGCTCCGATGCTGCCGGTGTAAAAGCGGCTGAAGGCGCGGACAGCGCTGACGGCGGAATCGATATCGGTCATATTCACCCTCGATAGGTGAATATGACATCCAGTTCGTTGACTTTGTCAACTATATCGTTGCTTGAGCACGCCGTAGACCGCACGGATGCCCTGGTCCGTTCCACCGAACGGGCGGCCCGGGCGAGGCTCCGGCGCCCAGGCAAAGATGTCGAGGTGGACCCAGGCCGTGGCCTGCTTGACGAACCGCTTGAGGAAAAGCGCCGCGGTGATCGATCCGGCAAAAGCGCCCGACGAGGTGTGGTTCACGTCGGCGATCTTCGAATTGAGCATCGATTCGTAGGGCGCCCAGAGCGGCATGTGCCAGAGCGGATCGTCGCTCTTGAGGCCCTCGGCCATCAGTTCGGCGGCAAGCGCGTCATCGGTCGAATAGAGCGGCGGCAGATCCGGGCCGAGCGCGGTGCGGGCGGCACCGGTGAGTGTCGCCATGTCGACGACGAGCTCGGGGCTCTCCTCATCGGCGAGGGTGAGCGCGTCGCCGAGGATGAGGCGGCCTTCGGCATCGGTATTGCCGATCTCGACGGTCTGGCCGGAACGCGACGGCAAAATATCGCCGGGGCGGAAGGCCGTCGCCGAGATCGAATTTTCGACGATCGGGATCAGGACTCGCAGCCGCACCTTGAGCTTTGCATCCATCACGGCGTGGGCAAGGCCGAGTATGTTCGCGGCGCCGCCCATGTCCTTCTTCATCAGCAGCATCGAGGACGGCGGCTTGATGTCGAGGCCGCCGGTGTCGAAGGTCACGCCCTTGCCGACGAGGGTGATCTTCGGGTCGGTCTTCTTGCCCCAGCTCAAGTCGAGCAGCCGCGGCGCGGCCGGCCCGGCGCGACCCACGGCGTGGATCATCGGAAAATTCTGCGCCAGGAGATCATCGCCGACGATCGAGGTGACGGACATGCGGTGCCGTTTGGCGAAGCCACGTATCTCACGCTCGAACTCTTCGGGACCCAGGTCGTTGGCCGGGGTATTGACGAGGTCGCGAGCGAGGAAGGCGGCATCGACGAGGCGCGCCACCTCGGCGCCGTCCGCCCCCACGGGCAGTTCCAGCGCCGGCGCCGCCTTTGGCTTGCGATAGCGATCGAAACGGTAGGCGCCGAGGCGGAAGCCCAAGGCGGCGAGCGTCGGGTCGCCGAACTCTCCGGCGAGCGAATAATCGCCGGGTTCGAGCGCCGCGGCGGCGAGGCCCGTGACCAGCTGCGGCCGCCCGGCGACCGGACCGGTGCCGAACAGATAGCCGGCGATGGCGCCGTCGGCGGCCGGCAGCGCGAGGAGCCGCCCGCGCTGGCCGGCAAAGCCGTGGGCAGCGGCCCACTGGCGCTGCGACTTGCTTACGGTCTTTGGCAGCGCCCCGTCCCCGGGAACGCAAATGAGCGGCAGCGGGGCATCGGGCATGGGACCTCTGGGGCGGAATCGTCGAGCAATGCTAATGCTTTAGCCCCTCTCGGCAACTGCCGCAACGGCAGAGACCCGGGCGATCTTAACACCCTGT
>Ga0207639_10003805_pt1 | contig 10162 bp, 5 predicted proteins | sample KBSCornC32_FD_184299 | JGI IMG/M metagenome (GOLD analysis project Ga0207639, IMG submission 184299) | Corn rhizosphere microbial communities from Kellogg Biological Station, Michigan, USA - KBS Corn C3-2 (SPAdes) (version 2) | ecosystem: Host-associated > Plants > Roots > Rhizosphere > Soil ...
TGGTGGATCCCCTGCAACGGATAAAAGAACGCCAGCCCCCAGAAACCAACCAGCGACAGTCCGTGGCTCCAGATCGGCTTGCCCAGGAGAATCGGGACGAAATAGTACATGAGGCCCCAGCCCAACGGCGTCACGAACAGCCCCACCAGGTCGTGAATGAACAGGCCACCCACGGCGCCCGCGGCGGTGCCGCTCACGAAATATTGGGGAATGAAATTTCCCATGGCGTACGTGAGGAACGTCCACACGAACGCGGCCATGAAGTACCACAGCGTCACATACAAAGGGCCTTTCGTGCGGACGATCGGCGCCAGAAAATTGATCGCCACCAGCAGCAGCCCCAGTTGCGCGACGGGGTCGATCCAGACCGGCGTTTCGCCCCATTCCAGTCCCTGCGCCTCGCCCAGCAAAATGCCGCCGGCCGTCGATAAAACCACAACCTGCCAGGCGAAAAAAATCAGATACGACAACCGCCGGTCGAACACCGGCTTGAGTGTCAGGCGGGGCACGGCCCAATGCAAGGCCCCCAGGAATGCGTTGGCCAGAAATCCATACGCCACGGCGTTCGTATGGATCATCCGCCAGCGCCCGGGTGAGAGCAGCTCGATCCCCTGCCAGGGATTCCAGCGCACGAGCTGCAGGGCCATCAAGAGCCCCGCCAGCATGGAAATGAACAGGTACGCCAAGGCCGCCAGAAAGAACCAGATTACCAGCCGCGTTTCCACAAGCTCTTCCGGCCTGTCGATTTCCTGCCGCAGACTCGCCTCTGTCATGATCGCTCCGCCGCCGTTCGATAAGGAATGAATTGCCCCAGGGGATACAAGAGCGCCATGGTCCAGCCGAAGACCAGATGCGTTCCCGCGGCCACCCACAAGGGAAGATATTGCGGGTCGACGATCCAGTGGCCCCCGAACAACAGGGGCTGCAGCCACGACAGGACCGCATAGAAATTAAAGGCCCACAGCAACAGCGCCAGCACGCTGGCAATCGCCAGTCGCTTCACCAGCGTGGCCTTGCCGTTGAAATGCGCAAGGAGCAGTTGCAGCGGCATTCCCAACAACATGCCGGTCGCGATAAACAGGCAGCACCCGAACGCGAGGATCATGCCGTCGCTGACCGTCTGGGCCGGGTTCGCCTGGTCGGCCAGCGCCAGGGCCTTAGCCCCCAGCGGGAACGTCAGATAGACGCGAATCAATTCGAGCGGATGCTTGCCGGAGATCGGCGCACCGATGACGTTCACCAGCAGGGCCGCGCCCGAGGCCAGCCCACCCAGGAGAAAACCCGTGGTGGCATGATACGCCGGATATGAGCCGGCCGGCTGCCACGGTTGTTTCAATTCGACTTCGTGCAACTCATTCTCGACGCCTTGCAGCTCGTTTTCGAGTTGCCGGACGCGAGCCTTGAGGGCCTCGAATTCGTGATGTTTAGAGGAAAAATCCACGGGAATGTTCCTTGTCAGACGCAGCGTGAACAACGCTTGTACCCACCGGCGGCGACCAATTCTCTTCGAATCGGTGCCCGGCATGCCGCTCGCCATCTTCTTTCGACTACTCACCTGCGCTGCCGGACGTCGCGTCGGGCAGCGGCATATTTGACATCAAACCGGCGTCGGGAATCTCGCCCGCCCGGCGGCGATTCGACACATACAAAACGTACGCCACCAGGTTCCAGAACGTATCGGGTTCGTTGGCGAATGATGACTTGAACGAGGGCATCGGCGTGCCGCTGATGCCGATGAAAATGCGACGATAAATGTCGTCGGGCTTGTGGCCGCCGTGCAGGAGGCCCGACGTCAGGTCGGCCGCCTTCGTGGCATGGCCCCAGGCGTCTTTCAGGTCGCCGCGCAGGTTGCCGGGCGTCTGCCCGCGGCCATCCTCGCCGTGGCACTTCGAACATCCCTTCGTCAAAAATGCCGCTTTGCCGGCCGCCACGTGTTCGGCAGTGAAAACCGGCTGCGGCGAAAGCAGATGCACCTCATTCGCATCGGCATCCTTCCACTGCTCGAGGACCAGAGCAATCACGTCGGAAATCGTATCGTCTTCGAGCTGGTCTGAGCCTTCGCCTTCCGACGCCAGTTGAAACTCGATTTCGCCCCGATGCGTCAGGACCAGCACGTAGTCGATCACCGCTTCTATGTCTTTGGCGGGGACCAGATTGAACGCGGGCATGGAGGTTCCCGGCACGCCGCTGTTGAGCGTGCGGACGAGATCGGCCCGGCGCGGCTTGAAGTCAAAGGGAGTCGACGTGAACTTGAATTTGCCGCGGCGGTAGTCGCGGGGCTTCGGATACAGCCACTTGGCCGCCTCCCCCTGCCCGTCTCCGGTGACGCCGTGGCACTGCTCGCAGCGCTTCATGAACACGTCGCGACCGTGCAGCAGATGCGTGACCGACATTTTGTCATCGCCCAGCAGCTTGGGCCGATCGGGAGTGCCGCAATATTTTTCCAGCGTTTCTTTGATTTGTTTTTGCACTTCGGGCTTAAGCGCCTGGACCTGTTCGCTGGACTGGTATTGCACGACCGGCTCGCGCTCGCATCCGCCGCAGATCATCACAATCAGCGCCAGCAGTCCGCATGCACCAACTCGAAGCGCAAGCGAGGCACTCATCTCGCCGCCGTGATTGCGCGACGGATCAGAAGTAGAAGTCTCCCGACTTATCAATTTTCTGTCCCTTTATTCTTCTGTCCACTGTTCATCGCATCCACTCATGACAAGCATTCGATGGACACCAAATAAAAAAGCCCCGCGCCGCAAAAGAAGCGGCGCGGGGCTTTCATAGCCAGCGATCATGATCGATTCCTCCTGCCCATCGCGAGCAGAACGCCGGCATGTTACGGCATGATCCGATCATTGTCAAGCAGCCCGCGACCTGCTGCAATTTTCCATCGATTCATTACGCAAATGATCTCACTTTGGTATGCAACGTATTGCAAAATGCAGATTGAGTGACGACTGGCAACTCTGCCAACTGCCGGAATACCACCATGAGCGTTCGCAATCTCGACAAGATTTTCAAGCCGCAGCGAGTTGCCGTCATTGGCGCCAGCGACCAGGCGCCCAAGGTCGGGTGGACGGTCTTGCACAACCTGATCGGATCGGGGTTCGGCGGAGTCGTGTACCCGGTGAACTCGAAACGCGAGGCCGTGCAAGGAATCCAGGCTTACCAGCACGTCCAGGCGCTGCCCAAACCCGCGGACCTGGCTGTCATCTGCACGCCGGCCGCGACGGTACCGGGGCTGATTCGCCAATGCGGCGAGGCGGGGATCGAGGGAATTGTGATTCTTTCGGCCGGCTTCCGGGAAACGGGGGCGGCCGGACGCGAGTTCGAACGACAACTTCTGGAAGAATGGCGCAAATTCGACGGGATGCGGATCATCGGGCCCAACTGTCTGGGCATCATGGCGCCGCACATCGGCCTCAATGCCAGCTTCGCCGCCGATGCGCCGCTGCCCGGCCACATCGCCCTGATCTCGCAATCGGGGGCGTTGTGCACGTCCCTGCTCGACTGGGCGGGCAAGCAGAACATCGGGTTCTCGTACTTCGTCTCGATCGGAAATATGCTCGACGTGAGTTTTGGCGATCTGATCGATTACTTCGGCGAAGACCCGACGACGAAATCGGCCATCATGTATGTCGAATCGATCACCGGGGCGCGCGACTTCATGTCGGCGGCACGCGCTTTCTCGCGCACGAAACCGCTGGTCGCGTACAAGGCGGGGCGGTTTGCCGAATCGGCCCACGCCGCCGCTTCGCACACCGGCGCCATGGCGGGCGAAGATGCCGTCTGCGACGCCGCCTTTCAACGGGCCGGCATCGAACGGGTCTACGAAATGGGCGAGATGTTCGATTGCGCCGAATTGCTGGCCCGCCAGAAACCTCCCAGCGGCGGGCGGCTGGCGATCGTCACCAACGCCGGCGGCCCCGGCGTGATGGCCACCGACACGCTCATTTCTCTGTCGGGCAAGCTGGCCCGCCTCGAGCCGGCTTCGATCAAGCGGCTCGATGAAATCCTGCCCGCGTCCTGGTCGCACGGCAACCCGATTGACGTTCTGGGGGATGCCGCCCCCGAGCGATTCGCGCAGGCCGTGCAGGTGGCGCTCGCCGACGCGCAGGTCGATGCCGTGCTGTTGATCCTGACGCCACAGGCGATGACCGACCCGACCGCCACGGCGGCGAAAGTGGCGCAGGCGCACGTTGCCGCACATAAGCCGCTCCTGGCGACATGGATCGGCGGCCGCCGCGTCGCCGAGGGAACGCGCCTGCTCGCGGCGGCGAATATTCCCAGTTATGCCAGCCCCGAAGACGCGGTCAAGGCGTTCATGCATTTGGTTTCGTATGCCCGCAATCTCGAGACGCTGTATGAAACACCGCGCGACGTGCCGATGACGTTCTCGCTGGATTTCACCGGCCTGAGGCAGCGTTTCGCTGGCGTGTTGCAGCCTGCTAACGGGGTCGACATCCTTTCCGAAGCCGATTCCAAATCGCTGCTGGAGGCCTACGGCATTCCCGTCACTAAGGCTCTCCCCGCGCGCTCGGCCGCCGAGGCGCAGGTCCTGGCGTCAGAGATCGGCTACCCGGTGGTGCTGAAAGTGCTCTCCCCGCAGATCACTCACAAGACCGACGTGGGCGGAGTGGCCCTCAATATCCGCACGGCCGAAGCGGTCTCGATCGCCTATGACGAAATCGTTTCATCGGCGCGTCGAAAGGCCCCGCAGGCCGAGATCCTGGGAGTGACGGTGCAGAAGATGGTGCACCTGGCGGACGGCGTCGAATTGATCGCCGGCGTGAAGAAGGACGCGACGTTCGGCGCGGTATTGATGGTGGGGGCCGGCGGAATCACAGCCGAACTGTACCGCGATCGTGCATTGGGGCTGCCGCCGCTTAACGAACGACTGGCGCGGCGAATGCTCGAATCGCTCAAATCGTGGCCACTTTTGGCGGGATACCGCGGCAAGCCGGCGGCAAATGTCGACCGGCTGGTGGAAGTGCTGATTCGCCTCTCGTATCTCGTGGCGCACAATCCGGAGATCGGCGAGCTCGACATCAATCCACTGTTTGTCGGCGCGACCGACGTGGTGGCCCTCGACGCGCGGGTCGTCATCGATCGCGCGGTGGCTGGCAAGGAAACTCGCCCGTACTCTCATCTGGCGATCAGGCCCTATCCGCAGGAGTTCGTGCGCCGCGATGCTTTGCCCGATGGGCGGCCTTTGACGCTGCGGCCAATCCGGCCGGAAGACGAGCCCCAGTGGCTGGAGCTTGTCGCGAGCTGTTCTCCCGAAACGCTGCACGCGCGGTTCCGCTATCTGTTCAAACAGCCCACGCACGAGATGGCCGTTCGGTTCTGCTTTCTGGATTATGACCGTGAGCTGGCGATTATGGCCGAGATTGAAGACCAGGGGCAGCGGCGATTCATCGGCGTGGGCCGGTTGGCGGCCGATTCGAATCACGATACGGCCGAAATCGCACTCCTGGTGGCCGATGCCTGGCAGAATGTGGGGCTGGGGCTGAAACTGACCGACCATTGCCTGGAAATCGCCCGCACCTGGGGCATCCGGCGGATCATCGCCTCGACCGCACTCGATAACCCCCGGATGATTTCGATTTTTGAGCAGCGTGGTTTTCGCGTCGATCGCGATTACCAGGAAGGAGTCGTGCTGGTGGAACGAATTCTCGACGCGTAGCATCCGACGAGTCGCGGGCCCCCTGCCCTTCAGGGTTCTCGGTGGTTAATATGGATTTTTCCAGGGCAACCCTCCTTCGTCGGGCAACCCTGGGCTGTGCTGCAACACGCTTTCAGCGTAGAGGATCGCCCCATGCTCAACCTGGTCCTGGCAATGTCGATCATCGCCGCCGAGCCGCTGGTCCCTGGCGACAATGCTCGCGAGATCGAATTCAACGGAATGCAGCGCACCTATACCGTCCACGTTCCGCCAAAGTTCGATTTACAGAAGCCCACGCCGGTCGTCTTGATCTACCATGGTGCGCTGACGAACCGCGACATGATGTCGGCCTTTACCGGGCTCAACAAGAAGGCTGATGAAGCAGGTTTTCTGGCCGTTTACCCCAATGGCAACGGCGAAGGGAAACTGACGTTCGTCTGGAACGCCGGCGGGCGCGGCAAGGCCCTGGACCAGAAATACGACGACGTCGCATTTACGTCGCGGCTGCTGGACGAACTCGGGACCCTCGCCCGGCTCGATGCGAAGCGGATTTACGCCACCGGCCTGTCAAACGGCGGCATGATGTGCTATCGGCTCGCCGCCGAACTTTCGGATCGCATTGCAGCGATCGCTCCCGTGTCGGGTACGATGGCGATACGGGAAGCAAAACCGGGCCGCCCGGTCCCCGTGTTGCACTTTCACGGCACCGACGACAAACTCGTACCCGTTTCGGGGGCCGATGCGCGGGCGCGGCTCGTGATTCCGTTCAAATCGCTCGACGAAACGATGCGGATCTGGGCAAAAATCGACGGTTGTCCCGACATGCCCGTCGTCGAGCAGCTTCCCGATAAGACCGACGACGGCACAACCGTCGAGCGCAAGACTTGGGGACCCGGAACCGACGGTGCCGAGGTCATTCTCTATGTGATCGCCGGCGGAGGCCACACCTGGCCCGGCCGCGAGCGCCCGGTCAAGTTCCTCGGCAAGTCGACCAAAGATATCTCGGCCAACGACCTGATCTGGGAGTTTTTCGAGAAGCACCCGATGAAGTAAGGCTGCCTTTTTAGCGTGGTGCCTGCCGAAGTCGGATTACTGCGACTCGATCCGAGTCCTCATTGCCGAATGGGACAAACGGGACTTATGCGACATATAACATAAGTCGCATGTGTCCCATATGTCCTATTTGAGTCGGGGTAATTGACTCGTGGCACTGTCGTGCGCTACCGGCAAGCTGGCAGTTTGCCGCTACGGCGCCGCCGATTGCTGCGTCGGCGCGGGCGCGGTCGTACCGGCGGAGTCGCCCTGGTTCACGATCACGGCGCCCAGATGATTGACCGCCTTTTCGACCTCATCGAGCAGTTGGTCGACTCGGAACGGCTTGTACAGCACCGCCTTCAATCCGTTCTGCCGCGCTTTGACGATCGAGTGCCCCGGATCGTATCCGAACCCCGTCATCAGAATGACCGGCAGACCCGCCTGGCACTCGCGCACCTGGCAGAAACAGTCAAAACCGCTCATGTCGGGAAGCCGGATATCGGCCAGGACGACGTCGTACTGAAAGCTGCGGACCATCAGCAGGGCTTCTTCGCCATTGTGGGCCGTCTCGACCTCGCAGCCGTGCCGGCCGAGCAGCTCATGGGCGGCCCGGCGGACGAGCTCGTCGTTGTCGGCCACCAAAACGCGCTTGCCGCGCAGCTTGGGCCGCAGGGCCCGCGCGGGCAACGTCGAATGCACGCCTTCGGGGGTAATCGACTCGCCGACTTTGTGGATCAGCGAGCGGATGTCACGCGTATGCTTGAGCACTCGCTGCAACCGCTGGGCCACGTTCGGATCATGCCCGATATATCGCTCGAGAATCCAGGCCGTGTCGTTGAGCACCTCGTCGACCGGATTGGCCACCTCGCGCAGGATCGTCTCGGTGCTTTCGGTCGCGGTGGTCATCTTCTGGGCGACGAGCAGCTCCAGCGTGTTGAGCGCCACGGCGACTTCGCGGCTGAACAGCTCCAGAAATTGCAGGTCGTTTTCGTTGAAGGCACCCGGCCGCGTGCTTTCGACGTTGAATGTTCCCAGGATCTGGTCGTGCAGGAACAGCGGCACTGTGAGCGAGCTGCGGGCGTTGGCCGCCCCGATCAGGTACAACGGGTCGTTCGTCGTGTCTTCGCACAGGTAACTCTTGCCGGTGGCCGCCACGAAGCCGGTCACGCCGTTTCCGTTCGGCCGGGCGAACAATTCGCGGTTTTCGGCTTCGGGAACCATCCCCACGGTGAGCAACGGCTCGAGCTTTTGCGTGGCCTGATCGAGCAGCCGGATTTCGACCGTCTCGAATTCCAGGAGGTCCTTGGTGTAGTGAATGATCCGAGACTTGAGCAGCTCGACCCGGTCCTGCACGTTCATTTGCAGGAGTTCCGGCGGCGACAGGTCGCCCAACTCCAACCCTGCCTGATAAATCGCGCTCAGCTTCTGTTGTTGCAGCACCTCGGCCGATACGTCGCGCACCGAAACGACCAGATAACAGGGAATCGGATTGGCAGGTGAGACGATTGGCGTGGCGTGAACCTGAAAATAGGTCTTCTCGCCCAGCCGCAACGTGCTCCGGGCCGCAGTCCCTGTGCCAAGGGCCGTATGGAAGGGACTCAGGTCCGGCCCCAAGATCTCCGGCGCCCCGAATGCGTCGTAAAACCCGCAGCCGATTTTCGATTCGTTCGAACCGGTCAGCTCGTCGAAGCGGCGGTTGGTCCACAGGATCTTGAGCCGCACGTCGAGAATCGCCAGCCCGTCGGGAATCTGCGAAAGGATGCCCCCCACCTGGGGCAAAAGGCTGGCCTCGCACAATTGGGGGGTTGGTGCGTTCAGCAGGCAAATGCCGGCATACCCGCCATCCCGCAACAATTGCAGGGCCTCTTCCATCCCATCAGCCCGAACCGGAGCGAACCGTCCCTCCAAGGCGGCGGTTAGCGATTCCGCCTGATTGCTCGTCCCATACACCAGAATTCGGGGCAGATCCGGCACCGATTAGCTCCCAGATTGAAAAAACGCGGTAGTCCTACTAATTCTAGGGGAAGCAACCCAACCCGGCAACTCCACCTCATTTTGCCCGCCCCGCTCATTTAACCGAGGGCACGCGTCCGGGTAATCGCCCGGAACAATCATCTCGGGCAAGCGATTCCTTCTTCTTTCAAATCGGCTTGTGGCCCTGTGACAATGACACGATCAGGCAGAATTTACCGGCATCTGGCCGGCTGCTGGAAGGAAATGCCGGTAATAGCGGAATTGGCTCCGGGCGGAGAATTCGGCTACGGATGGAAAGCAGATTAAACACGGAATCGCACTCGCATTCGTCAAATCCGTGCTCTATCCGTGGGATTGCCTAGCCATCCGTGGGAACTGCCCCGTCTTTTCGGGCAACGCACACATCGCGCTACTCTTCTGTCGACACTTGCTTCTCGTGCTCTTCATGCGCCTGCCAGAAATCGGCGGCACGGGTCTTGCGCCACAGGCTTAGGGCGCCTCCGACGTGGCTGTAGAACGTGTAGTGTTCCAGGATCTGGGCCGGCGTCCGGGAAACCGTCGTGTCGATGGCCCAGCGGGCAGCTTTGCGGATCTGCTCTCGCGGCGGATGCAGCTCTTCGGGTGCGATGGCCAGCCATTCGAGATGGTGGCCCGTCGCGATCACCCTTTTCTGCAATGGATCATCGATCGGTTTGTTGACGGCTTCGGCCCCTCTGTCCCAGTTCGACGGCCAGTGACCGTCTTCGAATTGCGACTCAACCAGCAGTTGCCGCACGCCCCTCATATGCGCCAGCATTTCGCCGCGAACCTCGTCCGAGAGAATCGAATACAACCCGTCCAGCCGCAACAAGAGGACGATCGAGTACAGGCGGTGCGTTCCCGAGCAAACCCCCAGGCGCTTGTCGCCGCGCATCAGCCTTTTGGCGATCATGTCGAAGGAAACGATTCGCCCATCGGCCGTCTGCCAGCTTCGGACCGGCGGAAGCCAAAGTCCGAACCCCATGGCCGACCATTCGACCTCACGTTCGTCGACTTTGAAATCGCGAAGCGCCTGCTGAACCGCATCGTTGATCGTTCGCACGTGTTGCGACGGCGTATAAACTGGCTCATGCAGCGAGACCCCCGCTTCCGTCAGACACGCCAGCCAGTGGTCGTGGTGCACGCTGGCCCCTTCTTCGCGGCCCCAGCGCACCTCGACTCCCTCGCGCGATTCGACCAGCAGCGGCTTGACCCGGTCGCCCCACGACGCCAGGTAACGCCCGTTGTCGATCAGCACGTCTCGCAGTTGCGCTCCCGACAGCACCTCGGGGTCGCTGAACCGGGCGTCCTCGCCCCAGATCCGCAGCGCATGTTCGACGTAATTCGGCCGCAGGCTTTTGGGCGAAAACCGCGGTTGAACCTGTTTGAGGACAGCCGTCAGCTCGTCATCGCTGACGACCAGTGGATCGTCGTAGAGCGATTCCATCCGCAACGGCTTTTCGCGCTCGATATGCA
>Ga0207639_10003807_pt1 | contig 10160 bp, 7 predicted proteins | sample KBSCornC32_FD_184299 | JGI IMG/M metagenome (GOLD analysis project Ga0207639, IMG submission 184299) | Corn rhizosphere microbial communities from Kellogg Biological Station, Michigan, USA - KBS Corn C3-2 (SPAdes) (version 2) | ecosystem: Host-associated > Plants > Roots > Rhizosphere > Soil ...
TGAAGCGGTAAAAACCGGCTGAGCCAAAAGCGATTGCGCGATCGCCCGCCGCGCCGGATTAGAGTCATTCGCGTTAACGATAAAACTAAACTGATTGATCCCGTTAAACCTTAAGGCGCTGAGCGTTGAGTTCTCTCCGAGACGCTGGTAGAAGATGCCCGCTCCGCCTCGAATAACGGTCTTAGGTGACTTTGCGCCTCCGGCGCCAGGTGACCATGCGAATCCAAGCCTCGGTGCGAAGTTAAAATTGCTATGGATGTTCGTCTGATTCTCGTACCGCAGGCCAAGGCTCAGCAGGAAGGCGGGCGACATCTTCCAATCGTCACTCGCCCAGAGGGCTTCCTCGGTCTGCTTCACACCCTGGAGCGGATTCCCGGCCGTTATGTTGAATTGCGTCGGATTATACGCGGCATCGCCCTGGCCATTTACCTTGCAGCGATATTGCTCAATGGGTGAGATAAAGCCGTCCGAGCCCGCAACGATGGTACCGTTTTGCTGAGTAATAATGTCGCAGCCTGCGTCGATCGCATTGCCGGGCCGATCAGCAAATCCGGTGAACGAGAAATTACCGCCATAGCCGTTCTCAGCTTGGCTCGTGAGACTCACGTGCCTGAATCGAAACCCGAACTTCACCGAGTGCTGCATCGCCTTACCGAGCGATGTAGCGGTAAAGTTGTTTACCTCAAAATTGTTGGTCGAGCTAAAACTGTTGCCGACCTGAGCTCCGCCCGTCGTAAATGCACCCGAGACGCTAACGATCGGCACCGGAGTGCCGCCATTCTGGAAATTGCGCGAATGGCTGATCTCGAGACGCGTCTCATTCACCGTTTTGGGATTAATAATGTAAGTGTCCGTAATGCGAAACTCGTGCTCTTGGCTTCCAGAGTTAAAGGCCATCGACGGCAATGCGAGTCCGCTGTTGAGGCCCTGATTCGAGGCACTGTTGTGCGAATAGCTGTATCTAAATACGAGCGTATTCTTCGTCCCCATCTGGAAATCGAATCTCGGCGCTACGGTCAACCGCTTGGTCGGCACCGTAACTTCCTGCTGAAAGGGTGTGACAGCCAACGCTGAATTCAGGATCTCCGCATTGATGATCGAGTTGTTATCGACGATCCGTTGGTTTACATCGAGAAAGAACGACGACTTTTTCTTCTGGATCGGCCCTGAAAGGTTGCCGCCAAATATCTTGCTCTGCAGCGGTGCCCGAAACGGCGCAAAAGGATTTCGCGAGTTGAGCTTATTGTCGTTGAAGTTGAAATTGAACCCGCCGCGAAACTTGTCGGTACCTGGCTTTGTCAGAATCTCGATACGTCCAAAACCCATGCGATCGTATTCCGCTGAGAAAGGATTCTGATTGATGCGGATCTCGCGAATAGATTCTTTTGGCGGCATCTGACCACCGAGAAAACCGTCGATATAGATCTGACCTCCGTTCGGGCCTGCTCCCGCGCCGGCGAGAGCCTGTAGAGCTGACTGCAGCTCATCCGGATCATCCGGGAGAGCATCGAGGTCCTTGCCCTTGATGACCGTCTGGTCACTGTTCGCCGCCGGATCTGTTGAGGCACCTACATCGGTCGTTACATCCAGAGTCGCGGAGACACCTGAAACCGTTAGCACGACAATGAGGTCCGTCCGCTGACCGGCGGTCACCGCAACGTCCGTGTTCTCGTATGGCGCAAACTTCGCACCCGACGCTGCACGGACAGTGTAGGTTCCCGGAGCGAGACCTGTCACGGAATATTCACCGTTCTTGTTAGTGGTCGCGGTTTTTTGCGTACCGTCGGCGGCGACGACCGTCACGGTAGCTCCGGGAACGATAGCTCCGAGAGTATCCGTGACGCTGCCGCCAATGCTGCCGGTCCCTTGACCGAAAGCGACGCTTGCGAGGATCGACACAAACGCCGATATGAATGCGATTCTTATAAAATTCATGATGTTGAAAAAAATCTGCGATGGACGCCGGGACTAAAGTCGGCGTCTATCCCCTCTTTTAAGGAGCGCCTATGCCTGCATCGAGGCCAGGAATATTAAAGTTGGGTCCCGCGGCCGCGCCGCGAGCACCAGCCGCCGCCGCCTGACGCTGGGCCATTTCGATAAAGGGCTCGACGCCCGCGAGTAGCTTGAGAGCCTTGACGGACGAATTCGGCGTGACCGGTCCCGACGTCAGAACGGCGATCATATCGCCGGCCTTGAGATCGGTCGCGGTGATATTGGGCATGCGATCGACCATCGCGTCGAGGTTGCCGCCGGCAGCATTGCCGCCACGAAATCCGCCGCCGCCGGGCTGACCACCGCCCTGCTGGACGATGACCATTTTACCGCCGCCATCAGCTGGCGGAGCACCGCCTCCCGGAGGCCGAACGCCGCCAGGATTGGCACCGCCGCCCTGCATTCCGGCCATTCGAGTCGCCATCTCGGCGGGAAATTTTTTCAGGAAGATCGCGTTGCCGAATTGAACCGTCACGTCCTTTTTAGTAGCGAGGTCCTCGATCACGGCTTCTTTTTTATCTGCGTCGACCGACTTGATCTTGCCCACTGTCTGTCGAAAACCGCCGGTCAGGATAGTCTCCGCGGTGAACGTCTTTCCATCCGTGCTCTTGTCGCCAACGGCTCTGAGGCGGTCGCCGACAACTATCTCGGCAATAGAACTCGGCCGCGCATCCGAGAAATTGACTGAGTCAGGCGAATACCGGAGCCATTTGGTATTCGCACTTGGCACAACCGCCAATGTCGTCTTTTCCAGGCCGCTTCCGATCTCCACGGTCACCTGATTACTTGCCGGACTCACGCTGAGGACCTTGCCGAGAATGCCGCGTGTCCGCCATACGTCCACGTCCTTCTGCTGTTTGGCAGAGAGGTCCGTCTTCGTTAAAAAATAGACGCTGCGGACGGCAAGCCTTCCGTCTGGTGCGGCGAGGGCCGTGAGAACGACCTTATCGCCCACATTGATATCGCCTACGGCCGCAGCCGTGGCGCCCTTGAGGTCTGTCGGATTATCCGGTGAAACGCGCCGAAACGCCGTTTTGTCGGTAACGACACCTTCCCACTGGCCGGTATCGGTCTTGAGGACGATCTTTGACGCGTCCGCCGAGACAATATCGCCTTTGACGGTAACAGGTTTGATCGCCGCATCTTGGGCGAGCGCAGCGACCGCGAGCAGCGATACACAAAAAACTAGAGCTATGGATCTTTTGAACATTTGCACCTATTTTATTACGGGCATTTCGCCCTGGACTTCGGAAAAGTTGCCTTCCCTAAGTATGACGTTAATTTTATCAGCAGGGTTTGGGCGTAAATGTAAGGAAGTGTAAAGTTTCCTCGCCCGTTTGCAGTGGCGTGGAGACAGCTAAATCCAGCATAAATGGAGAGTTACGGATTCTGCCACTTCGGCGCCGTGCGGCCCGTGAGGATGAGGCCGATACCGAACGTGAATACTGAAAATAATGCGAGCAGCCAGACATATGGCAGCGAGAGGAGCGTCGTCCAGACAAGCACGCCAAAGAGCGTCGCGAGTGTCTCTGAGCGGTTTGCCTCAGACAGGAAATATTTTTGGATGATCTTACCCGTACTTACCTGCAGCGCAACCTTCCCAAACGTATAGCTGAGGAACAGCAGGATCAGACCCATCACGACGAGCGTCCCCCACAAATAACCTGGCATTGTCGCAACGCTCGTTACGCACAGAGCAAACCCCACCAGAAGAACGCCTGCGCCAAGCGCAATGATCTTTAGCGATGACAGATGAATTCGCGCGACCGCCCGACCTACGGCTCCGGGAGCGATCGTGGTAAAGACGAGCGTTATCACAAACCATATCAGCGCCACGATCAGACGCTGTGCGAGAAAGCCGACCGTGAATGACGGCGACAATATCTGCGACGGATGCTGACCGACATTACGCAGCTCGTCGCCAAATGCGTCGACCATTATCGTCTGCGTGCCCGGCTCTCGCAGCGGCTCTTGTGCCTCGTGCTTGTAGCTGCCGCCGATCAATACAACATGCCCGCCAATGTAGCCCTGTTCCCTTTGAATAACATTGCCGCCGAGCGCGGCGACATCCTCTTTGACGTTGCCGTCGACGATCACGTCTCCCCCGACACTGAGAACCGTTTTCGCCGATCTCTTGACCTCTACTGTTTTGCCAAAAACAATGATGTCCTGGTCAGGCGCATCGTCGACCACGAACGTCTTGTCGTCGTCCGATACCCGCGTCGTAAGGACTGTCCCCGCAAGCGCCATTCCGGCAAACAACTGGATAGCGAGCACAGCGACAGCCATGAGGACGAATCGTCGGCGGCCCGACCGCATTTCAGGAGTTACCGCGGCTGAGTTTGTGATCGTGGAGATAAACACTTCAGGTGCGCAGCCGCCCGGCGAGGAGTTTTCGGGAAAGCCAGAGCACTGCTCCGGTGACGGCCGCCAGAAGGAATGTTGAAACGATATCTGAGCGAAAGTGCGACGCGGCCGTTCTCAGGATCACAACGATGCCAACGAACAGATCATAAAAGAAATGGCCAAGGAATAACGCGACCGCCGATGCCTGCTCAAAAAAGAGCGACGTTCCCGCTCCGACGCCAAAGCTCAGCAATATGAATAGCCCAAGCGCACCGCAGATGAATACGGCGTTGAACCGCTCCCGCGGCCGTCGCAGACCGGCGACGGTGCTCTCGGCATTCGCAGCGACGATCTTGGCAAAATCCTTTGGCAGGTCGATGTCGGCGCCGGACTTTAGACCTTCGTCAAGTCCGAGCAGGAGCTGTTTTTGAAAATTGAGTTCGCCGCTGCAGTTCGAGCAGTCGGCAAAGTGCATCTCGATCGACAATTCACGATCGGGCGACAGCTCGCCGTCCAGATAGGCGGCGATGTCGCACCTTTGATCGCAGAATTGTCGACGCTCCGATGTCATTTTTTGAATCCCGTCCAGCCACGCTCGGTAAAGATATTGCGCATCATTTCGCGTGCGCGAAAGAGCCGATTTTTCACCGTTCCGAGCGGCAGCCCCGTGACCTCCGCGATCTCGTCATAGCTCAGGTCCTGCCCGTGCCGCAGGACGATCAACTCCCTATACGCCGGCGGCAGCAGCTCAACGACAAGCTCGATCTCCGAACGCCATTGGCTCCGCTCGTGGTCCTGCTCCGGACTCGGCACGGCAGATTCGAGTTGAAGCTCAAACGTGCCATCCGCATTTTCGGTCTCGAGACTCTGCTTCGAGACATTGTTGCGCCTTAGGTGGTCTACCGCGGCATTGTGCGCTATGCGATATAGCCAGGTTGAAAATTTGTATTCTGACGAGTACTTTGCGAGCGAGTTGTAGACCTTGATGAAAACTTCCTGCGTGACGTCGAGCGACGCCTCGTACTCGCCCACGATGCGGAATACGTAGCCCGTGATAGGCCGCTGATACCTACGCACCAGCTCCTCGAACGACTCCGACCGACCACCGACCGCGGCGATAATAAGGTCGCCGTCCGTCAGAGTGCGAAGGTTTTCTATAGTAAACGTCGCCGAGCTCATCTGTTGAAATTACCTACGTAGTGTTAACGAAATTGTTTCATTCCGCAAGGACAGGAATCAGCCACAGAGGACACAGAAATCACCGAGAAGCATTCAAACCTGAATGAAGCCTCAGTACCCTCTGTGTGCTCTGTGGCTAATTTATGCGCCTAATGCCGCGAGGCCCGCGGGTGCGGCGATATCGCTAAAATTGAGATTTGTCGAGGGAATGTCGAGACCGACATCGGCGGAGGTCAGCACGCGGATGTCGCGACCGAGAGCGTCGGATGCGATGGACTGCACCTTTGCCGGTGCCATTTCGTGTGAGAGAACAAGCAGACGGTCAAGCGTGCCGCCGCCGCCGGCGACGCGGTCGTTGTAGAACATCACGAGCCGGTAGATCTCATCCTCGACCTCAGCCGGTGTGCATGTCACTGACCTCACAAGGGCGGGCTCCTGACCTCGCAGGAGCATCGCTGTAAAGCCGTCGCTCGTCTCGCTGATCAGCATCGAGTCGACATTCGGCGTCGTCATCAACCAATTTGCCTCACCGACCGCACGCGGCAGGATGAGACCGGCCTTCCAGCCGCGGCTCTCAAAATGAGACTCGTATTCATCGATCACGGCGAGCTTGACGGCGGTCACAAAGAATCGCGAGCGGCCGTCTTTGTCCGCCGAGATCTTGTTGGTCGCGATGCGAAGCTCGTTCGCCGGCGCTCCAAAATTCTGCTCCGCCTTCCAATCGAGGACCTCGCCGAGTTCCTTCGAGTTGGCCGGCTCGGTCTCCAGGGAAATAATGGCCGTTCTGGCGGTATTGCTCGGCAGAGCGACGGACCAACGTTTTTGCCGAAGCAATCCCGCGCTCTCGATCACCTCGTTCAATGCGTTCGCAAACGCTGTGTTGTCCTGGATATTCGCGTCGGTAAAGCTCGGCACGACGACACCAGGCAGGAGCTCCACGGACGCGGCCTGGCGGATCGAATAATTGCCCTTCCCACCCGAGAGCGCGACTGCTGAAATGCCATCGGCCTCAATGCCAAGGGCCGCGTTTGGGTAGCTCGGGTCTGTAAAAGAAAACATCTAATATTTACTGTATTCGAGACCTTCGCTGTCGGCCCCTTCAGCGAGGCTCTCGACATTTTGCAGGCCCTGCTCGTCCGCGTTGTTTGGATCGTCGCCCTCGATCTCCTTCCAATCGGCCTTTTCAGTGACCGGGTCGATCGGTTTCTCGTTCAGGTATTTGGCGGTGACAAGATCGTCAACGGATTTCGGCATTTTGCCCTTATCCGCGGTGTACTGATCGATGGCGCGGCGGATCTGCCATAGATTCTCGTGAAGCACAGTCTCCCGAGCGTGCTGTACGCTGCGCTGATACGTCGGCACAGCTACCGAGATCAGGATGATCAGGATCAACATCGAGATCATCAGCTCCAATAGCGAGAAGCCGCGTTGTGACCTACCAATCTGCATACTTCTCACCATTGAGCGCCGTCTCGTCCGACGACGAGCGGACGTCGAAAACATTTACCTCGTCCCAGCTATCCGAGTCCTTGTCCTGATAAGACGAACGCAGCTTCCACTCGGCTTTGCCCGTCATCGGATCCACAGGAATCTCGCGTAGATAAACCTTTGTGATCTCCTTGTCCACATTAATGTCCGTGGCCTGAGTGGTGTCGTTGCCGAGCCCCCGACCACCCTGAAGATTGGGACTCCTCGGCTTCACCTTTACGCCGTTTACGAGGTCCTCGAGCGACGGTGGATAGCGATCCAGATTGTCCGTCGTAAACAGCTTACAATCGTCGATTACCACGCGGCTCCGCGGATCCACTGGAAACTGCCCTTGCGGCTGGGCCGTCGGATTTACGGAATTCGTCGATCCATTCGGGCACGCTCCAAAAGCGTCGCGTTTGAACTCGTCCATCGCCGCGCGCATCTCTCTTAGTGCCTGACGAAGCCGGACCTCCTTTTCACGCTTGACCGAATTTTGCGCGAGCGGGATCGTGCCCATCACGAGGATCGCAAGCACCGTGAGGGTGATGACAAGCTCGAGGAGCGTGTAGCCCCTAGAGCTTGTTTTATGGACTTGTACAGATAGTGATCGCACTTATTACTGCATCGAGAGTTTCACGGTCCTGCCGTCGCCGGTGAGCAGGTTGAGCACGTCCCGGTCAAAACTGACGACCGGTTTGCCGCTCTTCAGCGCCTCAAACTCTATATATGCCAGCACGCCGCTCGCTGAAATGTCATCCGCTCCCGCTAGCCTGACGTACATCCTCCCGCTCTGGTTTAGGAAAGGCGTGGCCGCCGTATTGGCCGTCGCACCGAAGACGTCGCCAAAGGTCACCGCCCGCACTGCAACCTGCTTCTCGTCAAATTTTAGTCCGACGACCGCGGACGAGATATTACCTGTGCCATAGAGCAGGACCGGGATCTTGACGTGTTCGCCCTTCTTCATATCCTGAAAGACACCGCCGAAGCCTACACCGACCTCCGTAGCTGGAGCGACCGGTGTGGAGCTGGCCGAATTTGCCGCCGCACTCACAACTGTGGGATCAAGCTTTTTCTCCGGTGCGGGCCCCTGTTGTGAGGACGTTTGTAATGCCGAAGCCAATTGCAGTGTCTTGACCGAGTTCTCGATCGGTTTGATCTGAGGCTCCGATTGCTGTGTTGGCTGATTCGCGACATTCGTGGTTGCAACGGCAGTATCCGGTGTTGTCGCCGGATTCGCCGTCGTCGTGGTCCCGGACTGCACGTACTGCGGGACGGGCTGGTCCGGTAGCTGTACCGACGTGTTTGTAGGCACGCGACGAGCCGCGGCGATATTCTCATCGCGTTCGTCCTCCATGATCATCGCCTCGAGCGAGCTGTTGGTTGGGACCGCAAGGCTGCCCGTGGGGCGTTCCACTTCGTCCTCCGGCAGGATCGCAGGAGCGCGGATAACTCGCGGCGTAACGGCGATCACGATATCGACCTGGCGATTGTCCTTTGTCGGAGTCGTAAACAGTCGGCCGACGATCGGTATAAGTCCAAGCAGCGGCATTCCTTGCCTGCCCGAGGATTCCTGACCCTGAGCGACGCTCGCCAGTAAAAGGGTCTTGTTGTTCTGAATGCGAGCCGTACCTTTGATAGTGCGTTCGGTAAATGTCGGTGTCAGCGTCTGAGCTCCGGCGACGTCTTTTGACGTTATCTCCATCGCCACCTGCACATCCTGATTCGGAAATACAAGCGGCTTGAATTTGAGCGTCAAACCGACCTGCTCGTAATTGATGACATTGGAGACGACACCATTCTGCGCCGTTCCGGGACTCACGATACCGGTATTGAAGGACGCCGACTGGACCGGAACTCTCTGACCGATGGTTGCCGATGAATCCTCGTTATTGAACGCGTGTATCTGCGTCGACGCGACGAGCTTCGTATTGTTTTTGTTTTGAAACGCCGAAAGCGTCATCGCCGGCAGGAGAATGCCGGTCGGGATCGCCAGCGGGAGCGCCGTCGCCGTAGCGACGCCTGCTGCGGTGGTCGCTACACTTGATGCGAGGTGTTTGCCGCCGAGAGATATCAACCCTTGTTGTGAGCCGCCGAGATTTGTCAGATCATTTTGGCTTCCGATCTGATTGCCAAGCTGCAGCAGGTCGCTCTTGTTGACCTCATAGATCGCGACGTCCATCACGACCTCGGCCCGGTCCTTGTCGAGCGACTGAATAAGCTTGCCGATCAACTGAATGTTCTCCGCGGTGTCGCGGATCGTGATGCTGTTAGTCGCGTCATCCGTAAGCGCGATCGTCTGGCTGCGACCCGGCTGCGCGGGTATCGCCGTCTGGACGACCTTGAGCACGTCTTTGGGACTGGCGTTGGCGAGATAGAAAGTGCGAAGTACCAACTGCTGAAACTTCGTCCTCTGCTGCGAGCTGGCTACGAGGATCGTTCGTGGACCCACCTTTTGAAAGAAAAGGTCCTCCTGCAAAAAGATGTAATCAAGAGCCTTTGCGGAGCTGACATTGTGGAGCTCGATCTTGACCTTGCGATTCTCCAGTCGTGAGCCGGAATCAAAAAGGACATTCAGGTCGAGGTCCTTGGCCAGCTCTTTAATGATGAACTGCAGGTCGACGCCGCCCGGAAAAGGCACGTCGCGGAGCCTCTCCAGCTTTTGCGGGATCTGCTGCTGAGCCGAGGCGTTTATGTATCCCGCCTGTCCCGAATTTGGATTCGTCGCGATCGGACCCGATACGGGAGCGGCGACGGGCGGCACGCCCGCTGCCTCGACGCCTTGCTGGAGCCTAACCATTCGATCCATTTCGGATTTAGCAAAATCGTTGGTCGGATCAAAAGCGTATGCCCGGCGAAAAGCGTTGTACGCGCCCTCATAGTCTTTTTCGTTCGCCGCGATAGTTCCCTTCTTAATGAACATTTGCGATGCATTAAAAAGCGCCCGCGTGAGATGCAGCTTGTACTCAGGATTTTTGGGGCTCGACGCGACGGCAAGTGCGAATTCCTCCGCAGCCTTGTCCCACTGCTCGAGCTCCTCATACTTCATCCCGTCCTTAAAATGCCCCTTGCCGTCGACCGCCGCGAATGTCGCAAGCGGCGTTAGCATCGTGATCACGAGCGTGAGCGTGATCAGAAAACGAGCGTGGCTGTATCGTTTCATAGCTTTGTTGTGT
>Ga0207639_10003809_pt1 | contig 10157 bp, 8 predicted proteins | sample KBSCornC32_FD_184299 | JGI IMG/M metagenome (GOLD analysis project Ga0207639, IMG submission 184299) | Corn rhizosphere microbial communities from Kellogg Biological Station, Michigan, USA - KBS Corn C3-2 (SPAdes) (version 2) | ecosystem: Host-associated > Plants > Roots > Rhizosphere > Soil ...
GTGCATGAAGAAATGAGACAGGGCCGCTCCCTGACTGTAGTTCTTGCGAAGATTGGCCTCGGGCGCGTTCTGGTAAGGCATCATTCCCATACGGGTGAATTCGTGCAGCGGCACGTAATAGTTGTCGCGGATGAAGTGGCCGCGGGCGGACTGCAATCGGCCGTTGGCGGGGTCGCCGACGGAATACCGGTCTCCGTCGCGCTGGAATGATTCCATGTAACAGGCGATGCCTTCGATGATCCAGAAGTCGCTCTTCACGCCGACCTCGGGCGTCATCGGCCGGCTGCCGGTCAGCAACTGGTGGGTCGCCTCGTGATACAGCGTCCCGTCGTCGTCGCTTTCGGGGTCGAAAAAGAAAAACGCGATGCGATTCGTGGGAAAATACATCCCCTTGGTAATCTCGACGCGCTGCGGAGTGATCTTTCTAAGTGCTGCGATGTATTCGTCGCGCGTCGCGTAAAAGTGGACGACATTGGGCTTGGACAACGCGGCCTGGGGCCGCGCGTTATTGCCGGCAAAGAGCTGCTGTACATCGGCGGCGCTGTTGAAGAAACCGGCCATCATCTGGAAGAACAGTCCGTGAAAGCCTTCCAGTTTCTTCGCCAGGTCGACCCCTTTTTCCAGACTGTGATTCGTCTTTACCAGGTAATGCTCGGTGCGAATTTCCCAGGCCTCTTCGAAGTTGCTGCGAATCGCAGCCTCTTTGGCGGCGGGGATCCAGCGACGGTTGTAGTAGCGCTCGCCCCGCTCGTATTTTTCGACATGCAGCTTGGGCAGCCAGCCGAATTTGTCGGTCCAGACCTGGTTCTTTTTCAGTTTGTCGGCTTCGAACGCCGAGACCCATTCGTCGCCGCTGGGCACGAACCCCAGGATCTTGCGGGCCGCGCGGTGATCGCTGTAGTGCACGACGATCTCGCGCACCAGATCGACGGCAAAACTCACGTGGCCGGCATCGAGTGCCCGCCTCGACAGAGCGTAGAGCTCATTCGCATAATCCTGCGACTGCGATCTGAGCTGCGCCCGCCAGAATCTCTCGTCGGGTTCGAGGTCTGCCTTGAGCGGTGCCTGCGCCTGGCGGGGCAACGGGGCCAGCCGCAGCTCGGTCGTGTCGATCGGCTCGGCCGCACGGCGAATCTCCGCGGCTGCGTCGGGTAGCTTTTTCTCTTCTTCGCAGACGCGGGCCAGCTCGAGCAGGCCGTCAATGAACTTCTGGCGCTTTTCAGCGTACTGTTTGCGGAACGACGAGACGTCGCGCGTGCGCTTGGTGGGCTTGCCCTTGGTCTGGGCGAAAGCGCCCTCTCGCGAGAACGCGCAGGCCGCCAACGTCAGCAGGAGCAACAGCCAGCGAGAGAACAGGTGGAGACGCGTCATAGATTAGATTCTAGGCGATGCGGGAACTTGCGGAAAGCGGAAAATCCGGGCTCATCCCGAATGACCCGGGTGGCCCGGCCGCGTCCTTTGCACCGGCCGGGTCGCTGCGCGACCCGAAGACTACCCGGCCATTACCCGCAGGATTCGACTGGTCTACGGGAACGCCACAGGCGACGGCCCGAGGAGTTTGTCGATCGCTTTGCGGACTTCGTCGAAATCCTGGCGTTCCGGGGCGCGACGGGCCATGTTCATCAGCACCTTGTGCTCTTTATCGATCAACAGAATTGTCATTTGAGCCTCGTCGCTCAGACCGTAATCCGGCGGCCCTGCTTTACCGCCGCGCGCCACTCCGGCGGTCGATTTGATGTCGTACTGATCGAAGTGCACCTTGGATTGTCTGGCGGCCGATGCCGCATCGTCGGTGACGCGCACAATCAACACTTCGAGCCCTTCCGGCTGCCGGAGTCTGCCATATTTATCGAGCAACTTGAGCAGACCGAACCCAGGGCGGGTCATTTCACTGATGAAAATCACGAGCGCCGGCTTGTCTTTCAACGGCTTGAGCAGGTCGAGCGTCTTCCCGGCGTCGTCGCCGGTGGCGACTTCGACTTCGAAACCTTTGGCAACTTCGCCGACTTTGGGCCCCGATACTGGTTCATCGGCGTGCGCCGTGTATGCGCAACATGAAGAAAAAAGCACCACCGCACTGATTAGTAATCGCTGCATCCGCTCCTCCGATCAAATTTGGTGGGTTTGCCGGCATCGTAGATCTGATTCAGGCGAGAGTCGCTCGACACTGCACTCGGCTGCGCCTCGCGGCTAAACGGAGCCTTCTTTTTCGGTCGGCATTCGTTTTGGTTCGCAGTGTTTACTTAGGCAAATACCGGCGCGGGATTTCTGCCCCGGCGACGTAACACAGGTTGCGTATCTTGCACATCTGATAGACGTTGATGCGAAAGTCGGGGCAAGTGCTCACCAGGCAATAGGCGTCGGTCGGTGAATAACCATGATCGCTCACGAGCCAGTCGATGAGGTTGATCGTCGCCGTTTCGACGGCGACTTCGAGCGGCCGCGAGGCAAACACCGACACGATCGATTGCGGCTTCTCGATGCGCATCCAGGGAATTTTCTTGACTTTGACCAGATCGAGCTTGAGCCGCACGGTCGATTGCGTTTCGGCGGCCGTGCCTGTGAATTCGGTGTCTCCCTGGCTGGCATGCACGTCGCCCAGGTAGAACAGGGCCCCTGGATGATGGATGGGCAGCAGGATCCGGTTGCCGACCGTCACGTCGCGGATATCGAGATTGCCGCCCCATTCTCCCTGCCCGTCCAGGCTGGTCGTCACCTCGCGATCGGGGGCGACTCCCAGCGTGCCGATAAACGGGGTGATCGGCCAGGAAATCTTATCGTTGAAATGCAGCGTGCCGTCGCGGGTCGTGCCGCTGGTGCCTGGAGTGTGGCGGAAAATCTTGGTCGTGTACTCACCCGAAAGTTCGGGCCAGCGGGTCGATTCGCCCAGGGGACCGCGGCGCGGTCCGATGGCGATCCAGGAATAGTCCTGGACGAGAATGTCTTCGATGGTAACGACCAGCATGTCGCCCCGCTCGGCGCCTTCGACGAAAACAGGTCCCCCGATGGGGTTCGCCATTGCCGGCACCCGGTCAAATCCGGGGCGCTTGCCGGGAATGGCTTTATCTTCGGCCGTCTTGAAAAAACCGGTGCTGGCGTCGTATGTCTCGATTTCGAAGCTCTCGCCGGGACGAACTTTGAGCAGCGGCTCGTCCCGGGAATCGAAGGCATACTTGCGGGCCAGGTCGCGCGGAATGCGTTGCACGTGACGTGTCTCCTGATTCGGCGATTGGCAAGTTTGGTGAACGGCAAGGACCATGATAGGATATCGGGGTAGATTATTCATGTCTCGACACTCACCCGAAGCGCCAGCGAGGCAATGCGACGATGCCCGACCCGCTGCACATGATCGTCATCGCCGATCCGAAGATCGCGCGGGTCAAAGCCGCCTGGGATGAGTTCGAAAGATTTCTCTCGGCCCAGCCGCAATTGCGGATCGTCACCGTCGATGCCGGCCAGGGACTCGACTTTTCCAAGCTGTCGGCCGATCTGGTGGTCGTGCTGGGTGGCGATGGGGCCATTTTACGGGCCTGCCGGCAGATGGGAATGCACCAGTTGCCGATCCTGGGGGTCAACCTGGGGCGCCTGGGTTTTCTGGCCGATGTCTCGCCCGGCGAATTTCGGGATCACTTTCCGCAGATTCAAGGCCGCCAGTATCGCATTGTCGAGCACCTGATGTTCGAATGCGTTCTCGTCCAGCATGGCGGCGCCGCGCAATCATTTCTGGGTTTGAACGAAGTCGTCATTTCTTCCGGGGCCTCGTTGCGAATGATCGACGTGCAACTGGCCATCAATGGAGAACAGGTGACGACGTATAGCGGCGACGGCCTGATCGTGAGCACACCGGTCGGTTCGACGGCCCATAGTTTATCGGCCGGCGGCCCGATTTTGCGGCAAGACTTGCAGGCATTCGTCATCACCCCCATCTGCCCGCACACGCTGACGAACCGGCCGCTCGTCGACTCGGCCGAATGTACGTTCACGCTCACGGCTCCCGATGCCCTGGAGGGGACGACGCTGGTTATCGACGGGCAAATCAAACTCCCGCTGGCCGCCGGCGACCGCGTCGAGATCCGACGTGCCCAGGTGAAATTCCAACTGGTGAAATTGCCGGGCAGCAGTTATTACGCCACGCTGCATCGCAAATTGGGTTGGGGTGGACAGACAAATTATCCGTCCTAGGCAACAGTGAGATTACGAAGCTGTTATTTTATGATCAAACTGACGCGAGAAAGGCGGATTCGGCAACAGCATGGCAAATTGCACGATTTGCGGCGGTCGCCTGTCAGTTATACGGAAAATGATCGCCCCTGAATTCTTTGCGATCAAAGAAATATTTGCGAACAAATCGGGCGCTGCAGTTGCGTTCAAGGCTGGAGACCTGCCCAATCGATTGGTATACTTAACCCCCGGTAAGCATTCCCCACGGGCCCCTGCCACGACAAACTTGTTCCTTCTGCAAAGTTTCAAGTGCTGACGATTCTCGGAAAACCAGGCCGCCGCGGGTGCGACGGGATTTCGCGCCGATCGTTTTTACGGATCGGCGCCCTGGGTGTCGGTACGGGTGCCCTGACGCTCGCCGACATGATTCGCGCCGAAGCGGGGCAGGAATCGTCTGCCTCCCGTCATAAGTCAGTGATTAATATTTTCCTGGGTGGCGGACCGCCGCACCAGGACATGTGGGACATCAAGACCGGAGCGCCCAAGGAAATACGTGGAGAGTTCGATCCCATCGACACCAACGTGCCGGGGATTCAAATCGGTGAAGTCTTCCCGCGGATCGCCGGCCTGGCCGACAAGCTGACCTTCATCCGATCTGTCGTGGGCGCCACCGACCGGCACGACGGCTTTCAATGCATGACCGGCTGGCTTCCCAACGATCTGGCGTCGATCGGCGGCCATCCCAGTCTGGGCGCGGTAGTGACTCGCTTGCAGGGACCTGTCGACCCGGCCGTTCCCCCCTTCGTGGGCCTGGCTGCCAAGACGAAAGAGATTCGCTGGTCCGATTCTGGCAAGCCGGGCTTCCTGGGTGCCAGTTGCTCGCCGTTCAAGCCCGACGGTCCCGGCATGGCCGATATGAAGCTCAACGACGTCTCGGCCGATCGACTGCATGACCGCCGCGGCCTGTTGCTGCAAGTCGACAAGTTTCGCCGCGAAGTCGATGCCAGCGGCATGATGAACGGGATGGACGTGTTCGAACAACGTGCACTCGATGTATTGACGTCGAGTCGGTTGCTCGACGCGCTCGATTTGTCGAAGGAAGATCCTTCAGTCGTCGCCCGCTATGGCGACGGCAAGCCATACAATTACCAATATGACGGCGCGCCGACCTGTAACGATCAATTGTTGCTGGCCCGACGGTTGGTTGAAGCAGGCGTGCGCGCCGTCACCTTAAGTTTCGGTCGCTGGGACAGCCACGGGCAGAATTTTCAGCTCGTGCGCGACCACGGTGGGAAGCTCGATCAGTGCTTGAGCGCGCTGATCGAAGACCTTGCGGCGCGCGGGATGCTTGACGACGTGACGGTCGTCGTTTGGGGAGAATTCGGCCGGACGCCGCGCGTCAATAAAGACGCCGGCCGCGATCACTGGCCCGCCGTCAGTTGTGCGCTGCTGGCCGGCGGTGGAATGCGCACCGGGCAGGTCATCGGCTCGACGAACCGGCTGGGCGAATTCGCCAAAGATCGACCAGTTCATTTCCAGGAAATCTTCGCCACGCTGTACCGTAATCTGGGAATCAATCCCGAAACGACGACGCTGGTCGACCCCAGCGGCCGGCCGCAGTACCTGGTCCAGAAATCGCCGATTCGCGAGTTGATTTAAGTAGGGTGTGTCAAGCGCTTTCGCGCAGACGCATCGGCAGTGCGGGTCAAATTTCAAATTCGGTTTAGTGTGCGAGTCATTCGATCCAACGATCGGTGCGTCTTCGCCTAAGAGGGCTCGACACACCCTACCAACTCATTCCGTTCTTGTGCGCCTGTGTCAGCCTGGAAAGGCTGACGTACTTGATGCCCGCCTTCACACATCACATCTTCATCTGCTGCAATCGGCGCGAACCGGGGCATAGCCGCGGCTGTTGCGATCCCGATGGCAGCGAGACTTTGCGCGACGCATTTAAGACCGAATTGAAGAAACGCAAGCTGGGCGCGTTAGTGCGGGCCAATAAAGCCGGATGTCTCGACCAGTGCGAGCTGGGGCCGACTGTCGTGATTTATCCGCAGGCCATCTGGTATGGCGGCGTGCAACTGGCCGACGTCTCGCGGATCATCGACGAGACCATCATTGGCGGGCGCGTCCTCAAAGATCTGCTGATCCCGGACGAAAAGCTGAACTGCACGAAGGCAAAAAATACGTAGCGTGGATTTTAATCCACGTGAAACAACGCGAGTGCTTTACGCGGTCGAATAGTTCTTGGCGGCGCGCGGCACGACCTGCGGGGACCCCTGCCATCTTGCATGGCAGGTGAACGAGATTCCGTCGCTAGATTTGACTAAATGAAATCGACAAGACCCCTGCCGGCTTGCCCGGCAGGTGAATCAGATTCTGACGCTGTCACTTTGAAATTGCGGTCGATCAATACACTCGCGGGCCGCAGAATCTGATTCACCTGCCACACGAGGTGGCAGGGGTCTGGCTGCATTTCGAAATCTGTCTAGCCACGGAATCTCCTTCACCTGCCGGACGAGCCGGCAGGGGTCGTTTGCAGACTATGCTGGGCGCAGAGTCTTGCGACCAGTTCCTAGCTCCCCCCAAGAACTCATCTGGACGAATTTACCCGTTTTGACTAAAAGACGTCCCCCCACGTCTCTCAAACCTGAAATTCACCCCTCTGCGTCAGTCATGTCGGACATCTGCGTGCATCTTTACGCACTCTGCTGGAACGAAGAGCGGATGCTCCCGTATTTCTTTCGGCACTACGATGCGCTCGTCGACCGGTATTTTATTTACGACAACGACTCGGACGACCGTTCTCGAGAGATTCTTGAAAAGCATCCACGCGTGACGCTCGAACGGTTTGCATTTCGCGGTTCGTTTCTCGAAGCGGCCCGCAACTTTTATGATCATTGCTGGAAGGCCAGCCGCGGGACCGCCGACTGGGTGCTGGTCTGCAACATCGACGAGCACCTCGACCATGCCGATCTGCCGGGTTATCTGTTGTCATGCTCACGTCGGGGCATCACGCTGATCGTTCCCGAAGGATATGAAATGGTCTCGCCAACATTTCCCGATGACCAGGTTTTTCCTGAGGACGGTCTGCCGCTCTGCCGACAGATACGCACGGGCGTGCGCTCTCCGCGTTTGGACAAGCCGCAACTGTTCCGGCCAGACCATTTGCGCGAGATGAATTTCGAAGCGGGTCGGCACAGTGCCCGGCCGGAAGGACTCGTCAAGTGCCCTCGGCAGACCGAAGTCAAGCTGCTGCATTACAAGCATCTGGGGCCGGACTACTTCTCCCGGCGGCTGTCGGAACTGGGAGACAAAATCCCTCACATCGATATCTGCAACCGCAACCACCAATACGAATGGGATGACGAGCGCAAACGGGGCGAATTCCGGCGATTGGCCGAGACCGCCGTCATTCTGGACTAAGTGCCCTGGCGCAGCACTCTCGAAACGGTTTTTGAAAGAGGACATTTCGATGCAGCCACAGGAACAAGGAATCCACGGGGTTGCTGTCGTACCCTTGAAGAAACTTGTGAACGACCGCGGACACCTCATGGAAATCCAGCGGAACGACGACAACCATTTTCCAGGCTTCGGGCAGGCCTATCTGACGGCCACGAATCCGGGCATCGTCAAAGCCTGGTATCGCCACCACAAACAAATCGACCAGATTGCTCTGGCTCAAGGGACGCTGCGACTGGCGCTCTTCGATGCCCGTGAAGCATCGCCCACATGCGGCCAGGTGCAGGAGATCGTAATTTCCGACGGCCAGCCGGCCCTGGTCCAGATTCCCACGGGCATCTGGCACGGGTTCCAGGCGCTGGGCACGGCGCCCGCCCTGCTCTTGCACTTGAACACGATCCCGTTCAGCTTCGAGGATACCGACGAAGACCGCTTGCCCTCGACAGCGGCTGAAATTCCCTTTCGCTGGGCCGCCTGAATCTGTAGCTGAAGTCGCCAAGACTTCAGACAAGCCACGACAACGGTAAAATCAGCAGACAATTTCTAAACCAGGTGCTGGCGTGCACCAGGCTCGCGCAAAATCATGCTGCGTCGGCGCCGAAAGCTTTCGATGCTGCTGACAGATTCTGATCAGGCAAGGGCGTCCCGGTCGGCGCAGACGCACCGTCGCTCGCGCTCGCTCGGCACTCATTACGCTCGCTGGCAATCAGAAACTCGTCGATCGTCCGTAGCGCATCCGCGACAGAATGTCCCCGCAGGAACTCTCGGGCGCGCACCTTGGCGTTCAGCACCGCAGAACTCAGGCGGGACAGATCGACGTTGCCTGCCGCCTGCGGGATAACGATGAACTCTTGCTGGAAGGCCACGACGTTGAATCCGCGATACCCCTCGCGAATGAGCTGCGGCGGCCTGTCTCCGAGTGCGGTAATGTGCTCTGGCGCCAAAAAAATCTCGCTACTTCCGGCATTGCGAGGAGGCCGTGTGGTAGCGGTTTGTGAGCCCAAGTGAGACCGCGCCGTCGCCTCGTCACTTCGAACGGCTTGATAAAGAAAAACATCGTCGAAGTCGTGCTTGACGACTGTCGAAAGCATTTCTGTCAGTTGCGCGACCAGCTCGCGATCGAGGTGTTGAGCCGCGGCTCCCGTCCATTGCGCGGGAGCGTTTCTGCCGAAGTCATCGCGCAGACATGCCACCAACTCTTCAATCCGCGAGCGGCAGGCTTCTCGCAGCAGGGCGACCTCCAAGACCGGAGGCTGTTGCGGCGAATCCGCTGGCAGATTGCTGTCCTGTTGCGGCACCGTGAGGTCAACCCCCAGAAACTCGGACACCTTGTCGAGAAAGGCGGCAGGCTCGGAATGAAGCTGTTCTTGAAACCCGATGAAAAACTGATCCGCCGGGAAAACGCTAATCCAGCGACGAAGCTGCCCCAGAAGATCCGCACGAGCCCACGGACAGGTTCCGGATCCAGTGTGCCATTCCTGCCAGGAGTGCCAGGCCTCCACGGCCGGATCGCGAAACAGGAATACGAGTCTTAACTGCGGCAAGACGTCGTGAATCAGGCGAATCGTTTTGACGGGAAGCAGGACGTAACTGGGCGTCCATTCGCCACGAACGAGGTGCACGTCGCTTCCCAATGCCCGAATGTACCAGTCCAGGTCATGCGACTCGTGGCGAGAACTGAAAAACCGTGTCGCCAGCGCGTCGGGGAGTGAGCAGTCGGGATGGCGTTGCAAAAGTTGTGCAAGATGACGGGATCCGTCGTGCTCGGTGGCCAGCAGCAGAAATTGAGGCAACCCGGCCTCCTGCTCGCGCGAAAGCAGCCCCAATTCCCGCAGCTTGGCTCGCAAGGGGCGTTCTGGTGGAATTCGACCGGGGTTCATGCTGCGGCGCCTTCAGTAGTCGCAATTCGCATCGGGGTTGGCCCGACAATCGTGCGGAAGTATTCCGGCTCTGCGAAAACCAGTCAAGAGAAGACAGGGCGTACGTCACCAGTCATCAATCGGCAGGCTCATCTGGACTGAAGTTGCCGGATTGGTTACACATCCGATCAGGCGAATCGTTTAACCCCGAGCCTGCGGCGAGGCCGGCCAAAGTCGAGGTGAAATTGCCTGCTTGCGCCTGGTCGCGACCTTGGACTCTGCCGAGCGTGTTGTCGCGACCGCACGCGATGTCTCACTTCGTGCGAACCGTGGCCGGCCTCGCCGCAGGCTCGGGGTTAAACGACCGAACTGCGTCCGCGGCCGGCATCAACCGCACCGACGGCGCCGTCCGTGATCATTAAGAGATCAGTCCGAGTCCTATTTTTCGAATGGTGCAGCTTGTCGCTGTCATCCTGGGAATACTCGCTGGCCCGCGCGTATCTCACGTCGCACGCCGCAGACGACGTGCCACATATCGGCGGCACATTGATGAAGCACCTGACTGGAACCTGCGACCTCTTGCGACAATGGGATCGCGCCGGCGAGCTGTGCCTGGCGGGGCTGTGCCACACGATGTATGGGACAGACGGCTATCCCAAGCCGCTGGAAAACCCC
>Ga0207639_10003813_pt1 | contig 10153 bp, 13 predicted proteins | sample KBSCornC32_FD_184299 | JGI IMG/M metagenome (GOLD analysis project Ga0207639, IMG submission 184299) | Corn rhizosphere microbial communities from Kellogg Biological Station, Michigan, USA - KBS Corn C3-2 (SPAdes) (version 2) | ecosystem: Host-associated > Plants > Roots > Rhizosphere > Soil ...
GGCTCAAATGCGCGGACGACCCGGTGACCACGAACGTCCCATTGCTCGTCGTCGTGACGAACGACCTTGTTCCGCACCCGGCCACCGCAAGGGTCGCGAGGCACATTGCAATGCGTAAAGACATGTACGTTTCCTTCTCTTGATAGGGGTTCATCGGTTTGAATACCTTGTCCGCATGAGCGACCGGAAAGCAGCCACAGGTTGCGGCGGCTCGAGTCGCCAGGAGCGCAAGGTACACCGGCTCGGACCTTTTGCCATCAGACACGATCCATACTTGGCTTCGTCGATCGGCTCCCCGCCCTTCGCCTTGGCACACCCTCATCAATACGAGGGTGCGGGACTTGGCGGCCAGTGGATCGGATGTCTCCCTATCGACCGGGTAAACCTTTATTCCCCTATCGGCATCGAGAGGGTTCCGCCGAGGAGATCCCATGCTCAGTATCGCCAGACTTGTCTCACTCACCGGTGCGCTCTTGGCATTCGCCATGACGGCGAGCGCGGTAGAAGCACCCTCCAAAGGCTACATTTACGGCGCCGCCGATCCCGGCTCGCAGATCGTCGTGATCAACCTCGACTCGGGTTCGATCGTGGGTATCGTTGCCAAAGCCGACGGCACCTACCGCACGGACGCCCTGGCGGCGGGGCGGTATCGGATTGCCGAGAAAGGGGCGTATCACGCGCCGCGCGAGCTGTCGGTAGAGGCAGGCAAATCGACCAATGTCGACCTCGTGCCCGCGTCTTCGTTGCAACACCCCTGAAACGCGGATTCAGCCCGGCGGCCGGAGCGCCACTCGCGCCAGGATGGCGAGCCGTGTTGCCCAAGGCGGTGACGCTACCGATGCGATGGGATGCTAGTTTTGAGCGCCGCCGCCATCGACGCTGCGTGGCGAAGGAGAATGCGTGACGGAAGCCAAGTGCGACTGCGGAGCCGTTCGGTTGGAGCTGGCAACCGACCCGGCCGAGATCAACGATTGCCCCTGTGTTTGGTGCCAGCGGCTCGGCGCACTCTGGGCGTACTACCCAAGGGATCAAGTCCGCGTCCTCTCCAATCCGGACGCGACGACCGTCTACCTGCGCGCAGCGCGTCGCCTCGAATTCCATCGCTGCACGGTGTGTGGCCTGACGACGCATTGGGTCAACATCGACCCTGGCCGGCAGACCATGGGCGTCAACGCGCGGCTCATGCCCGTTGACGTGCGCTCGCGCGCTCGTCTTTTCCACGGAATGTAGGCCGGACGCCGAGACGGAAAGCGGCTCTGTTCGCCCTTGCCGAGCATCGGCCCTGTCATCCGCACGGCCGCCCTTTCGTATCGAAGTACGTTTCGTCACGCGTGATGCGGCCGTGCTCGACGGTCAGGAAGTTCGCCAGCGGCACTTCGAAAGCGAGCGTGCCGTCGGGCTTGCGGCTGCGTGCGATGAACTGCAGGGCGACGCGCAAGTTGTCGCGAGCACGTTTCAGCATTTCCGCGAGCTTCGTGGGGGCCTCCGCCGAGCTTGCTTGCAGCGCGGCAGTAAGGGAGGCCGACCGCCCATCGAACCCATCGGAGAAGATCGACTCAGAATACTCAAATGCACCGATATCCGAAACACTACCTACGATTCGCGGGTAACCTGGGCCTCGCTGATCGTAATTCTGGGTTGTCTGTTTGGGGCCGCGGTCGATGGCTGGGCTCGTCTCCTGCAGCGCGTGAGTTCTTGTCGGTCCCCCATTGTTCGCTAGAGGGAGCAGTTGCGGATCATCGGACGATGTTCCGACCGGCAGTCTGATGTTGGTGGCTACGACGATATTCGAGTCGCCCGTGATGTAGGAGAACCCACCGAACATGCTGAAGTCGGAGGGGCGTTGCTCGCCGACGTTGTTGGCAATGATGGCGCCCGACAGATAGACCATCGAGCCGTAAACCGCGAGGCCTGCGTAAGTAACGTGCCCAGGAGCATGAATTCTCGTGGACGACGTGTTGAAGGCGATGGTGCTGGCGACCAAGTTTACCTTGTGCATCGAGTAGATGCCCCCGGCCGTTTCAGTAGCGGAATTTCCGGAGACGGTGCTATCGACGATCGTCACGGATCCGTTGTTGGGGATGCCGGAAATGATCGACAGACCGCCTCCCTGAGCGGCCGTGTTGTCGGATATCTCCGAATAACTGATGGCCGCGGTCTCGTAGTTCGAACTGACGAAGATGCCTCCGCCTTGGCTGATGTAACGCGTACCTTCTTCCGATAGCGCCGAGTTTCCGCTAATGGTGCTGCGAGTCATCTGCAAGTCGCCGCCGAGTATGCAAACGCCGCCGCCGCCGCCAAAAACGGTTCCGAACGTCGAGTTGCCGAGTATCTTGCTGTCGACGATCGAGGCATCCTTCGCCAAAAGCCCGCCGCCGCACGCCGTAGATCCTCGGTCCGAGCAGCCTGTCACGACCACATCGTCGAGTTCGACACTGCTTTCGGAATAGATGCATCCGCCACCCCGCTGATAGCGTTGCCCGGTTCCTCCGGTAATCGTCAAACCCTGCAGATGCAAATCGTAGTAGCCGTATTCGGCGAATACGGACCCCAGGTGATTTCCTTCGACTACGAACGCCCCCGATCCAGGCCCGACGAACGATAAATCCTTGTTCACGGATATCTCGTTCTGCATCGAGATCTTGCTGCATGCAAGCTGTGTCAAATCGATGGTGTCGCCGCCGACCGCGTGTACAGCCTCGTATTGCAGCGAGCCCGGCGTGTCATCGCCGAGGCAGTTGGTCACCACTCTCGTCGCTGCTTCGGCCGAGCTGCCCGTGAGGGCGAGAGCAGAAGCCAGAGCCGCTGCCAATTGAGTGAGGGCGCTTGCGAGAGAAGGCTTCATGATGTGGCGGTGCTCGGGCCTCGGATTGGCCGACCGTTTGTGTGCACAACGTCCCCGGCGCGTTTGTACACGCCGGCCTCATTACACTGCGCCTGTTTGCCGGCAGCGGTTGCGAGAGGATCCCACGCTCCCGAATTCGAGTATCCCATGCCTCCTTTTCGTTGTCGTTTCTTCTCTACCCGACCTAGGTTTGAATCTAAGCCCGGAACAAGCCGATCGACTGACGCGTGCTCTCCGGGGAGTGTGTCTCACCCGCACGGCCGCCCTTTCGTATCGAAATAAGTCTCGTCACGCGTGATGTGGCCGTGCTCGACGGTCAGGAAGTTCGCCAGCGGCACTTCGAAAGCGAGCGTGCCGTCGGGCTTGCGGCTGCGTGCGATGAACTGCACCGCGACGTGGTCGCCGTCGACGACGTAGGCGACCACGTCGTCGGTGATGTTCGGGAAGGCCTGAAACAACTCGGAATACGTTTGCCGCGCGCCCTCGGGTCCGCTGCGGTCGTGGCAGAAGGCGGGCGAGGTCTCGACGGCGTCCTTCGCATACAAGGCGACGATTGCATCGACATCGTGGCGCTTCACCGCTGCGAAGCGCGCTTCCACCACCGCCTTCGCCGATGCTTGGGCAGACGCCGCCGTGCGATCGGCTGCAGCAGCGCCGAGGGCAACAGCGAGTACGACGGACAGATTCGTGTTCGTGATCATGGAGCAGACCTCCTTCTTCGCCGGGCCATGAATCTGCGCGCGCGGTCGCCGTGCTCCCAGTGGCGACATCGCCCGTTTCTATGCCAATCTGGCCAAATGCGATCTGGCCAGGTTTCGCGCCCGTGAAGATTGCGATGCTCGCGTATCCCGGTTGCCTGGGCGCCGAACTGTTCGGCTTCGGCGACTCGCTGCTCGTTGCCGAGCGCCTGGCGCACGCCGTGCTCGGCGACACGCGCTTGCGCTTCGACGTGCGCATGATCGGCGTCGCGGGCCGCTCCGTGGTGGCCGCCGGCGGCGTTCGCATCGGACTGCACCGTCCGCACCGGCGACCGGATCTGTTGGTCGTCCCCGGCTTCGAATTCGGGCGCATCGCCGAACTTCCCTCGCGCTTGCGCGCGCTGAGCCGCCAGACCGACTTCGTCGCCGCGGCGTTTCGGCGCGGCATTCCGGTCGCGGCGATCTGCGTCGGCGCCTTCGTGCTCGCCGAAGCCGGTGTGCTCGACGGACGGCACGCGACGACTGCATGGCTGTTCGCGCCCGAGCTCGCGCGAAGCTACCCGTCCGTCGTCGTGGAACCGGAGGCCATGTTCGTCGAGGACGGCGGCATCATCACCACGGGCGCCTTCAGTTCCGGCTTCGACCTGGCGGTGCATCTGCTGCGCGCGAGCGGGCGCGACAAAGTCGGGCAGATGATCTCGCGCATGACGTTTCTGGACGCGCAGCGAAAAACCCAGGCGCCCTTCGCCGACGCCCTGATGATCGAGCGCTCGAACGGCGCCTTCTCCGACGCCGTGCGGCACTGGCTGCGGCAGCGCTTGCCGGAGCGGTACCGCCTCGATCGCCTCGCGGACGCGTTCAGCGTCAGCTCGCGCACGCTGCTGCGCCGATTCAAATCCGAATGCGGCGAGTCACCGCTCCGCTACCTGCGGCGCATGCGCATCGAAGCCGCCAAGCACCTGCTGGTGTCCACCACGCTCAGCGTTTCGGCGATCACCGAACGCACGGGATACGAGGACGCGAGCACGTTCGTACGGATGTTCAGCCGGCGCGTGGGGCATACGCCGGCGCGGTATCGACAGAGGTTTCGGGAGGGGTAGGTGGGAGAGGATCAGAACAGGCGCTTGATCCAGTTCCACACTCGCCGCATCAATCCGCGCACCGGTTCTGGACGCTTCGCATGCGCGGCGCGAAGCGCGTGCTTGTCGTCAGCACGGTTGGCCGCAATTTCCACGGGAGAATAGCCGCGCGTCCAGTTCACCTGATTGGATTCGATCCAATAGTGAGACTGGCAGGTCGAGCTCCAGTTGCCGATCGAAGGGCGAATACTCACCCGTCCATTCGAAAGCGTCAGCTTCCATTGTCCTGGCTTGAGCGGGGTGACGATCTTGGCGCCGCAACCGCAGCAGCAACAGTGTGCTGCCGTCGAGTACTTCTTCGAAATGTAGATCACGCCGTTATCAAGCGTCTTCGGCAGACGCTCGACGAATTCCGGTCGCAGTTGGAGCACTTTGCTCAAACGACGTCGCTCTTGGCCAGCAGGCTGTTGCCGATAGTAAACGATGTGAATCGCTCGCGACCTCTATTGAAGTAAAAGCCGCGATGCTTCTTCCACGCGATGACGGCCAAGCAGGCGTTGAGCGCATTCAGGTCTGCTACCTGGATGTTCTTGTCGTACTCGTTGTCCACATCGTCAGCCGCCATCGGTATGCGGACTCTTGCCGCAGCTCGCCCATCTGGGAGGCTCAGTACGGTGCGAAGCATGCCGCCGATGCGGTCGCGCTTCACATACAATCCCAACCCGACATCGACGAAGGGAGTGCCCTGCAATTCGAGGTAGTCGACGATGGCGCGCTTGGCGGCCCCGCCTTCCATGCAAAGAAAGACAAACGACATGCCATCCAACTCAGCTACGTTGCTCCCATCGAGTTGAACCGGATGAGCAATGATGCCGCGATGCATGTTGGAGTAGATCGACTGGAAGTGATCTACCTTCAGGGGCTGCATTCGCAGGTGTTCAATGCTTGGCGCGCCTGGGGCCCGAAAGGCATTGTGAGTCAGAAACCTATCCGCATCGAAGACGTGGATCTTTTTAGTTGGCGTCTTGGCCACGAAATCGAGCACATACGAGCCAGTGCCTCCAAGACCAACGATCGCCACAGCCTCATCGGCAAGCTTGCCCGTTATCGTGCTGATCTCCGCACGCGAGGATGCCGTGTCGAGGTAGTTGAACGGCGACTCGTCGCCTTCCGGCTCAATCACCTTGCCGGTCAGCGCAGTCACGTGGGGGTCGATGACGGCGGCGTGCTTCACGAGCAAGGCAACGTACGTAGTCATCTTCTCGAAATAGTCTGAGTACTGCCCTGCGACGGGCATGCGCGAGAACGAATGGTTCGCGACCAAACCATCCGCGAGCGGATGGGGACCTTCGCCGTGCTTGAGACCAGCTAGTGCATTTCCGTGGCAATCGCAGGGGTAGGCGCCGATGAACTTGGCCGTATGGTCCTTGGGTTGCACGGTGACGTCGCCCGCCAAGTCTAAGTTGGAGACTAACGTGCCCCTGGCGATAGTCCGATCGCCGTTAACATAGGGGACGTCGTGCACGAGCAAAAATCCCGTGCCGGTCACCTGGATGTTGTAGCCAGCCGTGCGCAGCCGCAACAGGTCTGGACTACGATCGATTGGTGTGAGTGACATCGAAAGTCGTCCCGTGCTTTTTGACCGTAACCTTGCCTCCCTCTGGGAGGTCACCGTGGTGCGGCGTGCTGGCCGCATGTTCGAAGCTCACCGTGAACTCCGGGTCCGTACCCGTCGGCGGCACAGGGTACGCGAGCTTCACGACCTGATCGAACGACACCACGTCATGACGGAGCACAAACGGATCGGTGTTGACCTCGATGACAAAGTAGCTGTCCGGTGCTTCGCCGCTGTGGAAGTGTTCGTCTTCGACCAGATGGATCTTCTCGGCGTCGATTCGAATCAGCTTGTCTTCATGGTCGCCAGATATTTCCTTGTACAAGACTCGACCTTCCGCAACGTGCCCGAGTTCATAGAGATCGATGCCGGTCGTCGGGTTGGGCGATTGATAGTGCTTCTGGTCGATATGGACACGTACGGGATTGCTCATTTGTGGATTCCTTTGTTATCGGTTTCGCCATCAGGTGGCGGATAAGTCGACTGCATCACGCAACAAGGTAAGCCTGCACAGAAACGGGCTACCAAATGATCGGCATCTAACACCAACGCCCCCTGAGTCGGTCGCGGAAAAGGGGTGCCACTAACAAAGGCTCCGGACCAGACCAATTGCCGACATGAAATTGATGTCGGCGTACGACCTACAATGGAGCCTGCAAGTCTCGAGAGTAGAGACAGGGCGATGGCCGATTCTTCCGACACGAAAGAAAACCGGGTTGTGCTCTCGCAGCTTACCGTCGCTGAGCGCGTCCGATTGGTACGCGCCGCTCAGCGCTTCGCCTTCGGGTGCTCCTACTCTCCCGACGATTTGCTCCAGCAAGCAGCCATCCGCGCGCTCACGAGCGGACGCATCTTCGCAGCCCACGACGACATGCTGTCTTACCTCCTTGGCGCGATGCGGAGCGTGGCATTCGACGAACGAAAGAAGACGCAAACGCATGCGCTTGATGCGGCCGCGCCCCTTGATGATCGTGCCGTCGCGGAGACGGGGCTCCGGAGCCATCCGAGCACGGCCGATGAACTCATGAGAGAAGAGGAAGACGAAGCGCGAATCATTGCACTGCGCCAACTGGTGGCGCAAAACGAGAATGCAGCCCTGGTTCTAGAGGGTTTGCTGGATGGGATGAAAGCTGCCGAGATCCGCGACGCGCTGGGCCTGTCGTCGACAGAATACGATTCCGCACGGACGTACATACACAGGCGTATGAACGCACACTTCGGAAAGAGACCGAAGACATGAAAACCAAAGAGGCACGAACGAGACTGTTCGGAATTCTCGATTCGCTCGTTGAGGACTTGCTGAATCAATCCGATGAGGATTTGATCGAGGAAGCAACCGCGGAGGGCGAACAAGCGACTGACATTGCTACGCAGGCCGATGTCGCCTTCGAGGTTGCGATGCGCGAGGCTGGTCGCGCCCGACTCGCGCGCGCTCGCGCAGGACTTGCACAACGTCGTTCGTTGACGTTCCCGAAACTATCGCTCAGCCCAGAGCACGCTCGAGAAGTGTTTGATCGAGCCAGTGCGAGGAATCAGGGCTTGGCGCAAACGCTCGCTGCCCGTGGTGGGCGCGAGCCCAGCGACGACCAAGTGCTTGAGATTTTGCAGGACTGGCTGCTTCTCGGATCTATCTCGGAAGACGACTTCGAGCAATGAATATGCCAACCACGGCCGAACAACTGCTCATCGATTTCGGGATAACGACACCGAAGGATATCGATCTGGAAGCCATTGCCTTCGATCTAGGCGCGGAAGTCAAACGTGCGCCACTCAAAAGGCACGAAGCCAGAATCGTAGGTGTTGGCAATCGTGCCGTCATATGGGTCGATTCGACCAAAAGCTATCGTCGTCAGCGATTCTCATTGGGCCATGAGCTTGGGCACTGGCAACTCCACCGTGGTTCGCTTCTCTACTGCGCCTCGGGCGATATCGGAAGCGAGCGCGCAGCGGACGCAGAAAAGATGGCGAATCGTTTCGCAGCAGACCTGCTGATGCCTCGCTACCTCTTCTTTCCGCAGGTCGCTGGATTTGCATCGCCTACATGGGAGACGGTGGCGGAGCTCTCGGCACTCTTTAACGTAAGTCGTCCTGCTGCGGCGATTCGAATGATCGATAGTGATCGCTTCCCCGCGGTTCTGGTTTGTCATCGCCGCGATGGAAATCGCTGGTTTCGAAGAGCACCTCGTATTCCGGAATCTTGGCACGTGACTGAAGAAATCGACTCGCGCACGTCAACGTTGGATTTGCTTCACGGCACGGCGGACAGCACGCGCCCAAGGCGCATCTCCGCCAGCACGTGGTTTACACGACGGGACGCAAATTGCTTTCAGGTCAACGAGCAGGCCCTACGCTCAGAATCCGATGTGTACACGATTCTTTGGTTTTCCGATCCCAAAGCACTCGCATAGATTTGCTTGCCGAGCGAATGGCCGCTTCTGGTTGTTAGCGGGTTCTCGCTAGTCGTCTCGATGCGAAAGCCAAAGACGCCATTTTCGGTCTTGTCATCGAAGAGGGCGACGACTTCGTCGGCCTTCTCCTCCGCGTAGCGAAGAGCCATAGGCCGATCGCGAGATTGACGACTTCACGGCCATCCCTCTCTCGCGCCCAGGTCGACGAAAAGCTCACACCCGTTGCGCGAACACCTCAGGCAAGATCCGTCGCGCCGACAAGCGCGTCGACTCCCTGGCATTGGCGCCAGTCCGGCGACACATCCGTCGAGTCTCGGTGGTAGCGTCGTATTGGACGCAACGATGACGCGTCGCTCGTCCGGCCCAGGGGTCATCTCCCAGCTGCACCACCTCAGAAGATGGATCGGCACCTTCTCAACACGGAATAGAGAGCAGATCCACCGCTTCCAGTTGGACGGGCCCTTAAGTTCGATGGTGGCGTTTTGTCGCAGGCGGGCAGTCGGGAAAATACTTGAAAAACAATTAGTTATTTTGGTTTCCTGATCAAAATGCGAGGAATCACGCATCTTTTTTTCTTTCGGCTAAGGTGTAAGATTCCGGACGCTTAGTGAGGAGTGCGGGGGGCACATGGGAAAAAAAAGCTCGAACATCGATGCTTCCCGCTCTCCTAAGGAAATCGGATCTCCTCAGTTGGAGTTGTCGTTCGTCCGTAAGAGCGCGGCGCTCGTTCAGTTCCCTAAGCAGCGCTCCGGCGCAGGGGCCAAACCAGAAGAAGCCAGTACTCTCAAGCGCTTACTTGAGTACGCTGCGACCCTACCGGGAAAGTAGCGTGCTTCGGTTGTAAACTCCTGCCTTAATGGGTGGGGGGCAGGAATGAGTGCAGCTATGAAGCCGGTCGCCGTGGCGACCAAGCCACAGGCTAAGAGTGGCCAGTCTGCAGGGAATGCGTCTGACGACCTCAAGTCGCGTCGATCCGAAGAGCTTATCGTTGCGTTGAGTGGGCCTGTTGGATCCGGGATTCCGTCCGTCGTGGGCGCGCTAAAAGAAGTGCTGAATGCGCGAGGCTACGAAGTAGTCCATATCAAAGTTAGCTCGTACTTTGAGGAGCTAGCCAATCGCTACGCCATCCAGTACACGGAAGCTGATCTCCACGTCACTAATGAGGCATTCCTAAGAATCTGGCGTCTTCAGACGCTTGGAAATAAATTGCGCACAAAGCTCGGCGATGACATGGGCGCGCAGTTGGCTATCAAGGCTATTTCCTTGGATCGGAGTGAACGCCATCCCCGAATTCCTGTGCCGGATTTAGTGCCAGAGAAAGTTGCCTACGTAATCGATCAATTGAAGCACCCAAAAGAGGTTGCTCTTCTCCGAAGCGTCTACGACAACATGTTCTATGTGGTCGGTGTATTAAGCGGTTTTGATCAGCGAAAAAATGAACTTCAGAAGGTTATGGCGGAAGATCTCGCTGTGCAGCTTATGCATCGAGATCGTGCTGAAACACATGA
>Ga0207639_10003817_pt1 | contig 10151 bp, 4 predicted proteins | sample KBSCornC32_FD_184299 | JGI IMG/M metagenome (GOLD analysis project Ga0207639, IMG submission 184299) | Corn rhizosphere microbial communities from Kellogg Biological Station, Michigan, USA - KBS Corn C3-2 (SPAdes) (version 2) | ecosystem: Host-associated > Plants > Roots > Rhizosphere > Soil ...
GAAAGAGATCTACGAGTGCAAAAAGAAATATCCGAACAATGCCGTGATCGTGAGCCTAATGGTCGAATCGAAACGCGAAGCGTGGCACGAGATCGTCAAGCGTTCGCAGGACACAGGTGCGGACGGTTTTGAGCTGAATTTTGGCTGTCCGCACGGCATGAGCGAACGGGGAATGGGAGCGGCGATGGGGCAGGTGCCGGAATACACGTGCATGGTAACCGAATGGGTCAAAGAGGTTTCCGATTTGCCAGTGATCGTAAAGCTGACGCCAAACGTGACGCACATCGTTCCGCCGGGCAAGGCCGCGCAAAAAGGTGGAGCCGACGCCGTTTCGCTTATCAATACGATCAATTCGATAATGGGTGTCGATGTCGATACGATGGTGCCGTACCCGAACGTGAACGGTATGGCCGCGCATGGCGGCTATTGCGGAACGGCGGTGAAACCGATCGCTTTGAATATGGTCTCGGAGCTTGCACGCGATGCCGAATTCAAAATCCCGATCAGCGGTATCGGCGGGATCAACAACTGGCGTGATGCGGTCGAGTTTTTGCTGCTCGGCGCGGGAACGATTCAGGTCTGCACGGCGGTTATGCACTACGGCTATCGCATCGTCGAAGACATGATCGACGGCCTCAACAGCTATCTCGATGAAAAAGGCTTTGCGAGCGTGAACGATATTGTCGGCAAATCGGTGAACCGCGTCACCGACTGGGGCAACCTCGATTTAAATTACGACGTAAAAGCGCACGTCAATAATGAAAAATGCATTCGCTGCAACCTGTGCTATATCGCCTGCGAAGACGGCGCTCATCAGAGCTTTGAATTTCACGAGGTCGACGGCGTTCGCTACCCGCGTGTTATTGAGGAAGAATGCGTCGGCTGTAACCTTTGCGCCCTGATCTGCCCATCGCCTGGGGCGATCACAATGATTCGTAAAGACGACGGCGGCGCACCTCAAAGCTGGCGGGATAGAACCGCCGAGAACCTGCCAAAGTCCTAGACCCTTCTGTCATTCTTTTACCAGATAATCGCCTCCAGATCATACGAAGATGCTTCCGACAAATCACGATCAAAAAAGAGAGGCTGCCATTGTCGGCAGCCTCCACGACCTTAATATTTAGGTCCAAAAATGAGCATGGGTTAGAAAATAAACTTCCCGCGCAGAGTCATTGTTCTGCCACCAAACGTGCCAAAATCATAATTTAGGAACTGGGTGGTGTTTGGAAGAACAAAAGATCTGGCGCCGGCTCCAACTCCGGCGATCGTGTGGATCCTTTGATTGAAGACATCGTGGATCTCCGCCCCGATCTGAAAGTTGAATCTTCCTTCCTTACCGAAACGGGTATTTTTCAGGAAAACAATATCGGTATTGTTCCATGCATTCGTTCGAAATGCATTCCTCGGAGCAGTTCCGGCGCCGCCGTTCGCAAGTTCTTTTGCAAAGAAGCCGGTTTGCACCCAGCCGGCATCCGGGTTCGTGACCAGATACGCTCGAACGTCCGTATTCGGAGACGATGAGAGTGGGCTCCGAACCACAACTCCGTCAACAATGGTCAGCTCCTCGATTCCGCTCCCGACATTAGGATCACCGTTGGGATTGAAAATCGCGCGGTCGCCTGCGTTGTCTCCGTTTTGATTAGAGTCAATGCCGGATTGAATGTCGACCAATTGGCCTGACTGCGCCTGAAATATACCGTTTAATGCCCATCCGCCCGCGATTGCGTTAAGAAAAGCATTTCCAGACTTAAACGGCACTTCGAATGTCCATGACGCTACAAATCGGTGCGGGACATCAGCGATGGATCGCGACCAATCCGCATCAAGATCAAGTCCCTTTCCAAAGAATTCACCGGCATCCTGTGAGCGTCGCGGGTTGAGAGAACTCGTAAATAATTCGTTGAATGAGTTATCCCATGTACGGCTCCATGTGTAAGCTGCGGTAGCTGAAAAATGGTGAGCAAAGCGTCGGTTAAGACTGACCGAAAGGCCGTCGTAACGCGACTTGCCCACCGGCGGATCGATGGTAAGAACGCCCGCAAACTGAGGAAGCTGTCTCGGTGCACGGGTTGCTCCATTAAGTACCGGATCAGCCGCTACCACACTTCCCAAGGTAGGAAGGGCCGAAAGTTCTCCGGCCGTTGGCACAGAGTAGAGCGTCGGAATGACCATAGAGGCATCGGCAACAGTTCTCGAGTTTCCCTGAACCTGAACGAACAGGCTCTTTCCATTTGTCCGCAAGTATCGAACCTCGAGACCCATTGACTTGCCTAGCTGGCGTTGGTACGACACCGCGAATGAGTCAGCGTACGGACTCACGTGATCCAAGATAAGCGAACCGGTCACAGCCCGGATATTCGCCGGGGAATTATCAAAAACATACGGGCCGGGCTGGGCTCCTCCGCTCTGCAGAAACGCCGTCGCCGGACCCGCGTCGACCAATTCGCCTTGCAGGGCAGCCGGAGGGCCGGCGCTAACCAGGTTCGAAAAGGTATTGAAATATGATCTGGCAAAGTTCGCCCTGATTGAGCTTTCACCCCCATTGCCAAAGATGAAGCGGCCGATCATGTTTTTGAACGATGGTGCCCACGCAAAACCCACGCGCGGAGCAAAGTTGTTCTTATCCGCTTTCGGTACATTAAACTCGATCACACCCGGGATATTTGCAGGTGCCGATGCTGCCTGAAGCTTTTCAACGTCAAAAATGCTTTGGTAATCGTAGCGAACGCCCAAATTAAGTGTCAGGCTTCGAAGTATTTTCCAGTCGTCCTGGACAAAGGCACCGTACTGCCGGGAGCCGAGCGGCTGAACCGGGTCACCAATCCCGATGTGATTAAAATCAACCGGTTTCAGGTCCTTCCAAAATAGATCCGAATTGGAATATTCATATTCGCCGGCGTGCCGAGGAAGGAAAAAGATCGGGTTTTTCCGCTTAAGGTACTCGGCTCCGAACTTAAATGCATGTTTTCCGGCAACCCATGTTATCGAATCGTAAAACTGGTAATTCTTTTTGCTATCGGTTTGCTGATCTAACGGGCCGAGGGCGATCCCGAACTGGTCCAGATCAATTGTCGGAAAATTGAATTGTGACTGATCACGCAGCCGACTGAAAAGCGTTTCGCTCGTGAGGTAGCCGAAACGGAAATCATTCACTATGTTCGATGTAAGATTCCCGATCCAGTTTGCAGAGAAGGAGGTCTGCTCATTGGACGAATCCGCGGCGAAGAGGGGGACGAGCACCCCGTCGACCGAGGTGAACTTGGTTCGATAGAATCTGTAGCGGAACTGATTCTTCGAGTTCATATTGTGGTCAACGTTTATCTGAAAAGAGTTGGTCGTATTCGTATTGGGAAGGTTGGCAAAGACGTTGCCTTCATCGATACCACAGGTGCCGAGAATTGGACCACTGCCGATAAATCCCTTTTTCGGGTTAGCGGGGTCGATTAGGTCGCAAGCGTCAAAATCCGCTGTTGGGGCCAAGGGCATCGCCTTTTTAACGAGATCGATCACATAAGGGCTTACACCCGGAAGCGCAGCAATTTTTGCAAGGCCTGAAGCGGTCGGAGCGATGTAGCCCCCGGAACTTCCTTGACCGTCAAAAAAGTCATGTTGATACGCTGCGAAGAAGAAAAGACGATCCTTTCCCGATTCGACATAGGGACCACCTTCACCAAAATGCGGGTACGGGAGCGGCCCTCCGAAGGTCCCGCCGTATCGAACATTTTTCAAGAAGCGTTTATCACCGCCGTCCTCATCTGTTGCCCGCGCATTGAATTTCTGGCTGTCGAAGTATGAGAAAACACTGCCGTGGTACTGGTTAGTACCTGACTTGGTGATCGTATTGAACTGGCCCGCACCTGCCGAGCTAAATTCCGCATTGAAATTATTTTGCAGAAATGAGAATTCGCCTACGGAATCCTGAATCACTCCGCGAACGCTGCCGCTAACGCCGACGTCGTTGTTATCAACCCCGTCGACCGAAAAACCATTGGCACGCTGCCGCAGTCCGCCGGTTATTGCACCTTCTCCGGAAACTCCGACCGGTGGGGAAACCACTTGCGGAGCAAGAAGGGCTAGGTTGTTTGGACTTCCATTAACAGGCAAGTTTTCGAATTCTTTCCCCTTGAAAGTTGTTCCAACCTGAGAGGTGTCTGTCTGGATGATCGCCTCGGTGTCGCTGGTAATGTTAACGACCGCGCTGCTGGTTTCGATCGAGAGAGCAATGTTGGCCGTCGCGGTTTGGTTAAGCGAAACTGTAAGATCGCCTTTCGATGTAGCAAACCCCGGAGCGCTTGAGCTAATTACGTAATCGCCAGTCGCAACATTCGGAAAAAAGTAGGAGCCGCTACTTGTCGTGGTGGCCGTGTATTCTCTACCGCGTTCTTTATCTTTTAGTACGACCGTAGCGCCGCTGATGACGGCGCCATTCTGGTCGACAACGTTTCCCGTCACCGCACCTCCGGTGACTTGCGCTATGACAGCTAAGCCAAGTGTGCCGACAAGGCTTGCGATCATAAATAATTTACTAAAACTAATTTTTCGCATTCGCATTTGTCCTCCTCCAAATAATAATAAGGAATTCCCCTGATGGTCCCATAGACTTGTCCATATTCCTGTTGTCAGAAGACCGCACCTGAGACACTCAAGATGAGAATCATGGCAAGCAACAATATGCTCATTCTATTTTTAAAAGTATATGATCGTAGACTGCGCGATCATGTGGGTTGTGCCAGTAAAAATCGATCAATTGACGTGCCATGATGGAAAAAGGGCTGTAATACTTTTAAACCATTGCATCAATTGATCTTATTTAAATGGTTTATCTACCAATCAATCAAACTTATCCAAATTTTTGAATATTATTCAGGGTTTTGTACATCGAACACTTTTAAGGCATGTACAAAGAATCAGAATAGATTTGCGGAACAGTTAAGGAAGCAGGTCTAAACACTTTTCAGTCAACGAACATGTCATTGCTATTGAGTCCTGCAGGAGGGCGATAAACGCTTGCCAACCCAACGCCCAAAAACATACACTAAGTAGTTTCTTTGTTAAGGGACCGGTCTTCCGGTGTTAACTTATGTACGAATTTGCCGTTACACCTGCTGTTACACAGCTTCGCCGACCTGGCGTGATCATTACCGAGGTTTCGCCCGGAAGTCTGGCGGAAGAGCTGGAGCTCGTGCCGAGCGACCGGATCGTCCGCGTCAATGGCCGGAACGTGCGCGACTACCTCGATTTTCGTTTTCAAACAGCAGGCGAGACGGAACTGACGTTTCAAGTAAAAAAGACCAATGGCGAAACGCATGAGATCGAGTTTGACCGCGACGAAGGCGAGGATTTCGGTCTGATGTTCGAACAGATCGTGCCGCGCCAGTGCGCGAACGAATGTATTTTTTGCTTTTGCAAGGGTAATCCTGACGACGCGCGGCCCTCACTATTTGTTCGTGATGAGGACATAAGGCTCTCGTTTCTATACGGCAATTACACGACGCTTAGCTCGATCACCCCGGATGAGATGAACCGCATTATCGAGCAGCGGTTATCCCCGCAATATGTCTCGATACATGCGACCGATCTTAAAACGCGTGCGTACTTGCTTGGCGTTGATGAAAAGCGCGCCGATATTTCAGACAAGCTGAAGCGGCTGCTCGACGCCGATATCGAACTGCACGCGCAGGTCGTCTTGTGTCCCGAAATAAACGACGGCGTGATATTAGAGAAAACCCTTCGCGACCTCGCGGCCCATTATCCAAAGATCATCAGCACAGCCGTTGTGCCGGTCGCGTTGACGCGATATAACACCGACAAACGCCTGACCCGTGTTACTCCCGAATTTTGCCGTCGAACAATAGCACAAGTTGAAAAGCTGCAAAAGGAATTTCGCAAAACGCTCGGCGTTACGTTTGCGTTCCTTGGCGACGAGATCTATATCAAAGCCGGTGCCGAAATTCCCTCGAGGCGGCATTACGGAAACTACCCGCAGATCGAAGACGGCGTTGGGATGATCCGATCGTTCCTTAACGCGTTTGATAAGGTATTGAACCGCCGAGACGCCGAGACGCCGAGATTCGAAAATGTTCGGACCCATCCCGACGCAATTGTCCCGACATTCCAAAAACCGAAGGCCAAAAGCCAAAGGCCAAAAACTTTGTCCGGCACTATTTTGACCGGAGAAATGTTCGCACCGATCCTGAAACAGCAGATCGATAAATATAACGATCAGAACGGCTCAAATCTGTCTGTTCTGGCCGTTCCGAACACGTATTTTGGCGGCGACGTCGCTGTCGCCGGCTTGTTGTCCGCACAGGATCTTCTTGCGGTCCGCGATCGGATAACAGGCGATTTTGCCGTAATCCCAAAACACACCATCAAATCGGACGAGCCCGTTTTTATCGACGGCGTGACGTTCGATGAGCTTAAATCACAGTTCGAGGTTCCGGTTTACGATCTGGATATCAACGGCCTGGTAGCAATGCTCTCTCATTAACGAGCGGCACCTTTCAAGAGAAAGGTGCAGTACTTTTAGAACGGCTGATTTTTAGTTATGATTAAGATATGCAATTCCGTCTCATTTCTGAAAACCAGCCGAAGGGCGATCAGCCGGCGGCGATAGATCAACTTGTTTCAGAGCTAAACAACGGTGCGAAAGACCAGGTTCTGCTCGGAATAACCGGAAGCGGAAAGACCTTTACTATTGCTAATCTTATCGACAGAGTTCAGCGTCCAACGCTCGTGCTTGCTCACAATAAGACGCTCGCCGCACAGCTTTACCAAGAATTTAAAACGTTCTTTCCCGAAAACGCGGTCGAGTACTTCGTTTCGTATTACGACTATTACCAACCCGAAGCGTACGTGCCGGCGGCGGATCTTTACATAGAAAAGGAGGCGACGATAAATGATGAGATCGACCGGCTGCGATTGAGCGCGACCCGCGCGTTGTTTGAACGGCGGGACGTGATAGTGGTGGCGTCGGTTTCGTGCATTTACGGTTTGGGAGACCCCGACGCCTATTACGGAATGCTCATTTTCATCGAGCCGGGAATGAAGATAAAGCGAGAAGAGTTTTTGCAAAAGCTGGTCGAGCTGCAATATGAACGGGTGAATATCGATTTTGACCGCGGGGTTTTTCGTGTGCGAGGCGATGTGGTCGAAATTTATCCTAGCTACCAGGACCAGGCATACCGCGTGGAATTTTGGGGCGACGAGATCGACGCTATCTATACGATCGATCCGCTTTTGGGCGAGGTGATCGCCAAGCACGAATCTCGGATTCCGATCTATCCGAAAACGCATTATGTGATGTCTAAATCGACGATCAAACGCGCCGTTCAGACGATCAAAGAAGAGCTGACGTGGTGGGAAGAGGAGCTTGTAAACCAGGGCAAGATCGTCGAGGCGCAGCGGCTGCACCAGCGGACGATGTACGATCTTGAGATGATCAAGGAGATGGGTTTTTGCCGCGGTATTGAGAATTATTCCCGGCATCTCACAGGCAAGCCGCCGGGAGCGCCCCCGCCGACGCTGCTCGATTATATGCCCGACGACATGTTGATGGTCATTGACGAATCGCACCAGACCGTGCCGCAGCTTGGGGCTATGTTCAAAGGCGATCAGTCGCGGAAAGGAACGCTCGTGGAATACGGCTTTCGCCTGCCGAGCGCAAAAGACAACCGGCCGCTGAATTTTCAGGAGTTTGAGGCGCGCGTCGGACAAACGATCTATGTTTCGGCAACGCCGGGGCCATATGAATTGCAACGAACGGAAGGCGAGGTCATCGAGCAGATAATCAGGCCGACCGGCTTGCTCGACCCGATGGTCCAGGTCAGGCCGGTTCGCGGGCAGATCGACGACCTGTTAGAAGAGTGCCGTCAGCGTGCCGAACGGAACGAGCGCGTGTTGGTTACGACGCTGACTAAACGCATGGCCGAAAACCTGAGCGAATATTTTGCTGAGGTTGGCGTTAAGGTGAGCTATCTGCAGAGCGATATTCACACGCTGGAACGCATAAAAATATTGCGCGATCTGCGGCGAGGTGAGTTTGACGTTCTGGTCGGCATCAACCTGCTGCGCGAAGGTTTGGATCTGCCCGAGGTTTCGCTTGTTGCGATCTTGGATGCCGATAAGGAAGGCTTTTTGCGGTCCGAACGTTCGTTAATACAGACCATAGGCCGCGCAGCGCGAAACGCAGACGGCATGGCGATATTGTACGCGGACAAGGTTACAAAATCGATGGAGTACGCGATCAGCGAGACTGCCCGCCGTCGAGCGATACAGGAACAATACAACATCGACAATGGCATAACGCCGAAAACTATCGTCAAACCGATCGAGGCGACGCTGGTGACGGCGTACGAAGCCGATTATTTCAAGGTACCGATCGACATGGATAAATTCGAAGAGTATTCGCCAAAACAGCTTAAGGAAACGATAATGCAGCTCGAGGCCGATATGCGGCACGCGGCGAAAGAAATGAGATTTGAACAGGCAGCGGAGATAAGAGATAAGCTAAAATATCTACGCGAAAGGGAATTGCAGTATATTTAGATGATAACGAATTTACCTGCTATTTAATTATCTAATTAGTAACTAATAATTAGGTAATTAGACAGCAGGCTTGTTTTAGCGAGATTTTATGCAAGTTAAAACCGAGCTTGATCAACTGACAAACTATCTTACTGATGCGAGCAATATGCCGGGCGGGCATGCGGAGAAGCTTTTTATTCCGGAATCGACATCCGAGATCGCACAGATCTTGTATGACGCGAATGCGAAGAAAATCCCGGTGACGGTCTCCGGCGCAAGGACGGGAACGGTCGGCGGGGCGATACCTTTTGGTGGGTATGTGGTTTCGCTTGAACGGCTGAACAAGATCGGAGAAATCAACAAAGAAGCAAAAACTGTAACGGTCGGTGCGGGCGTGATCTTGCACGACCTGCAAAAAGCGGTCGAGGCGGAAGGTTTGTTTTATCCGCCTGACCCGACTGAGTGGAGTTGCCAGGTCGGCGGAACCGTTGCGACGAATGCTTCGGGGTCAAGAAGTTTTAAATACGGCGCGACGCGGAACTACGTTCAGGCACTTAAGATTGTTCTTGCATCGGGCGATACTTTAAATTTACGGCGTGGCGAAACGGTCGCGGACGAAAACGGCATTTTGCAGATGGTCACAGAGCAGGGAAATACTATTAGTGCCAAAATGCCGACGTACAAACGGCCGCACGTTCGCAAAAATGTCAGCGGTTATTTTAACCAGAAGCCGTTTGATGCTGTCGACCTGTTTATCGGCAGCGAAGGTACCCTCGGCGTGATCACTGAGATCGAATTTTCGCTGCTCGAAAAGCCGGAAGGATTTTTCAGCGGCATTGTGTTTTTTGAGAATGAAGTGGATCTGCTGGCCTTTGTGGCCGATGCGCGAGAACTTTCATTCGCAAATCGCAAAGCGCAGATCACAAATGCGATTGACGCCTCGCTGCTTGAATATTTCGACCGGAACGCGCTGGATTTTATTCGCGAACGGTTTCCCGACGTACCCGAAAATTTGCAGGGAGCAGTGTTTTTCGAGCAGGAAACGACTGCCGAAACCGAAGACGCATTGTTCGAGCAATGGAACGAGCTTTTGGAAAAAGACAATGCCGATGTTGATGGTTCCTGGTTTACGACGACCGATCAGGACCGTGAAAAAATGCGCGAGTTCCGACATTCTCTTCCTGTCGCGGTAAACGAACGCATCGCGAGATACGGCCGCAAAAAAGTAGGGACGGATATGGCCGTTCCAGATGCGAATTTTGCCGGTTTCCTACGGTTCTACAAGCAGACGCTGGATAGCAGCGGGCTCGATTACGTCATTTTCGGCCACATCGGCGATTGCCATCTGCACGCGAACCTTTTGCCGAAGGACGAAGCTGAGGCCGAAGCGGCGCGGCACATTTACGGCCGCTGCGTGGCACAGGCAATAATGCTTGGCGGGACGGTTTCAGCGGAGCATGGCATCGGAAAACTGAAGCGAAAATACCTCGACGCGATGATGGGCGAACGATATCTGCACGAAATGGCTCAGCTTAAACGAGCATTTGACCCGAAGGGCATTTTGGGGCGCGGAAATATGTTCGACGCAAAATTTCTCCCGTAAACCCGTCCGGTATATTGACGAA
>Ga0207639_10003818_pt1 | contig 10149 bp, 6 predicted proteins | sample KBSCornC32_FD_184299 | JGI IMG/M metagenome (GOLD analysis project Ga0207639, IMG submission 184299) | Corn rhizosphere microbial communities from Kellogg Biological Station, Michigan, USA - KBS Corn C3-2 (SPAdes) (version 2) | ecosystem: Host-associated > Plants > Roots > Rhizosphere > Soil ...
TCATCACTTGGCCGCCGAAGCGCAGGTCTTCGCCGGCGCTGTTGAGCACGCGCGTTCCCAGCACGAAATCGCGCACCGAGCCCGCAGAGACGCGGCGCGGGCCGGAGAAGCCCGACGCCACGCAGCCGCCGAGCGTGGCGGAGGGTCCGAAGTAGGGCGATTCGCACGCGAGCATCTGACCGCCCTCGGCGAGCGTGCTCTCGATCTCGGAGAGCGGGGTGCCGGCTCGCGCAGTCAGGACGAGCTCGCTCGGCTCGTAGTCGATGATGCCGCGATAGCCGGAAACGTCCAACGGCTCGCCTTCGAGCTTGTAGGCATAGAAGTCCTTGTTGCCGCCGCCGCGGATGCGCAGCGGGCGCTTGTCGGCAGCGGCTTTGCGGATGCGGTCAGTGAGCTCGGAAACTATGGGGTCCATTCAGTAGAGAAAGTCAACCGCGGAGAGTGCGGGGGAAACCAAAACAGGGGAGTTTATGGCTTAAAACCGCGGCAGGTCAGGAAACTTCTCCGCCCCGCGATGTACGTGCATCGCACCGAACTCGGCGCAGCGATGCAGAGTCGGCACGGCCTTGCCCGGATTGAGCAACCCGTGCGTATCGAGCGCGCGCTTGATCGCCAGGAACGCATTGAGCTCCGCCGGCCGGAACTGGATGCACATCTGATTGATCTTCTCGATCCCGACACCGTGCTCGCCGGTAATGGTTCCGCCCACTTCGATGCACAGCTGCAGAATGCGCCCCCCGAACGCTTCGGCGCGTTGCGCCTGATCGCCCTCGTTAGCGTCGAACATGATGAGCGGATGCAGATTTCCATCGCCTGCGTGGAACACGTTCGGACATGCCAAGCCGAATTCCTTCGATAAAGCGCTGATCCCGGCCAGCACTTCGCCGAGCCGCTTCTTCGGGATCGTGCCGTCCATGCAGTAGTAATCCGGCAGAATGCGCCCGACCGCCGGGAACGCCGCCTTGCGCCCGGACCAGAATTTGAGACGTTCGTCATCGTCGCGCGACAGCCGGATGTCGGTCGCGCCGCTATCGCGCATCACCTTCGACACGCGCCGGATCTCGTCGATGACTTCTTCCTCGGTGCCGTCGCATTCGCACAGCAGGATCGCTTCCGCTTCGAGCGGATACCCGGCATGCACGAACTGCTCGACGGCCGCGATCGCGAGCTTGTCCATCATCTCGAGGCCCGCCGGTATGCAGCCGGCCGCGATGATATTGGCGACCGCGTCACCGGCCTTCACCACCGAATCGAACGCGGCCATTGCGACCTGCGCTTTCACGGGCTTCGGCAGCAGCTTTACCGTGACCTCGGTCACGACTGCGAGCAGACCTTCGGAGCCTGTGATGAGTGCCATCAGATCGTAACCCGGCGCATCCATTCCGTCCGAGCCGATCTCGAGCAGCTCGCCCTCGATCGTCACAAGGCGCAGCTTGTGGAGGTTGTGGACGGTCAAGCCGTACTTCAGGCAATGCACGCCACCCGAGTTTTCCGCGACGTTGCCGCCGATGCTGCAGGCAATTTGGCTCGACGGGTCCGGCGCGTAATACAGACCGTGCACGGCGACCGCCTCGGAGATCGCGAGGTTGCGCACGCCTGGTTGAACGCGCGCGGTACGAGCCAGCGGATCGACCTCGAGAATGTTCTTGAGCTTCGACAGCGCGAGCGTAACGCCTTGGCCATGCGGCATCGCGCCGCCCGACAGTCCCGTTCCAGCGCCGCGCGCAACCACAGGTACTTTCCCTTCGAAGCAGATGCGCAGGACCTTCTGCACCTGCTCTTCGTTTTCGGGCAGCGCGACTGCGAGCGGCACCATGGTATGCGCGGACAGTCCGTCGCATTCGTAGGGAGCAAGATCCTCGTTCTCGTACAACAGACATTCCGGCTGCAGCACCGTGGACAGGCGCCGCACCAGCTCGGCTTTGTCGACGAGCGACTGAATCGGAGGATCGAGGACTTCAATTTTGCCCATGCTCAATCGGGAGGAAGGACGAGGATCGCGCGAAAATCGTTGACGTTGGTGAGCGTCGGGCCGGTCTTGACCAGATCGCCAAGCTTCGCGAAGAAGCTGTAGCCGTCATTATCGGCGAGGCAGGACTTGGCGTCCACGCCCGCGGCAGCCGCGCGCGTGAGCGTATCGGGAGTAACCAGGGCGCCGGCATTGTCTTCGGTGCCATCCACGCCGTCGGTATCGCCGGCCATCGCATACACGCCACGCTCGCCGTCGAGCGCCACCGTCAATGCGAGCAGAAATTCCGCGTTGCGGCCACCGCGTCCTTTGCCTCGGACGGTCACCGTCGTTTCGCCGCCGGACAGCAACACGCACGGTGCGGGAAGCGGCTGCCCATGACGCAAGACCTGACGCGCGATCCCGGCATGCACGATGGCGACCTCGCGTGACTCGCCTTCGAGGCTGTCGCCCAGGATCATGGGCGTGACGCCTGCCTGCCGAGCGAAGCCTGCTGCCGCCTCGAGGGACTGCTGAGGTGCGGCGACGAGATGCGTTTGGATGCCTGTCAGACGTGGATCGTTGGGCTTGGGCGTTTCGTCGCGCGCCGCGCGTAAGTGGGCCAGCACGGCGGTCGGTTCGGTGATGTGATACTTGCCGAGAATGGCGAGCGCGTCAGCGAACGTCGTGCGATCCGGCACCGTAGGTCCCGATGCGATCACGGCAGGATCGTCGCCCGGCACGTCGGAGATCGTTAGCGTCACGACCTTGGCCGGATGGCAGGCGGCGGCGAGGCGGCCGCCCTTGATGGCCGAGAGATGTTTGCGCACGCAGTTCATTTCGGCAATGTTGGCGCCGCTCTTGAGCAGCGCGCGATTGATCGCCTGCTTGTCCTGCAAGGTCAACCCCTCGGCCGGCAAGGTCAACAGCGCCGATCCGCCGCCCGAGATGAGGCACAGCACGAGGTCATCCCGAGTCAGGCCCTGAACCATCTTGAGGATGCGCTCGGCGGCTTCGCGGCCGGCGAGATCGGGAACAGGGTGAGCGGCCTCCACCACTTCGATGCGCTTGGTCGGCGCGCGATGTCCGTAGCGCGTGACCACGAGCCCGGACAACTCGCCGGTCCAGTGCTCCTCGACTGCGCGCGCCATCGTCGCAGCGGCCTTGCCCGCACCGACGACGATGGTACGGCCTTTGGGTGGATTCGGCAGGAACGGCGGCAGGCATTTTTCCGGCATCGCGCGCGCGACGGCGGCGTCGAACATGCGGCGGAGCAGGAATTTGGGGTCTACTGTCATTTCAGGCTATGAGCCACGCAAAGCAAATCGAATCAAGCTTTACCTGGCCACCTGAAACCGCGCCAGAGCCTCCAGCGCCTTCACCATGCCAGAGTGATCCCACTTTCCGCCGCCTTGCGCCTGGCATGCGTTGAACAGCTCCTGCGCGGTCGCCGTGTTGGGCAGGCTCACGCCGATCTTGCGGGCCGTGGACAGCGCGAGGTTCAGATCCTTCTGGTGCAGCTCGATGCGGAAGCCCGGCTCGAATGTGCGCTTGATCATGCGCTCGCCGTGCACTTCGAGCACGCGCGACGCGGCGAAGCCGCCCATCAGCGCCTGACGGACTTTCGCCGGGTCGGCGCCGGCCTTCGCGGCGAACAGCAGCGCCTCGCTGACCGCTTCGATGTTGAGCGCCACGATGATCTGGTTCGCGACTTTGCAGGTCTGGCCGGCGCCGTTACCACCAACCAAGGTGATGTTCTTGCCCATGAGCTCGAACAGCGGCTTGACCTGTTCGAACGTGCTCTCGTTCGCGCCGACCATGATCGTGAGGGCGGCATTCTTCGCGCCGACCTCGCCGCCCGACACCGGCGCATCGACGTACTCGCAGCCGAGCTTGTTGATGCGCTCCGCGAATGCCTTCGTCTCGAACGGCGAGATCGAGCTCATGTCGATCACGATCTTACCGCTTGTCAATCCCTCGGCGACGCCGTTGGCGTCGAACAACACCTTCTCGACGTCGGGTGTGTCGGGAACCATGGTGATGATGATGTCCGCCTTCTGTGCGACTTCTTTCGCCGACGTGCACGCCGTGCCGCCCGCGGCGGTCAGCTCGGCAGGCACGCTGCTGCGGCTGCTCAAGAACAGCGTGTGCCCGCCCTTGATCAGATTGGCGGCCATGGGCTTGCCCATGATGCCGAGACCTACGAATCCGACTTTGCTCATCTAAAGCTCCCTAAGGCAGTTTGGCGGCGGAGACGCGGACAGCGCGGAGAAACTTCGCAACGTCGAGGTACCTCTCTCTCTTGATGGGAGAGGGCAGGGGTGAGGGTGATCGATGGATGATTCGACATCCGCCCCCTCACCCTAGCCCTCTCCCACCGGAGGGAAAGGGGACTTGGTTGTTGTTCTCTCCGTGCTCTCGATGTCTCCGTGGTTCAACCAGGTTTACAGGTAAGGTTTGATCCAGCCGAGGCCTGCCTCCGTATTCCCGGCAGGCCGATACTCGCAACCGATCCAGCCCTGATAGCCGACCTTGTCGATGTGCTGGAACAGGAACGTGTAGTTGATCTCGCCGGTGCCCGGCTCATGGCGGCCGGGCGTATCGGCGAGCTGCATATGTCCGATCTTGGCGAGGTTCTTCTCGATGCTCGGCGCGAGATCGCCCTCGACGATCTGCATGTGATAGATGTCGTACTGAAAGCGTAGATTGGGCACCGCCGCATAGTGCATGACGTCGTATGCCTGGCGCGACGTGTTCAAATAGAAACCCGGAATATCGCGCGGGTTGATCGCCTCGATCAGCAGCGTCAAACCGTGCTTGGCGAGCTCCCTGCCCGCGAACTGCAGGTTCGCGATGTACGCCGCGCGCATCTGTTCCTCGTTCACACCTCGCGGCTTGAGGCCCGCCATGCAATGGATCTGCTTGCAGTTCAGTGCCCGCGCATAGTCGATGGACTTGCCCACGAGTTCCTGAAACTCACCGGCCCGCGCCGGATCGCAGGCTAGGCCGCGGTCACCCGCATTCCAGTCGCCCGGTGGCATGTTGAACAGGATCACCTGCAGATTGTTCTTGCGCGCGAGCTCGGCCACCTGGTTCTTGTCGTAAGCGTAAGGAAACAGGAACTCGACGCCCTTGAAGCCTGCCTTCGCGGCGGCTGCGAAGCGATCCAGGAAGTCCACTTCGTTGAACATCATGGAGAGATTGGCGTTGAACTTCGGCATGGTGTCCCCCGGTCGGCGTGTTTCGCGAATTGTACTTGCTCCTGTCACGAGGTGCCGGCCGGCCCGGCTATAATCCTCGGATTGCCCGCCTGGAGGCCCGAGCTAGCCCATGTCCCGCTTTACCGGAACCGATACCTACGTTGCCACCGACGATCTCACGATGGCTGTCAATGCCGCCATTGCGCTCGAGCGGCCTCTGCTGATCAAGGGCGAGCCGGGCACCGGCAAGACCATGCTGGCCATCGAGGTCGCGAAATCCCTCGGCCGGCCGCTGATCCAGTGGCACATCAAGTCGACGGGCAAAGCGCAGCAGGGCCTGTACGAGTATGACGCGGTGTCGCGCCTGCGCGATTCCCAGCTCGGCGACGACCGCGTGCAGGACATCGCCAACTACATCAAGCGCGGCCCGCTATGGGAGGCGTTCGAGTCGGAGACTCCAGCCGTCGTCTTGATCGACGAGATCGACAAGGCCGATATCGAGTTTCCCAACGACCTGCTGCGCGAGCTCGATCGCATGGAGTTCTACGTGTACGAGACGCAGCAGCTCGTGCGGGCCAGGCACCGTCCGACCATCATCATCACGAGCAACAACGAGAAGGAATTGCCTGACGCGTTTCTGCGCCGCTGCTTCTTCCACTACATCAAGTTTCCGGATCGCGAGACCATGGAGCGCATCGTCGATGTGCACTACCCGCACATCAAGAGGTCGCTGCTGCGCGAGGCGCTCGAAGCCTTCTTCGAGATACGCGATGTGCCCGGCCTCAAGAAGAAGCCCTCGACTTCAGAGCTGCTCGACTGGCTGAAGCTGCTGATGGCCGAGGATATCTCGCCCGAGGTGCTGCGCTCGCAGGATCAGCACAAGATCATTCCGCCGTTGCACGGCGCGCTGATCAAGAACGAGCAGGACGTGCATCTGTTCGAGCGGCTGGTGTTCATGTCGCGGCGGGGCAAGGCGTAGATCTGAAGCGCCTCAGGCTTTCGCATGCTCACTGACTTCTTCTTCAAGCTCAAGGAAGGCGGCGTCCCGGTCACGATCAAGGAGTTCCTGACGCTGCTCGAGGCGCTGCGCAAGCACGTCATCGCAGGTAGCCTCGACGAGTTCTACTATCTTGCGCGCGTCTGCCTGGTCAAGGACGAAAAGCATTTCGATCGCTACGACCGCGTGTTCGCGGCGTACTTCAAAGGCATCACCAATCTGCCGCCGGATCTGCTCGCGCAGATCCCCGAGGAATGGCTGCGGCGTCAGGCCGAGCTGCTGCTCTCCGATGAGGAAAAAGAGCTGATCCGCTCCCTCGGCGGCTGGGAAAAGCTCATGGAGACGCTGCGCAAGCGCCTCGAGGAGCAGCGCGGCCGCCATCAGGGCGGCTCGAAGTGGATCGGTACGGCCGGCACGTCGCCGTTCGGTGCCTACGGCTATAACCCGGAGGGTGTGCGCATCGGCCAGGAAGGCTCGCGTAACCGCAGCGCGGTCAAGGTCTGGGATCAGCGCACGTATCGCAACCTGGACGATGCCGTCGAGCTTGGCACGCGCAACATCAAGGTTGCGCTCCGTCGCCTGCGCCGCTTCGCGCGCGAAGGCGCCGCGGAGGAGCTGGACCTCGACGATACGATTCGTTCGACCGCGAAGAACGCCGGCTGGCTCGACATCAAGATGGTCCCGGAGCGCCACAATGCCGTGAAGGTGCTGCTGTTCCTCGATGTCGGCGGGTCGATGGACGACCATGTGCGCGTCTGCGAGGAGCTGTTCTCGGCGACGCGCACCGAGTTCAAGCACCTCGAGTACTTCTATTTCCACAATTTTCTGTACGAGCGCGTGTGGAAGGATAACCGTCGCCGGCACACCGAGAAGATGGGCGTGTTCGAGCTGATGCACACGTACGCGCACGACTACAAGGTGATCTTCGTCGGCGATGCGACGATGAGCCCGTACGAGATCTCGTACCCGGGCGGCTCGGTCGAGCACCACAACGAAGAGCCGGGCGCGGTATGGCTTAAGCGCGTGCTCGACGTGTATCCGCATGCGATCTGGCTGAATCCGCAGCCCGAGGACCGCTGGGGCTACTACGACTCGATCGGGATCGTGCGCGAGCTGATGGAAGACCGCATGTTCCCGCTCACGCTCGCGGGGCTGGAGGCTGGAATGCGAGAGCTTGGGCGTTGACGCACGGGAAGGGGGTTCCCGGGAACGGAAAGAGCTCTCGTTCGTACTGAGCGTGTGACGTCAGCGAGGCTAACCCTGTTTCGTCCTGAGCGTCGCAACGTAGCTGCAGAGTCGAAGGACTCGCGGGCTCAGGGTGCTTCGACTCTGCGACTTCGTCGCGACGCTCAGCACGAACGGAACTTTCCAACTCACCGCGAACATCCAAACTGCCTTCCCCCTTCCCCCCTCCCCCTTCACCGCTCCATCCGCACCGGCATCGTCTGCGCCCGCAGCAGCTCGGTCATCTGCGCGGCCGCGATCGGCTTGCTGAACAAAAATCCCTGATACTCGTCGCAGCGCATGTTGCGCAGCATCGCGAGCTGTTCCTGCGTTTCGACGCCTTCGGCCGTGACGCGCAGGCCCAGGCTGTGAGCCATCGCGACGATGGCCTGCACGATGACCACGCCCTCGTGGTCGTCCGGCAGATTGTTCGTGAACGAGCGATCGATCTTGAGCGTGTCGATCGGCAGTTGCTTCAGATAGCTCAGGCTCGAGTAGCCGGTGCCGAAGTCGTCCACCGCGACGCGGACGTGGCGCTTGCCGAGCTCGCTCAGCGCCGAGATGTTGTCGTCGGCGTTCTGCAGCAGCAGGCTCTCGGTCATCTCGAGCTCGACCAGCGCCGGGTCGATGCCGGCGAGCTCGATCACGCTCATGACCTTCCGGCAGAACTCCTGCGGCCGCAGCAATTGCCGCGCGGAGATGTTGACCGCGATCTTGATCTGCGGCAGCCCGGCGAGCTGCCAAGCACGCGCCTGCTGGCATGCGGTCAGCAGCGTCCATTCGCCTAGCGATTCGATGAGGCCGGTCTCTTCGGCCACGCCGATGAACTTGCCCGGCGCCAGCATGCCCCAGGCCGGGTGCTGCCAGCGGATCAAGGCCTCGACGCCGACGATGCCGCCGGTGCGGATATCGACCTGCGGTTGATAGTGCAGCACGAATTCCTCGCGCTCCAGTGCGAGCCGGAGCGCGGTTTCGAGATTGAGGCGCTCGACTGCGCGCTCGTTCATGCCGGGCGAGAAGAATTGGTAGTCGTTGCGGCCGCGCTCTTTGGCGTGATACATCGCGATGTCGGCATTCTTCATCAGCGTGCGTTCGTCGGGCGCGTCGTCCGGGAAGATGCTGATGCCGATGCTGCACGACGTGATCAGCGAGTGTCCAGCCACTTCGAACGGTTGCGAGAGCGCTGAGAGGATCTTGGCCGCGACCTGTGCCGCGTCCTCGGCGTGGCGCAGCCCTTCGAGGACCATGACGAACTCGTCGCCGCCGATCCGCGCGAGCGTGTCGCCTTGTCGCACGCAAGCCACGAGGCGCGCCGCCGCGCCCTTTAGCACCAGGTCGCCGATCTCGTGCCCGAGCGAATCGTTGATGTTCTTGAAGCGGTCGAGATCGATGAACAGGAGCGCAATCGAGCGCTGGTTGCGTTGCGCCGCCGCGATGCCCTGAGCCAGGCGGTCGGCGAGCAGGACCCGGTTCGGCAACTCGGTGAGCGGGTCACGCGTCGCGAGATAGGTGATGCGGTCTTCGGCGGCACGCCGATCGGTGATGTCGGCACCGGTGCCGCGCCAGCCGACGCGTTGGCCGTTCTCGTCCAGGATCGCGACGCCGTTCAGCAGGAGCCAGCGCACCTCGCCGGAGCGCGACAATACGCGGTATTCGAGGTCGCGGAACGAGCCGTCAGCCTGGCGATGCGCTGCGAGCCATTCGTGCACGCGCTCGGCTTCGCCGGGTGGCATGAATTCCTGCGGCCGATGTCCGATCAGCTCTCGTTGACGATAGCCGGAGATCGTCTCGACACGGCTTGAGCTGAACGTCACGAAACCCTGGAGATCGGTCTCCCAGACGAACTCCGCCGCCGCCTCGGTGAAGTCGCGGAAGCGTGTTTCGCTGCCGCGCAGCGCGTGCTCCGCCGCGGCGCGTGCGGAATCGCGCGCGAAGTTGTCGAGCGCGAACGAGATATTCGCGACGAGCTTGCCGAGCAACGCCACCAGATCGTCTTCGAAGAAGTCGACCGGACCCGCATACAGATGCAGTGCACCGACGACGTAGTCGCCGCGCCGCAGCGGGAACGTCGCGATCGACCGCACTCCCGATTCCTGCAACGCTGGGCGATAGAGCTCGACGCGCGCGTCGATCCGGATATCGTTGATGACGACCGGAACGCCGCTGCGCAGTACATCCGAAGCAGGGCCTTGTCCCTCCGGCAGCGACGGGTCGAGCGATACACGCAGCCTGGCAAGACCGCTGCGGTCCTCTCCGGCCTGGGCTGCGGTTTCCAGCGTTCCACTGTCCGCATCGATGATGGTGATGCGACAGAACACGAAATGGCCATACTCGATCGCGAGCCGGCAGATCTCCTGGTACAGCCGCTCCGGACTGTCCGAGTGGATGATCGCCTGGTTGGCCTCCGACAGCGTCGCATACAGGTCGCTCAGGCGCTGCGTGCGGCGCTCGGCCCGACGCATTGCGGTGATGTCGCGCGATGTGCCGCGGTAGCCACGGAATCGTCCGTGCGCGTCGAAGACCGGCTCGCCGCTCACGAGGATATGAAACGGCTGCCCGGCGTTGCCCGGCCCGATCAGCTCCATGTCGCGGAAGCTGCGATGCGCCGTAAGCAGCCGCTTGTGGGCGGCCCAGTCCTCTTCGGTCATGTTGGCCCAGGGGAAGTCCCACCGGTACTTGCCGATGAAGGCTTCGAACCGCGGGACGTACTGATGGTCCGCTGATCCTTCCATGCGCGTGAAGCGAAAGGTCTCGTCCTGCTCCCAGAACCAGTCGTTGGA
>Ga0207639_10003825_pt1 | contig 10142 bp, 10 predicted proteins | sample KBSCornC32_FD_184299 | JGI IMG/M metagenome (GOLD analysis project Ga0207639, IMG submission 184299) | Corn rhizosphere microbial communities from Kellogg Biological Station, Michigan, USA - KBS Corn C3-2 (SPAdes) (version 2) | ecosystem: Host-associated > Plants > Roots > Rhizosphere > Soil ...
GCGCATCCATCTGGAAGAAGCCGCGGGCGTGTCGCGTTACAAGGAACGTCGCAAGGAAACCGAAAGCCGCATCAAGGCCACGCGCGAGAACCTCGATCGCGTGAAGGACGTGCGCGAGGAGGTCGAAAAACAACTCGATCATTTGAACCGACAGGCACGCGCGGCCGAACGCTGGAAAAAATTGAAAGAGGAACGCGGTTTGCGCGAAGCCGAGCTGCGCGCCTTGAACTATCGTTTCGTGAGCGCGCAACTCGAAACCCGTCGGCAGGCGCTGCGCGAGGCCGAAACCGCGCTGGAAGGCAAGCTGGCCGCGCAGCGTCATCTCGAAGCGCAAATCGAGACGGGCCGCGAAACGCACCAGCAACACACCGAGGCGATGAACGCGGTGCAGGCGGAGGTCTACCAGGTTGGAGCCGAGCTTGCGCGCGTCGAGCAGCAGATCAAGCATCATCGCGAAATGCTGGAACGCTTGAACCACGATCGCGAGGAATCCGAACGCGCGTGGACGGAATTGGCCGATCATCTTGGGGCCGACACCGCACAACATGATGAGCTGAAGGCCGCTATCGGCGAGGCGGAACCCGAAACCGGTCGTCTGCGCGGAGCCGAAACGCAGGCCGCACAGGCGCTGAACGAAGCCGAAGCCGCGCACGCGGCGTGGCAGCAGCGCTGGGAATCGCACAGCGGGCAAACCGCGTCCACTTCCCGCGAAGCCGAAGTCGAACGTACCCACATCGACCATCTGGACAAGCAGGCGCTCGACCTGTCGCGTCGCCGCGAAGCGCTGCGCAACGAGCGCAAGAACCACGATGTCGATGCGCTGGCGGCCGGCACCGCGGGTCTCGCCGATGAACACGCGGCGCTGAAAATCCAGGTCGAATCGCATTCGCAAAACCTCGAACACCACAAGGCCGAAGCCGAACGATTGTTGGGGGAGGAGCGCCAGACGCAGTCGGCGTTGCAGGAAGCGCACGCACAGAAGCAAACGCTGCGTGGCCGGATTGCATCGCTCGAAGCCTTGCAGCGCGCCGCGCTGGGACGTGACCGCGACGCGGCGCGCGAATGGCTGCAGAAGGTTGGCCTCGCCAACGGCGAACGGCTCGGCGCGCGATTGAAGGTCAGCGACGGCTGGGATCGTGCCGTTGAAACCGTGCTGGCCGGCATGCTGGAAGCCGTGCTGGTCGACGAGCCCGTATCGCTGACCGATGACCTAGCCGGCATCGAGAAAATCGACATTACCTTGATCGGCAATGGCGAAGCGCTCGACGCGGATGTGTCCGGCACGCTCGCCGCCGTGGTGGCGGGTCCGGCTGCGGCGCGCGCGTTGCTGGCGCAGGTGCGCACCGCCGGATCGCTCGATGAAGCGCGTGCGATCGCTCCGACGCTCGCGCCCTCGCACACCGTCATCACCCAAGATGGCGTCTGGCTCGGTCCGGGCTTTGCGCGCGTGCGCCGTGCCGAAGGCGGCCAGTTCGGCGTGCTGACGCGCGAGCGCGAGTTGCAGGAAGCCACTACGGAGCTCGCCGCGGTCGACAAGCGGATCGCCGAGCTTCAGGAGCGCCAGGCCGAAGTTCGCGACCAACGCCGTGCAGTCGAACAGTCGCGCGATGATGCGCAGCGGGACGTGTACAACACCCACCGCCGGCTGTCGGAACTGGCCGGTGAGATGCAGAGCCGGCAGGGCCGCATCGACACGGCCAAGGCGCGGCTTGCCGCGATCGATGCCGAGCACGGCGACATTGAAGCCGCGCTTGCCGAAAACGAACAGCTGCTGCAGGCGGCGCGTGCACGCATGCAGGCTGCCGTCGCCAGCATGGGTGAGCACGAGCAGGCCCGCGTCGCGCTGGAATCCGAACGCAGGCAATTGCTGGAGCGCCGCGAAGCCGCCCGCGCGGACGCGCAGGAAGCTTCCGACGTTGCGCATCGGCACGCGATCGCGATGGAATCGAAACGCGTCACGCTGGCCGCGCTGGAACAGTCGCTCGCGCGCATGCACACGCAGCGCGAGCAACTCGAGCGGCATCGTGCCGAACTGGATCGGCGTCTTGCCGAGGGCGGCGACCCGATCGCCGCGCTGGAGAAAGAACGTCAGGCGTGTCTTGAACAGCGGCTCAACGTGGACAAGAAACTGGTGGATGCGCGGCGCATGGTAGAGGATGCCGCCAACGCCTTGCGCGAGCACGAGCAGGCGCGTCATGCGGCCGAGCAGGCGATGTCGGGCGAGCGCGACACACTGGAGAATCTGCGCCTGGAAGAGCAGGGCCATCGGCTGCGCGCCGAGCAACTGGCCGAGGCCATCCGCGAGGCGGGGCTGGAAATCGAGCCATTGCTTGCGAACCTTCCCGACGAGGTGCAGCCGGAAGCGTGGCAGGAAAAAATCACCGACCTCGATGGCCGCATCGCCAAGCTTGAACCCGTCAATCTCGCGGCGATCACCGAGCACGCCGAAGCCGCTCAGCGCAAGGAATACCTCGACGCGCAGATGACCGATCTCACCACCGCGCTCGACACACTGGAAAACGCGATCCGCAAGATCGATCGCGAAACTCGCGAGCGTTTCAAGGATACGTTCGATCGCGTCAACGCCGGTTTCCAGGATCTGTTCCCGAAACTGTTCGGCGGCGGCCATGCCTACCTGGAGCTGACCGGCGAAGACCTGCTGGACGCGGGCGTCACCATGATGGCGCGCCCGCCGGGCAAGCGGAACAGCCACATCTCGCTGCTGTCGGGTGGCGAAAAGGCGATGACCGCGGTGGCGCTGGTGATGGCGATCTTCAATCTGAATCCCGCGCCGTTTTGCCTGCTTGACGAGGTGGATGCGCCGCTCGATGAAGGCAACGTCGGCCGCTTCAGCCAGCTCGTGCGCGACATGTCGGAGAAGGTGCAATTCATGGTCGTCACCCACAACAAGTCGACCATGGAAATGGCCTACCAGTTGTGCGGCGTGACCATGCGCGAGCCCGGCGTGTCGCGGCTGGTGCAGGTGGACTTGGCCGAGGCCACGAAGCTGGCGGGTGTGGCGGCATAGGCCAATCGGTATTTGGTGGAAATGTCCCCTCTCCCCCCGGGGAGAGCCGGCCGCAGGCCGAGCGCGCAGCGCTCCCGGAAGGGGCGGGTGAGGGTCCGCATGCGCGTAACGTCGCGTTTGCGCGGAGTTCCAATCTTCGCCTATCCGAACCCTGATCCGGCGCTACGCGCCACCTTCTCGCGGCGGGAGAAGGAAGTGCGTTCGCTTTTCTTCACCGGACTCGTGCTTCTTTGCTAAAGTCCGCGCCATGGACACCGTTGTTTCCGCCAACACGTTGCGCATCATCATCGCCGCCATCGGCGTGGTGGTGCTTGTCGCGATCTATTTCTTCGGACGGCCACGCAAGGCCGAGCACGGCCGGCGTGTCGTTCCGCGCAAAGCGGCCGACGGACGCGTGGACCCGATGATCGGCGACACCACGAATGCGGACGAAGTGCTGGCTGGTGCGCCGCCACGGCAGGGCGAACTGGATGTCGCGCTGCAGCGCGAACTGGATCGACTCGGCGCGACGGTCGCGGCCGACCGCAACGTGCAAGCCGCGCCCATGGAATCCAGCGCCGGACAGCGTCCGAACGAACTCCCGGTCGACCGCATCGTGAGCCTGTTCGTGGTCGCGCGTGCCGGCGAAGAATTCCGGGGCAGCGATATCGTGGTCGCCGCAGAAAAAGCCGGCTTGCGCTTCGGCGCCATGAACATCTTCCATCGTCTCGTGGATGGCCGTCCCGATGCGGGTCCGATTTTCAGCATGGCCAACATGATGAAGCCGGGTTATTTCGACATGACACGGATCGGCGAGCTGGCCACGCCGGGCCTCACCTTCTTCATCACCTTGCCCGGTCCGCTGCCGGCACTGGACGCGTGGGAAGCCATGCTGCCGGCCGCGCAGCGCATCGCCGAACTCCTGAATGGTGAGTTGCTGGACGAAGACCGCAACGCGCTCGGCCGCCAGCGGGTGGCCGGCTTGCGCGAAGAATTGCGCGCATGGGATCGCCAGCACGAAGGGTCCGTGATCACGCCGCCGCGTCGCTGAGCCTCCGTCCGCACCTGTCCCTCCACGAGATCCATCCATGGCGTACCCGAGTCCCGCGTTCCGCGAAGACCGCACCGAGATCCTGCATGCGGCGATCCACGATCTGCATTTCGGTGCATTGATCACGCATCCCGAAAGCGGATTCGCGACGTCGTACCTGCCATGGGAACTGGATGCCACGCGCGGCCCGCACGGTACGCTTGTCGGTCATCTCGCGCGCTACAACCCGCAATCGCAAGTGCCGGGCGAGGGCGTCGATGCGCTGGTGCTGTTCCAGGGCCCGCACGCCTATGTATCTCCATCGTGGTATCCGGGCAAACGCGAAGACCCGCGCCAGGTGCCGACGTGGGATTACCTCGCCGTCGAAGCGCGTGGCACGCTGGTGACGTTCGACGACGAAGCGCGCCTTTACAACCTGTTGACGCAGCTCACCGACCACAACGAAGCCGGCCGCGCACATCGCTGGCGCGTCACCGACGCACCCGACGATTACGTTCGCAAGGAAATGCGCCACATCGTCGGCATCGAACTGCGCATCGAATCGCTGCTCGGCCGCTACAAGCTCAGCCAGAACCGTAACGCCGCCGATCGGGAAGGCGCGCGCGGCGCCCTCGCCGTCGCATCGACCGAGCGCGAACGCGACCTCGCGGCCGCCATCGCGGCCGCACAACGACGGCAGAATCGGTAAGTCTTCTCGCTGGCTTTGCGGGCAGCAAGCGAGCCATTGGCGCGTGGATCACACGGTTACGCCCTGCGTGACCGCGCCATCAGACCAACAATACCGATCCCGGCAAGCATGAGCACCAACGGGTTGGGTTCGGGTACTGATACGGGGCCTGATGTCGTATTGGTGAACGAAAAGCTCAGGTCGTTGAAATTGAATGGGCCGTTGTAAAGGTCTTCAAAACTGACCAGGGTCGTGCCGGGCAGCCAGTCGGCTTGGACGCGCGCGTGGGTATGTGAGTCAGGGTTGCGCGAAGCCGGTCCGGTGTAGAAGCTGTCACCGGTGTTGTTTACATAAAGCTGGAAAATGAGTTCGGTCCCGGGGGTAAAGCTGCCCAGGTCGATGGTCGTGCCCACGGGCGTTGCGTGATTGTTGAAGATCAGGCTGCCGTTCAACAGCAGGTCGTCACTGTAGGCGGCCGAGTTGCCCTCGTACGTCGCCATTACATGGTTCGTGCCGCTCACGATGACGCTGAGCCCTTCGGTTCCGGGTGCGGCGATGGGAAAGGCATGCGCTGTCATTGCAAGCAATACCAATGCAGTGCCGATTGCGGCACGTCCGAGTGTGTTCCTGACCATCGTTGCCATTGCGTTCATGCCGTTACCTCCAGATCGGAATCGAGAGATGAATCCCCGTTCAAGCCATCAATGCAGTCTGCACGTGCCTGAATGGTCGGTCGATGGAGGCATGTTCATGTTCCGTGCCAATTTGCAAGCGACGGATTTTGCGAAGGTTGTTATTTTTTCAAGTCCAAAAAATGTAAAGTCCTGCGATCGAATCGATGAAGAGGCATGGGCTCTTTTGCCTCGCAGCCCTTGCCACGATTGAAGTCGCGCCGAAATTGTGGAGTGTAAAGTTCTCCGTCCATTCGGCCGCATAAAAGGATGTTTGCGGGCATCGACGGCGGCTTGCGATCGGATCGGGTCGCGCGGCACGATCTCGCGTTCTTCGGGTTCGCCATGCGCGGTCGTTGATCCGTGGCCGCAGCGGACACGTTCGACCGGATTGCAAGTACGATCGGATCTTCGTGACGGGCCGGCCCCATTATCATGTCCGCGATCTTCCAGAAGCTGAATCTCAAAGACCAGAACGAAATCCTGGTGTTGAATGCGCCCGAAGCCTTCAAACCGGAACTCGAGGTTCTCCGCGGAGTGCGTGTGTTTCGGCGCCTCGATGCGGTAAAAGGCGTTGCATTTGCGCTGGGCTTCGTGACCCGACGAGCGGAGCTCGAGCAACTTTCCACCGTGCTTGCCGCAAAGGCCATCGGCGATGCGCTGTTGTGGTTTGCCTACCCGAAGGGCACGTCAAAAAAATACACCTGTGATTTCAATCGGGTCGACGGCTGGAATGCCCTGCACGAATCGGGGTTCGACAGTGTGCGTCAAATAGCGATCGACGAGGATTGGTCGGCGCTCCGTTTCAGGCGCACCGAGTTCATCAAGCGGCGGCCCAAGCAGTAGCCGTGCGCCTTTCGCCGTCCTTGGGAAGACTCTACCTGTGCATTTCGCCAGTCGTGCTGGCAGGCGTCGCGCCGGACGTGGTTACGGGCGCTGGCGTTGCCGGCGTGGCGCCCGCGGAGGCGCTGTTTGGCGTCACGCGCCAGACTGTGTTCGACAAGTCGTCGGCAACGATCAGCGCGCCGCGCGGATCGACGGTCACGCCGACCGGACGTCCGCGGGTGAGGCCATCATCGCCGCGAAAGCCCGTCACGAAATCGATCGGATTGCCGGCAGGATGACCGTCGCGGAACGGCACGAACACTACTTTGTAACCGACGGGGTTCGATCGATTCCAACTGCCGTGCTCGCCGACGAATACGCCTTCTGCAAACTTCGCGCCCATTGCAGGCGACGAGAACGCGACGCCGAGCGCCGCGACGTGCGAACCGAGGCTGTAGTCGGGGACGATCGCCGAGGCGACCTTTTCCGGATCCTGCGGTCGCACGCGCGGATCAACGTGCTGGCCCCAGTAACTCCAGGGCCAGCCATAGAAACCGCCCTCGCGTATCGAGGTGAGATAGTCGGGCACCAGGTCGGGACCAAGCTCGTCGCGCTCGTTCACCACTGCCCACAGGGCACCCGTGGCGGGCTGGATCGCGAGCGCGGTGGGATTGCGAACGCCCGTGGCGTAGGCGCGATGCATGCCGGTCTGTGCATCGACCTGCCAGATCCGTGCGCGATCGACCTCGGCGGTCATGCCGCGCTCGGTGATGTTGCTGTTCGAGCCGATCCCGACGTAGAGGTAGCGCCCGTCCGCACTGGCGGCGAGCGCCTTGGTCCAATGGTGGTTGATTGCCGACGGCAGGTCGATGATCTTGACCGGCGCGCCTTCCGCATGGGTCTGGCCGGCGGTGTAGTGGAATTTCACCAGCGCATCCTGATCGGCGACGTAGAGCGTGTCGCCGACCAACGCCAGTCCATACGGCGCGTTGAGGTTTTCGGCGAACACCGTCTTCAGCTCGTACGTGCCGTCGCCGTTGGCATCGCGCAGCAGGGTCAGGCGGTTGCCGCCCTTGACCGGGCTCGTGCCCTTGGCCTTGATGTAGCCGGCGACGACGTCCTTCGGTTTCAGCTTCGGCGCGTTGCCGCCGCGGCCTTCGGCCACCAGGATGTCGCCGTTCGGCAGCACCAGGGTCTGGCGCGGGATGCGAAGATCAGTGGCGATCGCCTTGATGGTGTAGCCCTGCGGCACCGTCGGCAGCCGGTCGCCCCATGCGGCCGGCTTGGCGATCGTCATGCTGGGCAGCAGACCGCGCTGCTGAGGTGGAAGTTGCGGGTTGGCGCCGTATTGTTCCGGAGCTGCACCGCTGCCGCTGCAGCCCGCGAGCAGCGCCACGAGCGCGATGATTGCCGATGGATGAAGGCGATTCATGGCACATCTCCCACGCGCATCCCGGCGAAGGCGATCCACAGCGCCACGCAGCCCAGCACTACCACGATCACCGACAACACCAAGCCAGCCGGCATGATCGCCCATGCATCCTTGGCATGCACCAGTTCGTCGATGAAGGCCAGTATCCAGGTCGCCAGCACCAATATTGCATAGACCAGCGCGGGCCACACACGCCAGCGGTTGCGAAACAATTCGACGATGGCCGCAAGAAACGCGAATGCGCCGACGACGAGACCGCCTGCGAGCAGCCACGACGAGAAGTTGTTCCACTGGATTTCGTAGCCGCGGAAGTAGGCGATGTCGCTCAGCAGGGCGCCGAGGAACAGCGCAAGAGCCCCGGCCAGCAGGACCGCATTGAGGGGATGGAGTACCCATCGTGCCCGTTCAACAATGACAGCCATGACAACGTCCTCCGGACGATCCACGCGATCACGTGAAGATCAGGGTACAACAATGTCGCAGCCCGGGGGCGACTGGACAGGACGAGTGGCAGCGTGCCCGCTTCAGTCCGGCGCAATGTTCGGTTTTGGGCAAGCACGGGCGGCGATTTCAAGCGGGCTGGCGTTGGCCCGTGATTTCGCTTCACACCCCCAGTTGATGCACCAGCTCGATATATTTTTGTTGCGCGTCGTCGATGCGCATGCCGCGCAGGCGTGACCAGCTTCGTATTTGGCGGTGTTGACGAAGTCGAAGAAGCCGGGCTTGGGGCCGCAGACGTCACCGTCAGTGGCTTGTTTGTAGAGCGCGTAGAGTTTCAACAGCGTGTCGTTGTCGGGGCGCGCCGAAAGATGTTTGACGTCTTCGGCGGCTTGCCGGAAGTCCGTATCGAGTTCGCTGTACACGGCGGCGCTCAATCTTTGGGCTTGGCGGGTTTCCTGGTCGCGCGCGGCTTGGCGCCGGCGGTGCGGTTGGCGCGAAGTTCCTGCGCCAGCGCATCGATGCGCGCGGACAGCTCCTGGATGTCGGAATGGTCGGGCATGTTCATGCGCTTGGCCGCGCGTGCGATGCGTTCGTCGAAGGCCTGCTCCAGCTTGCCCATGGCTGCGGTGGTGCGCTTGCGCGCGGCTTCCACCCATGGCGTCGTCTGGTCGCGCGCCTGCTTCATCTGTTCCTGCGTGTAGGCGTGGGTTTTTTCCTGGATCCGCACGCCTTCTTCCACCAGCGCATCGAAGAACTTGCCGCCTTCCTGCTGCGTGCGCGCGAGTGCGCCCAGCCCGGCCAGCCAGATCTGTTGCGCGGAATCCATCACGCCACGGCTGAAGCGCTGCCCTGAGGTGGCGGCATCCTTCGCGGTCTTGTAGGGATCCGGTTTGGAGGGGTCGGGGTCGTTCATGCGCGGCATCTCCGGTGGGCAGGCGTCCAATGTACGCCAACTGGCGTTCGATTTCATGATCTGACGAAAGCGATTCGCCGCAGCGTGCGAATCACGGGTTCCGGAACATGGAGACCGGCGAAAGTTTACGGGGCCAATCGCGAACCTCGGGTTGCACTGAGAGCTGCGCCAGTTCCCGCAGGAATCGACGGCGCGGCAACATGCGTGCGCCCATGCGCACGAGATGCGGATTCTGGACCTGCGCGTCGATCCAAGGAAAACCGCGCTCCCGCAACGCGTGCGCCAAGCTCAGCAAGGCAACCTTGGACGCATTGGTGCGACGCGAGAACATCGATTCGGCGCTGAACATGCGACCGACGGATACGCCATAGAGGCCGCCGATCAGTTCGTCGTCTTCCCACATCTCCAGCGAATGCGCATGACCCAGCACGTGCAGGTTGCCGTACGCGATCTGCATGTCGGTCGTGATCCACGTGCCGCCGCGGTCCGCGCGTGGTGCCGCGCATGCCCGCATCACGTCATCGAACGCGCGGTCCATGCTCCATTGCCAATCGCAGTGGCGCAGGAATTTCGCGAGGCTGTGCGAGACGTGTACGCCATCGGTTGCGAACACGCAGCGCGGATCGGGCGACCACCACAACAACGGATCGCCTTCCGAGTACCAGGGGAAGACGCCACGTGCGTAGGCGGCGACGAGGCGTTGCGGTGACAGGTCGCCGCCGAACGCCAGCAATCCATTGGGGTCGGCCAGCGCGTGTTCGGGATCGGGAAAGACGCCCGGCGGAAGTGCGTCGAGCGACTGGATCCTCATGGGCGCGGGGCATCGCGCTCGGCGAATGGCGAGTGCGCCAGGAGTTCGTTGCCGCGCGCTTCCAAGAGTGCCATCTCGCGTTGCAACGAGGCGCGGATAATGGCACGGAATTCGGTGTTCGCGATGTAGTGACGCGAGTGCGTGCGGGTTGGAAGGAATCCCCGTGCAAGTTTGTGCAGACCCTGCGCACCCGGCTCGAAACGTATGAGGCCACGGCGCAGGCAGTGATCGATGCCCTGGTAATAGCAAAGTTCGAAGTGCAATCCCGGAATCTGCTCGCGTGCGCCCCAATAGCGCCCGTACAACGTGTCGCTGCTGGAGAGG
>Ga0207639_10003830_pt1 | contig 10137 bp, 7 predicted proteins | sample KBSCornC32_FD_184299 | JGI IMG/M metagenome (GOLD analysis project Ga0207639, IMG submission 184299) | Corn rhizosphere microbial communities from Kellogg Biological Station, Michigan, USA - KBS Corn C3-2 (SPAdes) (version 2) | ecosystem: Host-associated > Plants > Roots > Rhizosphere > Soil ...
CCGCTGTTCGACGCGCTGCCGGACGATGTAGCCGCGCTGGCGAAAGTCCCGTCAGGACTGGTGCTACATCAGTATATCGGCGGGGCCTATGGCGAGACGATCTCGGCCGAGCGCGCCAAGGAAGTGCATATCCGTCCCCTGGATGACGTGATTTCCACAACGTTGAAACACGATCCTGCGCCGCTGGGACAGGCGCGGCGGCCATCTAAACGCACCATCGGTAACTGCCGCGACTTTACGCTGCTGCTGGTGGCGATGCTGCGCCACAAGAAAGTGCCGGCACGTGCACGCTGCGGCTTCGCGGGGTATTTCGAGAAAGGCAAATACACCGACCACTGGGTCGCGGAATATTGGGACGGCAAACGCTGGGTGCGTGTCGATGCCCAGCTCGACGACGTGCAGCGCCGGATATTCCACATTGGATTCGATCCAATGGATGTGCCCCACGATGCATTCCTCATTGCAGGCGATGCGTGGAAGCTCTGCCGAGACGGCAAGGCCGATCCGGGCGCGTTCGGTATCATGGACATGAACGGTTGGTGGTTCATCGCCGGCAATATCGTTCGCGACATTGCTGCGCTGAACAACCGCGTGATGCTGCCGTGGGATGTGTGGGGAGAGATGCCGCAGCCGGGATCGGAGTTGAACGCGGCGCAGATGGCGCGGTTCGACGATCTAGCCGCGCAGACGCGTGATCCGGACAAGAACTTCGACAGACTTCAGTCCGAATACAAATCCGACGGGCTCAACGTGCCGCCGGTCGTCTTCAACGCGGTGCTGCAGCGTCCCGAGACTGTCTGAACGCGCGCGCCAACGCGGCGAATTCGGCGATGGATAGTGTTTCGGCACGGCGCGTTGGATCGATGTTGGCCGTCGTCAACAATGCTTCTGCGTCTGGCGCAATCTGCTTGAGGCTCTGGCGCAACATCTTGCGGCGTTGGCCGAAGGCGGCTTCAGTGATTTTCTCGAGATCGCGCAATTCGCAAGGCGTGACGGGCTCGGCGAGCGGTTCGAGATGTACAATCGCGGAGGTGATCTTCGGCGGCGGTGTGAACGCCTGCCGCGCGACATTGAACAATATCTTCGGCTTCGCGCGCCATTGGGCGAGTACCGACAGGCGGCCGTAAGCATCGGTACCCGGCTTGGCGACGATGCGCTCGGCGACTTCGCGCTGGAACATGAGCGTGAGGCTCTGCCAGAACGGTGGCCAAATCTCCGACGTCAGCCACCTCACCAGCAAAGCGGTGCCGACGTTATAGGGCAGGTTGGCGGCGACGCGGATGGGCTCGCCTTTGAACAATGCGCGCTCATCAAGCGTCAGCGCATCGGCTTGTGCGATTTCCAATCGGCCTGGATAAGCGCGCGCAATTTCTTCCAGCGCCGGGATGCAGCGTTCGTCACGCTCGACGGCGATGACTTTTGCTGCCCCCTCGGCCAACAACGCGCGCGTCAGACCGCCGGGACCGGGGCCGACTTCGTAGAATGTGCCGCCTTCGTTTGCACCTGCTGCCCGCGCGATGCGGCGGGTGAGATTGAGATCGAACAGAAAATTCTGGCCAAGCGATTTCTTGGCCGTCAGTCCGTGTGCGGCGATCACCTCGCGCAGAGGCGGCAGCGGATCAGGCGCGTCGGGCATCGGCGATGCTTGCTGCCATCTTGATGGCGGCGATCATGCTGCGCGGATCGGCTTTGCCTGTGCCCGCGATATCGAACGCGGTGCCATGATCGGGCGAGGTGCGCACGATGGGAAGGCCGAGCGTAACATTTACACCGTCCCAGAACGACAGCGTCTTGATCGGGATCAATGCCTGATCGTGATACATGCACAGCGCCGCGTCGTATGTTTTGCGTGCTTCTTCGTGGAACAGCGTGTCGGCGGGCAGGGGACCGCGTACGTCGTGCCCCTTCGCGCGCAGCTGTTCGACTGCGGGCGCGATGACCTGCGCGTCTTCCTTGCCGAACTCGCCGGGATGCGGATTGAGCCCGGCAATCGCCAGACGCGGCTTTGCGATCCTAAAATCTCGCGCAAGCGCGGCAAGTGTGATTTCTGCTGCCTCGACGATGGACGCAGCGGTGATACTGCGCGGCACATCAGCCAGCGGCATATGGATCGTCAGAGGCACGACGCGCAACTGTTCGCTGGCGAGCATCATCACCGGATGCGTTGTACCCGTAAGTGCGCCAAGAAACTCGGTATGCCCAGGAAACGCAAAGCCGGAGCGATGCAGTACATCTTTGTTGATCGGCGCCGTAACGATCGCTGCTGCTTCGCCGGCAAGACAGGCGCGTACTGCCACTTCAATCGACTGCATTACGGCGTCGTTGTTTTTCGGATCGGGCTTGCCCGGCGTGCGTGTTACGTGCGCTTTGGTTCCGAGAACATCGGGTATGCCCGGAAACAGCGCGGGATCGCCGACGATGCGCAACGGCCGTGCGCCAAGGCGTCCGCCAAGCGCCTCATGCGCCGCGACGACAATCTCCGGCCCGATCCCGGCCGGTTCACCCATGGTCAGGAGGATTGGTGCGTCTTCTGCCGTATCAACGGGTTTCGACATTGCCTTCGCGCTTGAGATCGCGAATGTAACGGCGCGCCAGCATGGAGATCTGCTGCTGGAAGAGTTGCTTCTCCACTTCGTCGCGCGAGGGCGGAGTATAGTTGGTTGCCTGCTGCGGCAACGGCTTGTCGCAACGCGCGATGATTTCGATGCCCGCCGATGAGGTGAATGGCTCTGTGGGCTGGCCCGGCTGGGTCTTCGCGAGCTGGTCGCGAATGTCCTGGCTGAGGTCCGACAACTTCATCTCGCCGAGACTCTGAAAAACCGCGCCGCGCGCGCCGGTGATCATCTTCTGCAACTGTTCGCAACTCGCGATGTGCTCGCGAATTTGCCCTGCTGCCTTCATCGCGGCGTCGACATACGTCTTCGGTGCTTTCGGGGGCATGGGAAGCAGCACGCGCGCAAGCGGCAAGTATCCGGGCTTCTGGGGAACTTGAAGCGTTGCGGGATCTGGAAGTTTGGTTCCCATCGGCTCCTGACGATTTCGCAGGATCAATATGTAGTAGCCACCGGTGCTGCGAATGGGGGGCGTCAAGCCGCCAATCTGGAGCTTTTGCAGAGCGCCATTCAGTTCGGGCGTCAGCTGACCGTCATTCACCCAGCCGATGTCACCGCCGGCGGCTGCGGAGGGACTCTGGCTGAACTGGCGCGCAATGGATTGAAACGGCGCGCCGCTCTGGAGCTGCGATTCAATGTCTTCCGCCGCTTTGCGGATTTTTTCGTCCTGCTCGGGATTGTCGACGGTCAGGAAGATTTCCGCGACAAGGAAATGCGCCTTGTTCGCGCCTTCCATAATGCGCTTCATTTCGTCCGCGACATCGGCGTCCGTGATGTTCACGCGATCGCCGTATTCGTCTTCGATCGCTTTCTGCCATGCAATCTGCACCGCGATCTGCGCGCGCAGCGTTTCGTAGGCGACATTGGCTTTGGCAAGAATGCCCTTGAGCTGTTCCACCGTGAGCTTGTTGTCTTTCACGATGCCGTCGATTTCTTTGTCCACATCGGCAGGCGACACGGTGAGGTTCTTGCGCTGTGCTTCCTCGAGCTCCAGCTTCTCGGTCTTGAGTTGTTCGAGAACCTGCGGGCGCATGCGGTGAATCGTTGCCGGTGTCGGCGGCATGCCGGACGTCGCCATCACCAGCGCAATGCGCTGACGGAGATCGTAGTTGGAAACGATCTGGTCGTTGACGACGGCGGCGACGCCGTTGCTGTTGGGATCGTCTTGGTCGTCCGCCTCTTCTTCTGCCGGGGCTGCTGCGCCGGGCGCCGGCGTGGCGGGCTTAGCTGTTGCGGGCTTCGCCGGACGCGGGTGATGAAGGCGCATCGTTTGCGCAAGAATAGGAGCTGTACCCAACGCCAAAAGGCCTGCGCCCGGAAGCGCGGCCAACAGAATGCGAATGAGGAAATGACGAAGTGGCAGCGTTCTCACAAAGGACTTTCCCGGCTAAAGCCTCGCCCCGGTCGGCCTGCCCCTTAACCTGCGGCGCAGAATAAGGATTTTGCCCCGGCGTTCAAGGATGGTTGTAGGTGAATATGTCCTGGTGGAACAGGCTAAACGGCTGGATTGGTTGATCGCCGGTCTTGAGGCCCACATGCAGCAGAACAGCGGTCGAGGGGGGCAGCCCCGGCTCACTGGTATACTTGCGGCGGTAGGCCAGCGAGATCGCCAGACACTCGTCCTCGTAGCCCAGGCCGAACTCGGTATTGATCATCTCGCCGGCGACGAGGTCGCGCTGGATGGCCGCGAAAGCCTGCCAGTTTTTGTAGAAGTTCAGGTCGGCTTGCGCGTTGATTTCCTCGCGCGAGTCGAGGCCGAGCGTGACGGCTGACGGTGCCAGCTGAACATAACTGACCTGTAATGATGAACGGCCATAGGTGCCGGTGAGATAGACTTCGTTGCGGCGGACGTCGCCCGTCGATTGGTCGATGTCGATGCGATGCGTCAGATCGACATAGGGCGGGAATTTGATGCTGAAGCGGCCGACGATATCGGACTGCGTGCCCGACAGACCGGAATCGGCGGCGAAGATCGGGTCGGGTTTCAGACGGAAGCTCTCGCCGATCAGCGCTTCGAGATGCGCAACCGGGAAGATCGCATCGGCGCGGAAGCCGGCGTTGAACCGCGGCCCGCCTTCGACGACGTCGTATCCCGGAAGCTGATCGAAGCTGAAGAGATTATTCTCATCGAGTTCGAGGCTGGTGCTGTCCTCGTTCGGCAAGTTCACTGGGTTTCCGCCGTAGGGCGCATAGACCGCCTGACCAATCGGTTCGAACACGAAGGAGCCATTGCCGCTCGACGCCACGAACGGCCAGCGCCAATCGAGTGCGACATACGGCATGCCGCGATAGACATAATTACCAGTCTTCGGCAGCAAGGTGGTGTTGTCGATGTGATAGACATCGCCGCGCGCATCGGCCTCGATGGTGATCAGCTGACCGTCCAGTGCGATGAACGGTTTGCGCCAACGCATTTCCGCTGTCGCACGCTGATCGTCGGTGCCTTCGTCGCGCGTGATCGCCACGGTGTCGAAATCGAAACGGAACTGACCGCCAAGTACGTGATCCAGCGGGATGTAGGTGTATTCGATCAGCGGGAGCGGCACAGGGAATTGCCGGTTGTCGTCGGTCGTGCGCAGGCCCTGGAAGAAATAGCCCGTCATCGCGAAGCGGCTGCGGCCCCTTTCGCCTTCGACAAACAGATCGCTGGTGAGACGATCGAGCTGCGAGATGTCATAGCGCTTCAGGAATGTGTTGTCCGACGTGACCTGCACATCGAAGCCCGTATCCCAATGATCGGTGAGCGGAATGCGGCCGGAGCCGAAAAGGTCGCTGTAGATCTGATCCTGATGCCGCGACACGCCGCCATCGGGGTTGAAGCCAGCCGCGCCCTGAAGCCAGAAGCCACCGTCCTGATAGCGTTCGCGATATTCGCCTTCCAGAACGGCGCCGCCATGCGTCGATACCAACGGTGCGATCGTCGCGTCGTTCGACGGGGACATGGAGATATAGATCGGCAATTTCACAAACGTGCCGATGATGCTCGATGAGCCGATATCCGGCGGCAGGATGCCGGAGGAGTAGCGCACCGTCGGATCGGTCTGCGTCAGGTAGGGCGTGTAGAGTACCGGTATGCCCAACACATCGATCGTCGCATCGTGGAATTTGATGCGATGCTTCAGCTGATCGTGGACGACGCGATACGCCTTGATCTCCCAAACCGGCGTGCGTTGACCGGGCTTGTTGCAGATTTTGCAAGGTGTGTAGGCCGCACGATAAGCGGTGGTGAACCGTCCCTGCGAACGAAAGGCCTTCGTCGCTGCGAGCCGTCCCGTCGGCCCGATCAGTGCGGAGAAACCTTCCAGCGCGCCGTCGCGCAATTTATCGGTCATCGAGACCGAGCTTGCGAACGCGACATTGCCCTTGTCGTCCACCGTCACGACATGACCGGTCGCGGTCATCGTGTCTGTGTTCTGATCGTAGGTCAGCGTGTCCGCCGTGAGGATGCGGCCGGAATAGTCGACCTCGACATGGCCGTGCGCCGTCACCACCTGGTTGTTGGTGTCGTAGGTAACCTGATCGGCTTGCAGAATGTAGTCGCTGGGCTGCTTGGCAGGTTCTGCCGCATGTCCATTCGCGACCAGCAGGCTCGCACACAGCGCGCCGCCTGCGAGCAATTTCGCTCTCATCCGTCCTCCTGATGGAAGACGAGTGTCATACCGATGAGGATCGACGCAAGCGCAGGCGCTGTCGCAGCGAGGAGCACCGGGACGATCCCTGATTGGCCCAGCGCGCGCGTCAGATCGCTGAAGAAGTAGACGCCGAAGCCTGAGAGGGCGCTTATGAGTACGACGCGGGGTAGGCCGCCGCCGCGGCCAAGACGCAGCGAGAAGCTCGCCGCCATGAACACCATCGCCGCGAACAGGAAGGGAAGCGCGAGCAAGGTGTAGAAATACAGCTCATAGCGCGTTGCCGCGAAGCCGGCATTCTGTGCATTGCGGATGAAGCCCGGCAGCGCCCAGAACGATAGTGTGTCGGGCGAAGCAAAGCTTTCCTGAATCTGCGCCGGCGTCATCGTGGTCGGAAGCTTATAGTCGGCGAAGTGCTCCGGCATGCCGTCGAGCCCGCTGACCTGTGCGTCGTGCAAATTCCACGCGCCTTCCGCCAGATCGGCGCTCTTGGCATCGATGCGCCCCAGGAAATGATCATTCGCGCCGTAGCGAAAGACATTCACGTCCTCCAGCCGCACACCTTGATTGGCAACGCGCAACGCGTGGATCACGGATTGCTGGTGCTCGTCGCCCTGACGCAGCCACAGGCCATTGATCGAAACCGCGAGCTGGGATTCCTGGCCCCTGATATATTTCGCTTCAAGCGCCGCGAACTGGCTCAGCAGTTGTGCGGAAAGCGGCGTGAACACCGCAACGGTGAACACCCCAAGGCAGACCGCGACGACGAGCGGCGGTGCGAGAAAATCCCACGCAGAAAGCCCGGCGGCACGCGTCGCCACGATCTCCTGATTGCGCGACAGCCGCGCGAACGCGAACACACCGCCAAGCAGCACCGCGAAGGGCAGCAGCTTCTGACCGAGATCCGGCAGTTGCAGCAAACTCATGCCGATGATCACGCCGCTCGAGATGTTATGGCCCGCGGTCCGGTTGATCAGGTCGACGATATCGATCGAGAAGGCGAGCAGCAGGAACGCACCATAGACAACGGCGACGCCGAGCAGGAACTGAATCGCGAGATATTTGTAGAGCGTCCACGACCAGCTCATGCCGGAAGCCCTTGCGGCGCGGCGCGGCGGCGGAAGAGTTCTTTGGGCTCGAACCCGGCGAGCAGCAGGGCCGGGATCACGGCGCCTACAAACGGGATCAGATAGAACAGGATGCAGAAGATCGGATGATGGGTTGCCAATCCCTGCACGCCGTATCCGGCAATGCGCAATCCAGCGGCGGCGAAAACGGCCATCGTGATGCGCAATGCCTGTGCGCCACGTGCGCGGCGGCCGCGGGTGATAACGGCCAGCGCGATCAATCCGAACGCGATGCAGTAAAGCGGCTGCGCGAGGCGGTTGTTGCCCTCCGCGAAATAGGCAGCGCGCAGGGATGGTTTGATTGACGGGGCGGGCCAGAACAGCTCGCTGAGAAAGCGCTCGCTGGTCGCACGGTCGGTGACACGCGCGGGGCCGGTGAACTGGTCGAGATCGAAGATGTAACTCTTGAATTTCAGCACCGAGAGATGCGCACCGCTGGCATCGGTTTGCTCGATCGTGCCGTCTTTCATGATCAGGCGTGCGCCGGCGGGCGTCTGTGCAAGCTGGCCGCTTTCGGCGAGATAGCTGATCGGATGTTTCAGGGTGCGGCTGTCATGTACGAGCACGCCGCGGATATGTCCGTCCGAACTCAATTCGCGAATGAAGACCGTCAAACCGGGTGACGGCGTGTTGAACTCGCCTTCGTCCAGCAGCGCGGCGCCGACATCGGCACGAATGTCCAGCACCTTGTCCTTCATCGTGCGCTGACCCGCGGGCATGAGATAGAGACCGCAGATATAGGTCAGCACGATCACGACGCCCGCCGCGATCATCACCGGCGCTGCGAGTTGTGCGCGGCTGTAACCTGCGGACTGCATCACCACCAATTCGCTATCGGTGTTCAGCTTGGTCAGCGCATAGAGCGTGCCGGCGAAATAGGCGATGGGCAGGATGATGACCAAGAGGCTCGGCAGGATCAGGAGTGTCAGATAGACGAAGGTCACAGCCGACTGGCCACGGTTGATCACAAGATCGAGAAGGCGCAGCGACTGGGTCAGCCACACCACCAGGGTCATCAGAAGCGCAAACAACGCCGCAGGCCCCAGCATCTGGGCCAGCACGTACACGGACAGTCGCGGCATTTTCAGCCTGGCCATACGTAGGCGACGTGGCAGGCGGGCGCGCCTTGCCCCTTCTGGGATTCGTCCTAAACTAGCACTCCAAGCCCTTGCTCCTGCAATCCAACTTCGCCAAAAACATCAATAATTTCATTGGGAGAGCCTTTATGCAGTTGACCTTTGCCGCGTCCGGACCTGTCACGTCCGGCGCCTGGATCGTAGGCGCGCTTGAGGGCTCACAACTGACCGCAGCAGCGGCTAAGGCCGACAAGGCGTCGGGCGGCGCGCTCAGCCGTGGTCTGAAGGTCAGCCGCTTCACGGGCAAGCGTGGTCAGACGATGGACGTGCTGGCGCCGGCCGGTGTGAATGCTTCGCGCATCGTGCTGGTCGGTCTCGGCAAGGCGGCGGACCTCGACGGTCATGCGGCGGAAGACATTGCCGCCGGTATTGTTGGGGGGCTGTCACGCGCCGGTGAGACGACGGTAACGTTCGATCTCGATCTGCCGAAAGGTTCGAAGCTGAAGCCTGGTGCATTCGCGGCGCATCTGGCGATGGGCGCGCGGTTGAAGAGTTATGCGTTCAACCAGTACCGCACCAAGGATCTCGCCGAACACGAATCCAAACTGAAGACGGCGAAGATTTCGACGAGCGATGCAGCTGGTGCGAAGAAGGCATGGGCGGCGCTCGAAGCGGCCGCCGACGGCATGTTCCTCGCCCGCGATCTCGTGAACGAGCCGCCGAATGTTCTTTCGCCAGCGGAATTCGCAAGCCGCGCGAAGCAGCTCTCCAAGCTCGGCGTCAAAGTCGAAGTGCTCGGCGAAGCGCAGATGACGAAGCTCGGCATGGGTGCGCTGCTCGGCGTGGGCCAGGGCAGCGAGCGCGAAAGCCAGCTTGTCGTCATGCACTGGAACGGTGGCCGCAAGAAAGACGCGCCGGTCGCATTCGTCGGCAAGGGCGTGTGCTTCGACTCCGGCGGTCTTTCGCTGAAACCGGGCACCGGCATGATGGGCATGAAGGGCGATATGGGCGGTGCCGCGGCGGTTGTCGGTGCAATGCGCACGCTCGCGGCGCGCAAGGCGCGTGTGAATGCGGTCGGTGTCATAGGTCTCGTCGAGAACATGCCGGACGGCAAGGCGCAGCGTCCGGACGATGTGGTGAAGACTATGTCGGGCCAGACCATCGAAGTGCTGAACACCGACGCCGAAGGCCGCCTCGTGCTTGCCGACGCGCTCACCTACACGCAGCAGAAGTTCAAACCGAAATTCGTTATCGATCTGGCGACGCTCACCGGCGCAATCATGGTGGCGCTCGGCAATGAGAACGCGGGCCTGTTCTCCAACGACGACAAGCTTGCCGATCGCTTGACCGCGGCAGGCAAGACATCGGGCGAGCCGGTGTGGCGCATGCCGCTCGGCGCCGGCTACGACAAGGCGATCAAATCGAAGATCGCCGACATGAAGAACATCGGCGGTCCCTATGGCGGCTCGATCACCGCCGCGCAATTCCTCCAGCGCTTCATCGAGAAGGGCCAGGCCTGGGCCCATCTCGATATCGCCGGCGTCGCCTGGCAGGACGGCGAACAGAAGCCGCTCACGCCTGGTTGGGCGACAGGCTTTGGCGTGCGCTTGCTGGATCGTCTGGTTGCGGAGCACTACGAGGGGTGATCACCCACGTCACCATGGCCGGGCTTGACCCGGCCACCCAGCGTTCG
>Ga0207639_10003839_pt1 | contig 10127 bp, 12 predicted proteins | sample KBSCornC32_FD_184299 | JGI IMG/M metagenome (GOLD analysis project Ga0207639, IMG submission 184299) | Corn rhizosphere microbial communities from Kellogg Biological Station, Michigan, USA - KBS Corn C3-2 (SPAdes) (version 2) | ecosystem: Host-associated > Plants > Roots > Rhizosphere > Soil ...
CACGGGCGGACGCCCGACCGCGCGCAAGCCTTCGCCGAGGACGCCGGAGCGTGTCCTGCGCGTGATCGGGCCGGCTGATGCGACGATCAATGTCGACGGCTCGGTCGTCGGACGCGGGACGTGGCACTCCGAAAACATCTCGAGCGGCGTGCACCACGTGCTCGTCTCGCTGAATGCTCCCGCCGCGTGCACAGCGGCCCAGGATGCCCGGGACGTCCGCGTTGCTGAAAGCGGCACCACGACGATTCAGCTGGCACCGAAAAAGTGCGGCACCTTCGCGCTCGACGCCGCGCCAGCCGGGGCGCGCTTCACGCTGTCGAGCAACGGTCGAGAGGTCGCGTCCGGAGCCGTTCCACTCTCGGGTGAGCTGCTCCTTGGCGAAGGCACCTACGCGCTTCACGTCGCGGCCAAGTACTGCGCGGATTACTCCGGCTCGGTGACGATCAGCGCGGGCGAGACTTCACGCGAGCGCGTTCGACTGATCTGTCAGTAGCTTTTCGCCGTTTGTGTCCGTCTGTGTCCGTTTGTGTCGTCTCATCCAAAGTCGTTGACGCTTTGGTTCGCCCGTCCCTGTTCGGAGCGAGAAGAAACGCTCGGGGCGAGTCCAACAAATTGTGAAAGACGACACAAACGGACACAGACGGACAGAAACGGTGAAAGCTGCAGGAATTCCCGATGATTGCCCGCTATCTGTCGCGACGGCATTCAACGGAGTTGCGATCGTCAGCGCGCCGGCGCGACTCCTATCAGTGTGATATGACCGCGCCGATTACCACGCCTACGGCGGTCCCGATCCAGAGCGTCGGCTGCGCGTACCACTTTCTGGCGGGCCGCGCGATCAGCGCCACGTGCTGCGTCGTGAGCCTCGTGGTCTGTCCCGTCACGATGGCGAGGGCGCGCTTGTGCACCGGGTCGACGTGCAGAATCGTGAAGCGCGCGACGAGCGCGTCGTGACGCATGGGGTCCACCGCGATTCCCTTCTGCCCCTCCTTCACCCACTCGTGCCTTTCGGTGGACAGCGACACCGTGCTGTCGCCCACCGTGGTGATCTCGAAACGGTACGCCGTTTCCTGCGCGCGCGCGCGCAGGGGCGCGAGCGCCAGCGCGAGAGCGAGGATTCCCGCGATCCGGGACAGACGCGCCATCACAAGTGAAAGATCCGCTTCACCAGCGCAGTGAGGTCGTTGAACGTCACGATCGAGAACAGCAGGAGGATCGCGGCGAGTCCGCTGTAAAAGAGCCACACGCGCGTGCGCGTCGCCAGCGAGCCGCCCTTGATCGACTCGGCCAGCATGATGACGATCTGGCCTCCGTCGAGAATCGGAATGGGGAACAGATTCACGACGGCGAGATTGATGCTGAGGAGTGACAGCAGCGCGAGCAGCGAGCCCCATCCCTGCTGCGCGGCCTCTCCCGACTGCACCGCGACGCCGACTGGTCCCTGCAGCCCCTTCAGCGACTGATGGCCGGTGAGAAGATTGCGCAGCGTGTGCACGATGAGTCCAGCGCTCGTCCACGTGGCGCTCCACGCCTCGCTGATCGCCGTGCCGACCGGCACCGAGCGACGGGTACCGAACTCGCGACGCGTCGCACCGATCTTGCCCACGACCGTGTCGCCGAGCGTGATCGGATTCTGGCCGGGACTCGCTTCCGGCGTGACGGCGATCTGCCTGACGGAATCACCCCGCCACACCGTGAGCGTGATCGGCTTGCCGGGCGAGGCCTCGATGCGATTCACGATCGCGGCCCACCCGCGCGCCGGTACTCCGTTGACCGCGGTGATGCTGTCGCCGCGCTGCAGCCCGGCGGCATACGCGGGATGGCCCGGCACCACGCGATCCACGATCGGCGGGATGTACGGCGAGAGCACATCCGCGAATTGCTCGCGCGAGAAGATCCCGGAATCACTGACCGGAATGTTCGCCTCGCCGCGATTCGTCTGGATGCGAATCGTCCGTGCGGAGTCCGTGGCGATGCGCTCGATGACGTCGTTCCAGGTCTTCACCGGCTTCCCGTCCACCGCGATCACGGTATCGCCCGGGGAAATGCTTCGGAGCAGCGAGTCCGCTCCCGGAATCGCGAGCACCGCGCCGATCTCGCGCGACTGAATCACGATCTCGCCATTGGAGATGAACAGTCCGGCGATGATGAAGAAGCCGAGCAGGAAGTTCATCGTGACGCCGGCGATCATGATGAACAGTCGCGCGACGAGCGGCTTCGATTCGAGCCACCGATTCTCCGGAACGGGGCGCGGACCGAACGGCGCCATCCCGTTGGGATCGTAGTAGCGCGGCTTCTTCTCTTCCGGCGCGATCGCGGGCGCTCCACTCGCGCCCACAGTGGCCACCGGCGTCTCGGCGCCTCCCTCGAGGAAGGCCATCGATTCGTCTTCGCGGGAGGCCATGCGCACGTAGCCGCCCAACGGCAGCGCGGCCAGGATGTACTCCGTCTCGCCCCACTTGTGGCTGAAGAGCGCCGGGCCGAAGCCGATGGAGAAGCGCGGCGCGTACACGCCCACGAGCTTGGCAGCGATGAAGTGGCCGAGCTCGTGTATGAAGATCACGACGCCGAACACGAACACGATTGCGGCGGGCGTGCGGAGCCACTCTAACATGCAAACATCTCCAGAACGTGTTGTCGCGCAGCCGCATCGGCCGCCAGCACCGCCGCGCGGGTGTTCCCGGGACCATCCGCGCAGTGCGCGAGCGCGCTCTCGATCGCGCGGGCGATCTCCATGAATCTTATCCGGTTCCCGAGAAAAAGGCTCACGGCCTGCTCGTTCGCCGCGTTGAACACCGCAGGCGCAACGCCACCGCGCCTGCCAGCCGCGAGCCCCAGCGCGAGCGCCGGAAAATCCTCCGTGCGCACGCGCTCGAAGCTGAGCGCGGGCCACCCAACGGGATCGAATCGGGGCATCGCATCGTCCACGAGGCGCTCGGGATGGGTGAGCGCATACAGCACCGGGAGCTCCATGGTGGGCGTCCCCATCTGCGCGAGCACGCTCCCGTCCACGAACTCCACGAACGAATGCACGATGCTCTGCGGATGGACCACCACCTCGATCTGATCGTACGCCAATCCGAACAGGAAGTGCGCCTCGATCACTTCGAGCGCCTTGTTGGCGAGCGTCGCGCTGTCGATCGAGATCTTGCGGCCCATGCGCCACGTCGGATGCTGCAGCGCATCGGCGATCGTCGCGTTTGCGAGGCGATCGGGCTCCCACTCGCGAAACGGCCCGCCGGACGCCGTGAGCACGAGCCGCCGCACGTCGGCACTCGTGCGCCCGGCGAGACACTGCAGGATGGCGCTGTGCTCACTGTCCACGGGAACGAGCTCGCCCCCGCCCCGACTGCACGCCTCCGCCACGAGCGAGCCCGCCATGACGAGCGTCTCCTTGTTGGCGAGCGCCACGCGCTTGCCCGCCGCAACCGCCGCGAGCGTCGCGTCGAGTCCCGCTGCGCCGACGATGGCGTTGATGACGATCGCCACATCCGCGCGCGTCGCCGCCTCGACGAGGCAGCGCGTGCCCTCGGTCCATCCATCGTGCGGCGTAGCGCCGTTCGCGCAGATGCCGACGTACGCCGGCCCGAACTCGAGCGCCTGGGTCGCGAGCAGCTCAGCGTTCGAGAACGCCGTCAGCGCCGCCACATGAAAGCGATCGCGATGTCGCGCCAGCACGCGCAGCGCCGTCGTGCCAACCGATCCGGTCGATCCGAGAACCGCGACGCCTCTCGTACTCATTGGGGCTTGAAAAAGAGCACGTGCGGAAAGGTGAAGAGGAAGTACGTGACCGGCAGCGCGAAGAGCATGCCGTCGATTCGATCCAGCACGCCGCCGTGCCCCGGAATCAGGTGCGAGCTGTCCTTCACCCCGCCCTCGCGCTTGAGCAACGATTCCACGAGGTCGCCGATCTGCACCGAAATCCCGATCAGCGCACCGAGCACGAGCGCCGTACCGGTTCGGAGCCCCAGATTCGCGAACGGCACGAGCACCCAGTGCGCGTATGCCCAGCTCGCGAGCATGCAGAACAGGAGGGCCCCGACTGCGCCCGCGCGTGTCTTCCCGGGACTCACCGTGGGCATCAACTTCGCGCGTCCGAGCGCACGTCCCACGAAGAATCCGGCGGTATCGGAGATCCACGTGAGCACGAACGGATAGAACACGAGCGCGCTGCCGGCGCGCGCCGTCACGATGTAGTTGTGGTAGCGGAGCGCGTAAGCGAAGGAGAGGAAGCCCGCCGTGTACATCACGCCCAGCAGCGTTACGGCCACGGCCCCGAGCGGATGCTCCTCGGCCGTCCGCCTGAACAGCGCGAGCGCGAAGAGCGCGACGATCGCGACCGCGCCGAGCGCGATCTCCGGCGGAACGAACCGTCCCTCGCGGAAGTAGTGCACGCCGAGCGGGATCAGAAAGGCCAGGAGCGTGCCGGTGCGCGCGAGCGGCGTGTAGCCGCCGTGCTCCGCGATCCCGTAGAGCTCCCGCGCCGCGAGCGCCGAGACGATGCCGAGCAGCAGCGCGAGGATCACGCCGCCCACGAACACGGCGGCGATCACGAGCGGGATCGCGACGACGGCGACGAGCACCCGCGCCGCGAGATTGGAGAGCGCCACTATGCGGTGACGCGGCCGAAGCGGCGGTCGCGGTTCTGGAAATCGAGAATCGCCGCGTACAGCTCCTGGCGCCGGAAGTTCGGCCAGAGCACCGGCGACATGTACAGCTCCGCGTACGCGACCTGCCACAGCATGAAGTTCGAGATCCGCTGCTCGCCGGACGTTCGGATGAGCAGATCGGGATCCGGCACGCCGGCGGTGTAGAGGCGCTCGGCAATCGCGTCCTCGTCGATGTCCGCGGCATCCATGCGTCCGGCGCGCACCTCCTCCGCGAGCAGCTGCGCCGCACGCACGAGCTCCGCGCGACTGCCGTACGAGATGTAGAGATTGAGCAGCAGCCGGTCGTTGTGCGCCGTGCGCGCCATCAACTGCGCTGCGGCGGCGGCGGCCGGTGGCGTCAGGCGCGCGAGATCGCCGAGCACCTGCGCGCGCACGCCCTGCGCCGCCAGCTCATCGGCCTCGCGCGCGATGTACTCCTCGAGCAGCGACATGAGCGCCTGAATCTCCGTGACGGGGCGCTGCCAGTTCTCCTGCGAGAACGCGAAGAGCGAGAGCACCTCGATGCCGGCCTCGATCGAGCCCTCGACCACCTCGCGCACCGACTTCATCCCGGAGCGGTGGCCGAGCGGACGGGGGAGATTGCGCTCGCGCGCCCAGCGGCCGTTGCCATCCATGATGATCGCGACATGCCGCGGAATCGCGCCGTTCTCCCGTATTCGCGCGAGCATCTCCGGCGCTTTCATCGCGCAGCCCGCCACGGGGCGAAGCACCTCGAATGCACGAGGGAGCTCCCTACACTTCCATGATTTCGGCTTGCTTCGCCTTCAACATCTCCTCGAGCTTCGCGATGTGCTCGTCGTGCATCTTCTGAAGGTCCTTGTCCGCCTGCTTCTTGTCATCCTCGGACACCTTGTCGAGCTTCTTGATCGCGTCGCGCGCAACCGTTCTCGAGTGGCGCACCGCAATCCTTCCTTCCTCGGCGAGCCGCTGCACGACCTTCACGAGCTCCTTGCGGCGATCCTCGTTCAGCGCCGGCAGCGGAACGCGAATCACGCCACCCTGGCTCGAGGGGTTGAGCCCGAGATCGGAGTCGCGGATCGCCTTCTCGATCGCCTGCGTCAGCCCCTTGTCCCACGGGGTGATCGTCAGGAGCCGCGCCTCGGGCGCCGACACACTGCCGACCTGCGACATCGGCATCGACTGCCCGTAGGCATCGACGCGTACCGTGTCGAGCAGCGACGTGGTCGCCTTGCCGCTTCGAATCGACGAGAACTCCTTGCGCGAGCTCTCGAGCGCCTTGTCCATGCCGGCGCGTGCGTCCTTGACGATCTGCGGTATCGTGCTCATTGGACGAGTGTGCCCACCCGATCGCCGCGAATCGCGCTGGCGACGGAGCCCGGGCGTTGAATGTTGAGAACTATCAAGGGCATCGAATTCTCCCGGCAGAGCGTGATCGCAGTCTGATCCATGACGCCGAGCTCGTCGCGGATGATGTCCCTGTACGCGAGCGACTCGTACATGGTCGCGGTCTTGTCCTTCTTCGGGTCTGCGGAATAGATCCCGTCGACGCTCGTCGCCTTGATGATGACGTCGGCCTTCATCTGAATGCCCCGCAGCACGGCCGCGGTATCGGTGGAGAAGTAGGGATTCCCCGTGCCGCCCGCGAAGATCACGACGCGGCCCTTGTCGAGGTGACGCTGCGCACGGCGGCGAATGTACGGCTCCGCGATCTCCTCCATCCGGATGGCGGTCATCACGCGCGTGTCGATGTTCTTCTTCTCGAGCACGTCCTGCATCGCGAGCGCGTTGATGACGGTGCCGAGCATTCCCATGTAGTCGGCGCCGACGCGGTCCATGCCCATCTTCGAGAGCTGGGCACCCCGCACGATGTTCCCGCCGCCGATCACGACGCCCACGCGGGTCCCCATCGCGACGACGTCCTTGATCTCTCCGGCGAGTCGATCGAGGACGTCGAAATCGAAACCGGTGGAGCGCTCTCCGGCGAGTGCCTCACCGGAGAGCTTGAGCAGCACGCTCGAGTACTTGAGCGGCGCCACGCCCCGAATTACTCCTGCCCCAGCTGGAAGCGTGCGAATCGCTTCACGACGATGTTCTCGCCGACCTTGGCGGACAGCTCCTTCACGAGATCGCCGATCGTCTTCTTGTTGTCGCGCACGTACTCCTGCGACATGAGCGTGTGCTGCTTGAGGAAGGAGTCGACCTTGCCCTGCACGATCTTCTCGCGCAGCGACTCGGGCTTCCCGCTCTCCGCGAACTGCTGCTCGGCAATGCGGCGCTCGCGCTCGATCTCTGCGGCGGGAATGCCGTCACGATCGACGGCGAGCGGTGCCGCGCTCGCGATGTGCAGCGCGATCTCGCGCACGAGCTCCTTGAACTCATCGGTGCCGGACACGAAGTCCGTCTCGGAGTTCACCTCGACGAGCACGCCCACCTTGCCGTTGTGGTGGATGTAGCTGCCGACGCGTCCCTCGCTCGCGGTGCGGTCCGAGCGCTTCTCGGCCTTGGCGATGCCTTTGGCGCGAAGCAGCTCCGCGGCCTTGTCCATGTGGCCGCCCGTCTCCTCCAATGCACGCTTCGCGTCCATCATGCCCGCGCCGGTCTTCTGGCGGAGCTCCTGGACCTGCTTCGCGGTAAATGCTGTCGTCGTTGCCATGTTCAATCCTTCACGCGTCTGTGCGTGTTTATGCGTGTGCTGGTCTCGTGGCAGTCGCAGGACCCCGCGCGGCTGCGTCAATCATGTCGCTTCACGAGAACGCCGCCGGCGGGGCCGGCGGCGCACTCAGTTTACGTCGAAAGCGGGCCGGGCACTACTCCGGCAAACGCTACTCGCTGGCTGCCTCTTCCGCTGCCGGTGCGCCGGCATCGGAGGCATCTGCAGCCGTTCCTCCAACGTTCAGCCGTGCGGCGATCGCCTCGGGCTTCGCGCGACGGCGGGGACGCTTGCGGCGCCGCTTCTCGCCCTCGTCCGCCGGCTCGGTGCCGCGGTCGGAGCTGTACGTCGTCTGTCCCTCTTCGCCCTCGTCCGACTCTTCGCGCTTGGGCGCCTCGCGGCGCGCCTCCGCGATCGTGTCGGCAATCGCCTTCGTGATCAGCTCCACCGAGCGGATCGCATCGTCGTTGCCGGCGATCGGGACCGAGATGAGATCGGGATCCGCATTCGTGTCGACGATCGCGACGATCGGAAGCCCGAGCTTGTTCGCTTCGGTGACGGCGATCTTTTCCTTCTTCGAGTCGACGATGAACAGCAGCCCGGGAAGCCGTCCCATGTTCTTGATGCCCGACAGGTACTTGTTCAGCTTGTCGCGCTCGCGGGACATCATGAGCTGCTCTTTCTTCGTGTAGTTCTGGAAGTCGCCGCCCTCTTCGCTGCCGGCCTCGAGATCCTTGAGGCGGCGCACCTGCTTCTTCACCGTCTGGAAGTTGGTGAGCATGCCGCCCAGCCAGCGCTCCGTGACGAACATCGCGCCACAGCGCTCGGCCTCGGCCTGCACGATTCCCTTGAGCTGGCGCTTGGTGCAGACGAAGAGAATGTTCTCGCCGCGCAGCACCGCTTCGCGCACGAGCTTCTGCGCGAGCTCGAGCTGGCGCAGCGTCTTCTGCAGATCGATGATGTGGATCCCGTTGCGCTCGGCGAAGATGTAGCGGCGCATCTTCGGATTCCAGCGGCGGGTCTGGTGTCCGAAATGGACACCGGCTTCGAGCAGTTGATCGAGATTGGGCAGAGTCATGAGTGTCGAGATTCCTGTCGGGTTTGGTCGGCGGCTTTCGTCATCGCTGCGATCGACCGCACGTGGCGGCACCCGTCGCAACTCGGAAAGCCTGAAAGATTCGCGGCGAGCGGAGATCGCCCGCCGCGATGCTGCGTGGTACTGCTTACCGCTTGGAGAACTGGAACCGCTTGCGGGCCTTCGGACGCCCCGGCTTCTTGCGCTCGACCGAGCGCGCATCGCGCGTCATGAGACCGAGATCGCGCAGCTTGCGGCGGTGCGACTCATCCATCTCGACGAGGGCGCGAGATACCGCGAGCCGCAGCGCGCCGGCCTGGCCACTCTGTCCCCCGCCTTCGAGCTTCGCCTTCACATCGTAGCGGCCGAGCGTGTCCGTGGCCGTGAACGGCTGCTGAATGGCCGAGACGAGCGTGGGCCGCGGAAAGTAATCGCCGAGCGTGCGGCCGTTGACATCCCACTTGCCGGAGCCGGGACGGATGTAGAGACGGCAGACCGCTTCCTTCCGGCGCCCGATCGTGTGCGTAATCCCTTCGGCCATTACTTGCTCTCGCTCTGCGTGAGTTTGAGGACGGTGGGCTGCTGGGCGGCGTGCGGGTGATCCGCATCCGCATACACACGCAGCTTGAGGCGAAGCACCTGACGTCCGAGTGCGGTTTTCGGAAGCATGCCGAACACGGCCTTCTCGATCACCCGCTCCGGATGCTTCTCGAGCATCGTGGCGAACGGCGTGAACCGCTCGTGTCCCATGTAGCCGGTGTGGTGGAAATAGCGCTTCTGCTCCGCCTTGCGGCCGGTGACGCGAACCTTGGACGCGTTGATGACGATGACGTTGTCACCGGTGTCCATGTGGGGCGTGAACGTTGGCTTGTGCTTGCCGCGTATGATGCGTGCGACTTCGGCCGCGAGCCGTCCGAGCACCATTCCCTGGGCGTCGACGATGAACCAGCGGTGCTCGATGTCGCTCGGTGTGGCGGTGTAAGTTGATCTCATGTGCGTCGAAAATGACATGCAGGACGCCAGCGCTCCGAATGGGAGCGAAGCGGCCAACTGGGTGTTTGGGACAGACTCTTAAGCTACGAAAGGAGTTAGCCGTTGTCAACGCACATACGAAGGGTCGCTCTGGCGGCCTTCGCAGCGCTTTCCGGACTCGCCGCCTGCGCGCACCCGGTGAGCGAGCATCTGCAGGATCTCTGCGCGGGCTACTCGGTGGTGCAGCACGTCGTGCTGGTGGTCGACACCCTGACTCCGCGTGCCGGGATAGGCGCGCAGCGGCTCAAAGGCAATCGATATCCGCTCACCATCAATCTGAACAATCTGCTGCACCCCAGGCGCTGCGAGGACAACAGCGGCGAGGGCTCGGTGATCGGCTACCTCCCCGACGCGCTCACGGCGGCCGTCACCACGCGCAAGCAGGTGATGCGCTGGGCCATCGAGGGAAAGGTGCTCCGCGTCGATCTGAACCCGGGAGTGATCGACAACAACCTGAACTTCGCGCTGCCGATGGACGGCACCGAGGGACGGTGGTCGTTGGCGAAGCTGGCGGGCCAGGTGGGCTTCGGACGCCTGCTCAGGGATTCGACTGCCGGCGGACGGTGAAGCATGCGGGCGCTAATGGAATTGCCCTTTCCGTTCGATCCGTTCGATCCGTTCAATCCGTTTTTTCTGCAGTTCCAACGTATCGGAGCCAGCCCCAGCGGCGGTTGCAGTTCGGGGGTCGGGCCACGCCAATCAAAGCGTTAACAGCTTTGGATACGGATTGAACGGATCG